>ERZ1029886.23-NODE-23-length-47411-cov-6.451073_pt1 | contig 47411 bp, 50 predicted proteins | sample MGYA00519232_ERZ1029886 | MGnify/ENA primary metagenome ERZ1029886 (study PRJEB33666, sample SAMEA4610932) | skin metagenome | biome: Human-associated habitat; feature: Malodor aspect; material: skin | place: Philippines | collected 2015-08 ... | reverse complement strand
GCCGGACTCCCACCAGCTTCCCCACACCACCTAGGCATCAACCCACCCATTAGGCTAACGGCGAACACTATACACCCTCCTCACAGGAAAGGTTAAGCCTCTCCGGTAAGCGCCCCCACCCGGGGATGTAAAATTACTGACACAAATGGTCAGCTATAAAAGGTGACAGACAATGGCGTTCGGATCCTTCGACAACCAGATCACCCGTCGCGGCTACGTCACAAAGCAGATGGACCAGATCTGGTCGGAACGATCGACGGTTCAAAGCTGGTTCGACGTCGAGGCTGCCCAGACGCGAGTCCAGAGTGCCATCGGGCATGATCCCGGCCGGAACCGGTGCCCAAATCACCGGCCAGGCCAAAACCACCGACACCGTGTCGATGACGACATCCGCCAGTGAGTTCACTACGGAGCCACCACCCTCGGCATGAGGTTCGCCCGCTTGGCAGTCGACCTCGAGCGCTCCCGCGACGGCCTCACCGAGCAGGAATGCCATCCCTCGCATCCTGGCAACCGTCGACAGAGCAGGACCGAACCTACGACCTGCTATAGGAATATTCGGCCACATACTGGAGCCGATATCACGGAATAATAAAAACCCCGAGTTCGTCAAACAGCCCCTGCATCGTCTCAACCCGGAAACGCTCGACCTCGTGATCCGCCGGGGCTAAAGAGCCACCAATGATTCCAACAAGATGAGGTAGCAGGCCCTCGACCGAAACGCCGTCGAGGACTCCGAAGACACCAACAAAACATGGTCAGCGTACCTGCGCATCGGAGTGGAAGAACGGTTCGTCAAAAGCACCGTCGTCATGTTGCGCTGGTGGAAAAGCCGCAAGACCGACTCAACCATCCGGGAATGCCGGTCAAACACAGATGCCAACAAGATAGCGTTGTCGGGAAGGTCAATGAGCTGATGGGCCATCCGATCAGTCGAATCCAACAAGATGACGTCACGCCGGTAATAGCGCACCAATAACCGGAAATAGTCAAGCAGAGCATGCCCAGTAGCAGCAGCGACAAGGCAGAGCGGACGGGAATCGTCGCGCAGCAACTCAACAACTCGGTCGAATGTTTCGCCATCCAAAGAGTTCAGACCAATATCAATGCTGCGTCGGGCAGCTTCCATCTTGGAACGCCACATGGCTCCCGGTTCATCAGTCATGGGGTCATTGGTTGTGCGATCACTAGGAAGGTCAAAGTTGGCGGCGACTTCCTCACGAAGGCTCCGCGAGAAGTCACGGAAGCTGGCATAGCCCAGCTTACGCACAAAGCGCGTCACCGACGCCGTTGAGGTCCCCGTCGCAGCACTGATCTCGTCCAAGTTCTCCAAGGCCACATGAGGAAAAGAATCTTCACAGTACTGAGCAATGATTGCATCGGTCGGCGTCATCGCTTGTAGCTCTCCCAACCGGGTATATAAGCTGCCAGGTGCCGAGCCCTTGGACTCAGCCATCTTCGCCTCCTCCATGGTAAAAACTCACAGCAACCACTGTGGCAGCCGTAGATATTACCCGGGCCTCACATGAGGATCAGGCTCGAGGTCATCATGACGATGAATCCGACAAGCATTGGAGGCGCGGTTAGCCTGACGACGGCAACCGGCAAGACACCCGCGGCTCCAGCCGCCGGACTAACCCCCGCCGCAGTAATGATGACCCCTTCGTCAACCCATCGTCATCGTGAAACGTAACTTGTGAAAATTAATATACGTCCTCGACATTGTCAGAAAAAATACTAACATTGCTCCAGTTGACAACGGTGCCCCTTGTGGCACTGACGTCCCCATGAACTCCATCCCCATGGGAGCCAATGGCAAGGAGCACTGATGCACTCAGCAACCGGGCTGCGACGATCCCGACCGGTAATACACGTCCTCATCTGTCTGTTGCTCATCCTGGCAGGAGCGGTTGGAGCAAGCCTCATCCAAACCGGAGGCGGCCACATCGCCGTCCAAGGGCTCAAAATCCCTGGCAAAGACGGAGCTGTAGCTAGTGCCGACTCTTCCGACCCGACACGGCAACAGCAACGCACAAAGCCCCTCTCATCGTCGTGACACCAGGATTCCAGCGCACCAAGGAGACCCAGATCTCCTACTCCCTGGAACTCGCTCGCCGTGGATACGTCACCCTCGTCGTCGATCCGTACAACCAAGGCGAATCGACCTCTCAGCCTCCCCACAGCGACGACCCCAGCATCCAGCCAGCCATCGATTACGTGTCGCGTACCAACGCTCTCAACTATGTCGATAAGACCAAGATCGGCATCACCGGCCACTCCGCAGGTGGATCCCAAGTGCGCCACATAGCCGCAGAATACGGCACTAAGGAGGCCAAAGCCCTTAAGAAAGCTAAGGCTCCCGACTCCCCCGGAGGCACAACGGTTACGAAGGAGGAACGCGAAAAAGCCGAACAACTCAACCCCATCCGCTCTGTCTTCATCTCGGGCTGGTTACAGCAGCTAAACGCCAAGAAGCTCAAAAACATCCGATCCAATATCGGCATCGGCTACGCCCTCTACGACGAAGGCGGCTACCGCAATAAAACCCACAATGGCGATCTGCGTCACGCCCCAGAGGCCATTGCCGTCATCAACTCTGGCCTGCCAAAGTCACAGCACGTCAATCATGTGGTCGTCGGAAAAGGTTACGGGTCAGCTGCCGATCGAACCTACCGCGTGGCTTATAACGACCGGACGATTCACCCGTTCCAGCCGCTCACACCCAGCGCCATCGGGTCGATGATTCAGTTCTTCGACGACACCATCGGCGCCCCGCACCAGATGAGTACCTCCAACCAAACGTGGTGGCTTAAAGAACTCTTCAACGGCCTATCCCTCGTCGCAGCGCTGGTCATGCTCGTGCCCCTGACGAAACTGCTTCTGACAATTCCATGGTTCGCAGCGGCTCGTACCGACATCTCCCCCGCCCCACCGAAACCCAAAGGCAAAAGCGCGGTAATATTCTGGACTATCTTCGTCATCTCAGCAGCCGTTGCCTGCGTAACCTTCATCCCCTTATCGGTAGCTAGCCAGCACATCTTTTCGGCCGCAGCCAACAAACAAAACGGCTGGTTCTTTCCCGGACGAATGGTTAACGGGGTCGTGCTGTGGTCGCTCGTTAACGGCCTATTCGGTCTCGTCCTGCTGTGGATCAGCCACGCCATATCGAAGAAACACGGCGACGACGAGGCCAAAGACTGGGGAGTTCGGATGAACTGGGTCCAGACCGGGCGGACCCTCGCCCTAGCCCTGCTCGTCATCGTCATCTTCTACACAATCCTGGCAGCCATCTACGGCTTCTTCCACGTCGACTACCGACTTTTCGTGGTAGCTGCCCGCCCGCTAACAAAGCGCTGGTTCCTCATTGCACTGGCCTATGTGCCGGCCCTGTTCCTGTTCTTCTTGTCAAACTCGTTGCGGGTCAATACCTCAATGCGATTCAACAACCAACGTCGCTGGGTCAATTGGCTCATCATTGCCCTGGCCAATTCCATCGGCCTGGCAGCCATTTTCGTCATCCAGTACGTCACACTCTTCTCGACCGGGACGGTGTTCTGGACGACGACCTGGCTGTACGTCAACATGCTGCAATCCCTGCTACCCATGATGGTGGTATTGCCGCTGTTCAACCGTGCCTTCTACCATGTCACCGGGCGGGTGTGGCTCGGCCCGATCGTCACCACTACGATCTTCGCCCTGATGGCACTAGGTGGATCGGTGGCGTATATCCCCATGTTCTGATCGGGGCCACAATGCGCCCCGACGGGTCAGCCTCATGGTCCGAGGCGCACGTCACTCGGAGGGGACGTCCTCCTGTGGCGGTTGCCATGCCAACGGAAGAGGATGAGCCGGGTGAAGCGCCTCATCGTCCTGAGGAACCGACTTTACCCTTCCGATCTCACTTCCCCGGTACTCAAATCGACACGTGACAATGCCGTGACCCGACCCCCACACCCAGCCACGCCCATATTCATCGTGAATGAGGTCAACCCCAGGAGGCCAATTTCGCCCGTCAAAAGATCGACGTCGACCAAAGGGTCCCGGCTGGATGGGGGTGATCTCCTCGGTCACCTCAGGTTCGTCGAGCAGCCTCCCCTCATCATCAACGACGAAAAGTTCCTCCTGGGCCGACGTGGCGAAATTCGATACCCCGACGCCCAGCAGTCGCACTCCCTCGCGCAGATCAAGGGAATCCAGCATCCGCACCGCCAGCTGGGAGATCCTCTCAGGCGAGTCGGTGGCTCCAGTCAGAGTCACCGACCGCGACCAGACGGTGAAGTCGGCCATCTTCGCCTTAAGAGTGACAGTGCGAGCGAACTGCCCAGACTTCTTCAACCGGCCACACACCAAACCCGCATGACGCTCCACGATCTGACGGCACTCCTCGCGATGAGTGAGGTCATGCTCGAAGGTATCCTCCACTGAGATCGACTTAGCGATTCGGCTAGCCACTACCGGTCGGTCATCCCGTGCCCGTGACAAGGCGACGAGGCTCGCCCCGGAAGCATGGCCCAACTCATGGACCAACTCGGACTCCCGCGCAGCCCGGACGTCAGCGATAGTGCGAAGCCCCAATTTCTCCAACCGTTCCGCCGTAACCGGCCCGACTCCGGGGATAGCTCGAGCAGACAAAGGCGCGATGGTGTCAGCCTCGGTACCGGGAGCGATGAGGGCGATCTGATCAGTATGGCCACGTTGCGGCTTGGCCATCTCAGAGGCAACCTTGGCCATGAACTTGCTCGACCCGATACCCACCGAGCAACTCAATCCCTCGGTGCGCTCTGCTACCCGGGCACGCAATTCAACGGCAACTTGCTGCAAAGCGTCAAGGTTCTCGACGTCGACGTCACCGGCTTCTAGATCAACGAAGGCTTCGTCAAGACTCAGCGGCTCAACAAGCGGCGAGAGCTCCCGCAGCGTCGCCATGACAACCTTCGAGGACTCCCGGTAGGCCTCAAATCGTCCGGACAAAAAAGCGGCATTCGGGGCCAATCGACGCGCCTGAGACCCGGCCATCGCCGAGTGCACCCCAATTTTGCGGGCCTCATAAGAGGCCGTCGCGACCACTCCCCTGCCACCGACCCCACCAACAATGACAGCCTTACCAACGAGGGAGGGCTTATCCCGTTGCTCCACCGAGGCGAAGAAGGCGTCCATGTCCAGGTGGAGGATCGACGCCGTCGATCTCATGACCGGCGTCGGTACCCGACGAAATCGAAGCCGTCACGAGACTCACGACGAACCTCCACCCACACCTCAGGGTCAATGGCGGGGAAACGCGCCGCACCATTCGGATTCTGGTGGACTTCGGTGATGTCGAGCTCGTCGCACAACTCGAAAGCGTCGGCGTAGATCTGTCCACCTCCGGCAACAAAACAGATCTCCTCGCCTGCCTCACGCGCCATCTCGACGGCCTGACGCGGGCTGGTTGCGACGTCCACCCCCTCATGGGACCAGTGCGGGTCGCGGGTGCAGATGATGTGACGACGCCCAGGAAGCTTGCCGATCTGTTCAAAGGTACGACGCCCAAAGATCAATGTGTGACCCATCGTCACAGTCTTAAAACGACGGAAATCCTCACTAATGTGCCAGAGCATATCCTGCCCCGACCCGATGACGCCGTTATCAGCAACGGCGGCGATAGCGACGACCTTCATCAATCCTCCTGCGGCCTGGTGGAAACTTGATCCCGGCACCCGATCAGACCGCAATCGGAGCAGGCAGCGCCGGATACGGGTCATAACCAGTCAGGGTGATATCGGACAGCTCAAACCCGTCAATGTCACGGATACCCGGGTTGACGGTGAGCGTTGGCCGGTGCCGCGGCTTACGTTTCAACTGCTCATGAACCTGGTCGAGGTGATTGAGGTACACATGGGCATCACCCAAGGTGTGGACGAACCGCAACGGCTTGAGCCCGGTCACCGAGGCCACCAGATGGGTGAGCAGGGCATATGACGCGATATTGAACGGCACTCCGAGGAAGGTGTCACCGGAGCGCTGGTACAGCTGGCAGCTCAACCACGTCGGGGTTCCCCGATCATCCGGCGTGACGTAAAACTGGAACAAAGTGTGGCACGGCGGCAGGGCCATCTCCTTGATCTCGGCCACATTCCATGCCGAGACGATGTGACGACGCGACCACGGATTGGTGCGAATCTGCTCAACCACGTTGGCGATCTGATCAATTGTGCCATCGTCGTCGGGCCAAGAACGCCACTGATGCCCGTAGACCGGCCCTAAATCACCGTTCTCGTCGGCCCACTCGTCCCAAATGTGGATGTTATTATCATGCAGCCAGCCGACATTCGTATCCCCGCGCAGAAACCACAGCAACTCCCCGAACACGCTGCGGGTGTAAATCTTCTTCGTCGTTACCAGCGGGAATCCCTCGCGCAGATCAAAGACCATCTGGTGACCGAAGACGCTGACCGTCCCCGTTCCGGTACGGTCCTCGCGGCGCACGCCCTCGTCAAGGATCCGCCGCAACAAGTCGAGGTAGATCTGCATTCAGCGCCCCTCCAAATGGGCGACGACCGCCGGAACAATCGCGCGAACAGCTTGTCCTCGGTGGCTGATGGCGTCCTTGACCTCAGGAGTCATCTCAGCACTGGTGAGGTCACCGGGCTGGGCATCGGGAACAAACATCGGGTCATAACCAAACCCGTTTTTCCCGCGGGCCTCCGAGATGATCCGCCCCTCCATCGTCGCCACCTTGGTGATCTCGGTGCCGTCCGGGTCGACGAAAGCCATCGCACATACGAACCTACCGTGACGTCGCTCGTCCGGAAGGTCAAAAGTCTGATCAAGCAGCAGCTGAAGGTTGCGCTCATCATGAGCGTGAGGCCCCGACCAGCGTGCTGAACGGATACCGGGCATCCGGTTGAGGGCGTCAACCTCGAGTCCGGAGTCGTCAGCCAAAGCAGGCAAACCGGTTTCGTGGGCCGCAGCACGAGCCTTGATGAGGGCATTCTCCACAAAGGTTCTACCGGTCTCCTCCGGTGCCGGGGCATCGCTGACCTCCGACAAACCGACGATTTCGACCTCGGTGTCTGCTCCCTCGAAAGTGCGACGCAGCTCGACCAGCTTCTTAGCATTATTGGATGCCAGCACAATCCGGCTCATAACGTCACCCCCAAAGCCTCGGACTGGGCCTGCTTGAGGGTTGCGCAGCCGCCGGCGGCTAGATCGAGCAACTCATTGAGCAAGTTGCGGTTAAAGGGGGTGCCCTCGGCCGTTCCCTGGATCTCGACGAAATCTCCATTGCCGCTCATGACGACGTTCATGTCGGTATCGGCGCGCGAATCCTCCTCATAAGCGAGGTCGAGCATCGGGATGCCGTCGACCACACCAACCGAGATAGCCTGCACTGATCCGATGATGGGCTCGCTAACCAGTCCGCCACGCCCCCGCAGCCAGTTGACGGCGTCAATAAGGGCAACATAAGCGCCGGTAATGGAAGCGGTGCGGGTACCACCGTCGGCCTGCAGCACGTCGCAGTCGAGGATAATGGTGTTTTCTCCCAGCGCCTTGTCGTCAACGACGGCACGCAGGGAACGGCCTACCAGGCGGGAAATCTCATGGGTACGGCCTCCCACCTTGCCCTTGCGCGACTCGCGTCCAGACCGCTCATTGGTGGCACGCGGAAGCATCTCATACTCGGCGGTGACCCATCCCAGCCCGGATCCCTTACGCCAACGCGGTACACCCTCAGTGACCGAGGCATTACACAGCACAGTGGTGCGACCAAAGCTCACCAACACCGAACCCTCAGCCTGAGACAACCAGCCGCGTTCGATCCTGACGTCTCGCAACTGGTCCAGGCGGCGTCCGTCAATTCGAGAAGTCTCACTCACCTTGCCAAGGATAGTGGACCACACCGACACACAGCAGCTGTGACAACACCGTCGCGCAGGAGTTCAGTCTCGTACAACCGCGCGATCACCGAGGGAGTGCGCATCAGCATGCACCGACTGCACATCGTGGACGAATCCCTCCATCAGCCGTCGTCCCAGTTTCTCGAAACGCTCAGCATTCCCCGTAGTAAGGAAATAGCGGCTCGACTCGCGAGGATGGGAATGCAATAGCCCAGATTCGACCATCAAAGAGTACGACGCGCGGGCACACTGATGAGAGGAAGAAATGAGGGTGACGCCATCACCCAAGACATACGAAATGAGCCCAGCCAACAACGGATAGTGAGTGCACCCCAAGATGAGAGTGTCGCAACCAGCCTCCTGGATAGGCGCCAGATACTCCCGGGCAATAGCCTCAAGCTCCGGTCCGCTGGTGATCCCCTCCTCAACAAACGGGACGAATTTCGGGCAAGCCTGAGTCGTCAGAGTGATACCGGGCACCGCAGCCAATGCATCCTCATAGGACAGAGAGCGAGCTGTCGCCTCAGTACAAATAACGCCAATTCGCCCGTTACGGGTAGCAGCACTGGCCCGACGAGCAGCCGGCATGATGACATCAATAACCGGCACACCGTAACGCTCCCGGGCATCTCTTAACACCGCCGAGGATGCGGTATTACAGGCGATAAGCAGGGCTTTGACGCCGTGGGCGACAAGTCGGTCGAGGCATTGCAACGCATATCGTCGTACGTCAGCGATGGTCTTCTCACCGTAGGGAGCGCGGTCCGTGTCGCCCAGATAGACGATGTCTTCGTTCGGCATAAGGTCGACGACCGATCGAGCCACCGTCAGCCCTCCGAATCCGGAGTCGAAGATGCCGATCGGCGAGTCGACAACGTCGAAATCAGGTTCGGTCACAGCTCGACAGACTACCGCGCGATTTCCCCGAGCGACCACTCACGGGAAGTCGCAGCACCCCTGTTTGGACGGTACACTCCCATAGGGTCATTAAGGTAAGGCTTTGCTATCATCTAACGATGCGCCGGGTCCCAACGGCAGCATGAAATCACTTCATTGGGGGGAGACAACATGACGAGGCATATGAATCGCAGCACCGCAGACAGCCAAGGCGTCGTGCCACTCAGTTCACTGGCGGCAGGGCAGAACGCGACCATTGAAGACATCACCATCGAGTGTGCCGATTACGTCCGTCGCCGCCTTCACATGCTCGGTTTCGGCCACGGCCGCGCCGTCACCAAGATTCGTCAAGCGCCCTTCGGTGGCCCCATGGTGTTCCACGTCTGCGACGTCCAGATGTGCCTTCGCCGCGCCCAGGCAGACATGATCATGGTCCGCCCGGCACCCCAGACCGCGCCACAGCCGGTCGTCGAGTCGTGTGCCACCACTGCTCTCGCCTGATCAACCACCCTTCATCCTGCCCAATTCACGTAGAACCCACACCCATTCCGAGGTTTATTGATGCCCATACCCACCGCAGCACCCTGTCACACCGTTCCTACGACGGAACCGAGGACGGGTTCACCCAAACTGGCCCTGGTGGGCTCCCCCAACGGCGGCAAGACGTCGATCTTCAATCAACTCACTGGCCTGCATGCCAAGACCGGAAACTATCCCGGCGTTACCGTCTCCCGCAGTACCGGCGTCTGCCGGATCGGTAAAAATGAATACGGCATCGAGGACCTTCCCGGTACCTACTCCCTGGCCCCCATCTCCCCCGATGAGGAAGTCGTCGTCCACGCCCTCGAAGGCACAATGAAGGGCATCCCTGCCCCCGACGGCGTTCTCGTCGTCGCCGACTCGACGGCACTGCGTCGATCCCTCCTGCTGCTCGCCGAAACCCTGGCACTCGGCCTGCCCACAGCCGTCATCGTCACCATGACCGACGAGCTACGCCGCCGAGGCGGCAGCCTCGACACCACCGCACTGTCCCAGGCCCTGGGCGTACCCGTGGTCTCGGTAGTCGCAAACCGCGGCATCGGCATCGGCGAACTGCGTCACCTCATCGCGGACTGGCAAACCTGGGACCGCCCCCCGGTACCGCCGCCCACTGCCACCGAAGAACTTGCCGGGTGGGTAGATTCCGTGCTGACCAGCGCTGGTTACCAAGACCCCCACCTCGACTCGCGCACAGAACGAATCGATAAGGTGCTACTCCACCCAGTGTGGGGAACGATCGTCTTCTTCGTCGTGATGTTCCTGTTCTTCCAGGCGCTGTTCACCTGGGCGGCACCGGCACAAGATGCCATCGACAACTTCTTCAGCTGGTTGGGAGGCTGGGTCGACGACAACGTCTCCAACCAGATCCTGGCCGGTCTGCTGGGAGACGGAATCATCGGCGGTGTCGGCTCCGTGCTGACCTTCGTCCCACAGATCCTGTTGATGTACCTGCTGTTGGCCCTGCTAGACGCAGTGGGTTACATGTCACGGGCGGCATTCCTCATGGATAAAGTCATGAGCCGTGCCGGGCTGGAGGGGCGGGCCTTTGTCGCCATGCTCTCGTCCTTCGCCTGCGCCATCCCCGGCGTGATGGCCACCCGCACCATTCCCTCGGCCAAAGACCGCATCGCGACGATGCTCGGCGTTCCGCTGGCCACTTGTTCGGCAAGACTGCCCGTCTACGTATTGCTGGTGGGAATGCTCATCCCCAACACCACACAGATTGGTCCGTTCTCGGGCCGAGGCGTGGCAATGTTCCTGCTCTACCTGCTTGGTGCCGTCTCGGCAATGGCTGCGGCATGGGTCGTCAAGAAGATCACCGACCGTTCCGGCATCCTGCTGCCCTTCTACATGGAAATGCCGCCGTATCGCATCCCCACCCTGCGTTCGGTGGGCATCGCGATGTGGGAGCCCACCAAGGCCTTCCTTCATAAGGCTGGCACCATCATCATGCTGACGACCATCGTCATCTGGGCGCTGACGACCTTCCCGATGCGTTCCAACGCCGAACTCGCGAAGGCCGGCATCGACCCCAGCAACGACGTAGCCGTGGCGGCCTACACCATGGATCACTCAATCGCCGGAAGCATCGGCAAGGCCGTCGAGCCCGTCTTCGAGCCTCTCGGATTCGACTGGCGGATCGACGTCTCCCTCATCGGCTCCCTGGCCGCCCGTGAGGTCTCGGTGTCGACCTTGGGACAGATGGCCTCGGCTACCGATCCAGAGGATGACGTAGACGTCTCCCATCAACTCGACCATTGGACCTGGACCCATGGACCCAACAAGGGCAACAAGGTCTTCACCCCGGCCACCATCGTGGCACTCATCCTCTTCTTTGCCTACGCCCTGCAATGCATGTCGACCGTGGCGATCATGAAACGGGAGACCGGCGGATGGAAGTGGCCCGCCGTGGCCTTCGGGTATATGTTCGTGCTGGCTTGGGTCATGGCCTTCATCGGACGTCTCGTGACAGGTCTGCTGATGTGATGAAGCTCGCCTGTCATCCCTCCACCGCCGTTCATCCGGAGACGACCACCGACCCTGCCACCCTGCGCTGGGTGGTCTCCGGGATCACGCTGCCCTTCGCCGGGCTCTTGGTAAGCGCCCCCGGCCTCGACGAGTTCCTCAACCAGGTACGCGTCGAGGCGACGGTCGGCGCCGTCATGGCGACTGTTCTCGAGGGCACATGGGAACGCATCGGTGCCGGATTCCGGACTGCCTTAACCACAGCCTTGGAACGCACCGATGAATGGGTGGGCGGCCCTGACAGCAAGCCCCTCAACGAAGTCGAGACACTGCGCCGGTGCGCCGATGAACTCATCGGCGGGCCCGTCGGCGCGGTTGCCGCGATGCACGGAGGGTCAATCGAATTGGTCGACGTGTCGGTCGGTGACGAAGAGCGCAGAGTCGACGTCACCATGAAGGGAGCATGCCGAGGTTGCCCGGCAGCCATCATGACCCTACATCAGCGCCTGGAACGTCAACTGAGTCTGCGATTGCGCGAGCCGGTCACCGTACGGGAAATCTGACACCTACTCCGACAGCTCCACCTCAACGAGCACCTCCACGACGAGGCCAAGCCACTCGTAGACGCACTCCTCCTCGGCACCCAATTCCTCCCGGGCCGCCCGAGCGACTTCGTCGGCAGTAACCTGGTCGATGATCCCTAGCCTGGCGGCCATCATGCCACGCAGCGCATTGACAGTACGAAGCCAACGTTGCGTCATCTCAGGGTTCATGGAAATACAGCCGGTTCGGTGCAACGTCTCCACATCAGCGCTTAAGGACTGAGCGTCTTCCCAGCGCGCCGCGACATCCTCGGCGTCATGGTCGACATGGAATTGCGCGTCAGCTGAATCGTCGTCGCGATAGGCGCTGGGCAGGATCGATCGACGCACCTCGTCGTCCTCCTGAAGTCCAGAAAACTGGCTCTCCCAAAAAGCGAACGGGCCCCCTCCGTCGTGGAATGGGCAGGAGCGGCACGCAAACGCGACAAGGCCTCCACGTAATATCCCAGGGCAGTCTCGATGCCGATAATTTCGACGTGTTCTAGATACCAGACCCAGCGATTTCGAGTGCCCTCGATCCTCATCCTTGGCCGCCCTTTTCGACCGAGGCCTGCAAACCGTAGCCGTGCATCGCATGCACGGCTACCTCCATCTCTTCTTTACTACCCTCGGCAACCGTCGCTCGACCCTGGTTATGTACCTGGATCATGAGTTGGGTGGCGCGTTCGCGCGGGTAACCGAAATATCTCATAAACACCATCGTCACGTAGTCCATGAGGTTCACCGGATCGTCCCAAACGACCGTCGTCCATGTCGATTCCTGGCCGACAAGGCGGTGTGTCATGGGTTCCGCGGTGGCTACAGACATGTGCTCATTCTGTCACCCAGGTGAGACACTCAAACTTCACCGACGCAAACATCCTCTAGAGCGCACCCCCTCTTAGACTGTGACCCATGTCGACCGCACTGTTCACCGACCACTACGAGCTAACCATGGTCGAAGCCGCCATGGCATCAGGGACTGCCAACCGCCGCTGTGTTTTTGAATTATTCCCCCGACGTCTGCCCGAAGGCCGCCGCTACGGCGTCGTAGCCGGTACCGGACGCGTCCTTGATGCTGTCGAGAACTTCCGATTCACCGACGAGGACGTCTCCTTCCTGGAACGCACCGGGGTAGTCGGCCCGCACATGGCCGAGTGGCTGTCACACTACCGATTTACCGGATCCATCCACGGTTACGCTGAAGGCGATCTCTACTTTCCTGGTTCCCCGCTGCTCACCGTCGAGGGCACTTTCGCCGAAGCCTGCGTGCTCGAGACCGTGCTGCTCAGCATCTACAACCACGACTCAGCTATCGCCTCCGCCGCATCCCGCATGGTCATGATGGGTGAAGGCCGCTCGATCATCGAAATGGGCTCGCGACGCACCCACGAAGAGTCCGCCGTCGCTGCCGCCCGTGCCGCGTGGATCGCCGGCTTCGGACCGACCTCTAACTTAGCCGCCGGGATCCGCTATGGCGTCCCCACCTCTGGTACCGCTGCCCACGCCTTTACCCTCCTCCATGACACCGAGGAAGAGGCTTTTCGCGCCCAGCTAGCCGCCTACGGTGAAAAGACAACCCTTCTCGTCGACACCTATGACATTGACAATGCGGTACGCACGGCCATCCGCCTCACCGAGGGACGCCTCGGCGCGGTCCGTATCGACTCCGGCGACCTGTCCATCGTCGCTCGTCAAGTCCGCAACTTGCTCGACGACCTCGGCGCCCCGAACACTCGCGTCATCGTCACTAGCGACCTTGACGAATGGCAAATCGCCGCCCTGCGCGGTGCCCCCGTCGATGGATTCGGCGTCGGAACCTCCCTGGTAACCGGTTCGGGAGCTCCAACCTGCTCCTTCGTCTATAAGCTAGTCGCCCGCGCCACCTCAGACAGCCCCGACGCCGAGTTGCTGCCGGTGGCCAAGAAGTCGTCCCACAAAAACACTGTGGGCGGGCGAAAGTATGCGGTGCGCCGCATTGGCTCAGGTGGGATCGCCACCGCAGAGGTCGTCGGGGTGGGCCAACCGCCAGCCGCCGACGCTGACGACCGTAACCTCATCGTCCCGCTCATCGTCAACGGGGAAGTTGTGGGCCGTGAACCGCTGGAGACGGCGCGTAAACGTCACCAGGCTGCCATCGCTGAACTGCCAATTTCCGGACGACGCATCTCGCGTGGCGACCAGGCCATCCCCACAGTCATGGTGAAGCAAGGCAACGACGGCGCTGACACCGTTCTTGGAGCATCCCTCTCCTGAGCACAACCCCAGGGGCACGGCCCAGAGCACGCCAGAAATACGACACGCGAGGTACCTCAGGGCCCGAAATCTGTCCAAAAGCCCCTTATGACGCGGTTTTGGGCTTGACTGAGAACCGACAACCGCTAATGTCAACTATGAGAGAACCGGCAACAAGCCCGAAATCGAACACAGTCCATTTGAGGAGACCCCATGACCAAGTCCGAGCTCATCAAGACCGTCGCCAAGCAGGCCTCGCTCACTGAGGCCCAGACCAACGAGGCCGTTAAGGCTCTTACCGACGTCATCACCGCCGCTCTAGCCAAGGGTGAGAAGGTGCAGCTTCCCGGTCTATTCACCGCTGAAACCGTTGAGCGTCCCGCTCGCAATGGCCGCAACCCTCGCACCGGCGAGTCCATGACCATCCCGGCTCACAAGGCCGTCAAGATCTCGGCCTCCAGCACTCTCAAGAAGGCCGTCGCTGACTGAGCGACCGCTCAGAGTTGTTGGATCTCAACATGTGGGGTCCGGTGCTTCACGGCACCGGACCCCAATTTTTCGTTATTACGCTCGCACCAGCTCACGCATGACGGTCACTTCTCGTTCATGACGTGAGACAGTCGCGCAGCCCGCTCGTCAGTAAATACCTCCTCCAGCCACATCGGGGAACCATCCGGATGGCTGAGAGGGACCCGCCAGTTTGGATATTCATTCGTGGTACCCGGCAAGTTTTGGGTGCGACGATCTCCCACTGCGTCAGTCAGGGTGGCATTGAGCACCTTTGACGGAGTGCGGGTAAGCATGCGATGCATCGCTAACACGATGTCCTCTTCGGAGGGGTCATCCCCCACCAACACGCCACGCTCACGCAGGATGGCGATCCAGGTGGCAGTCTGACGAGCCACCTCAGCGCGCTCGTGCTCGAGAGATTCCGTGAGTAGTCCCAGCTCATGACGCACCTCAACGTGATCACCAGCCAGATACCCAGTAGTGGGAGGTAGATCATGGGTAGCGACCGAACTCATGGCGTACTCGCGCCACTGCTCAGGAGGCAGCGGATTGCCATTCTCACCGTTCTCGAACCACAGGACCGAGGTGCCCATGATGCCGCGCTCACGCAGGTAGGCGCGCACCCACGGCTCTACCGTTCCCAGGTCCTCGCCCACGACAAGGGCGCCAGCCCGGTGCGCCTCCAGCGCCAAAATACCAACCATGGCTTCGTGGTCGTACCGTATGTAAGTACCCATACGCGGGCCGAGACCGACGGGAACCCACCACAGCCGGAACAGGCCGAGAATATGGTCGATGCGAATACCACCAGCGTGACGCAAAGCGGCGCGCACCATGTCGCGGAAAGGCCGATATGCCAGATCGGCGAGGATGTCGGGACGCATCGGAGGCTGTCCCCATTCCTGCCCAGCCTGATTAAAAGCATCAGGCGGTGACCCGACGCAAACGCCGTCAGCAAAGAGCTTCCCGAGCATCCACGCATCAGCTCCGGCACCGGAAACACCCACCGCCATATCGCACATGAGTCCCAGCGACATCCCGGCATCACGTCCGGCAGATTGAGCCGCCGAAAGCTGTTGGTCAGCAATCCACTGCAGCCACATGAAAAAGTCGACGCGTTCCTCGTGGGCTCGCACGAACTCTGAGACGGCACGGTTGCTGGGGCGTTGATACTCCTCGGGCCAGGTGCGCCAATCGTTGCCGTATACCTCCGTCAATGCACACCACGTCGCGAGATCTCCTAGACGAGTACCGCGCAGCCGGCGGAATGCCTGGTAGGACAATTCCCTCGATCCCTCCAGGCCAAGGGCATGGACGGCTTCTAGCACTGGCAGCTTAGCGTTCCAGGAACGATCTCGATCGATCGCCTCAACATCGGCCGCTGCTTGGGCCCGGGCCAAGCGTGCCTGGGAACGCTCATAGACGTCGAGGTCGGCATACTCCGGGATGATCTCGGGGCGCACATACAGCGGGTTCAGGAAGAGGCGGCTGCAAGGCAAATACGGCGACGGCTCGATAGGGGAAACAACCTGGCTGGCATGCAGCGGATTCACGAGCACGTAGTCAGCACCCTGAGTGGCCGCCCAGGTGGACAGGTCCGCCAGGTCGGAAAAATCGCCCATTCCCCAGGAGGCGCGGGAGCGAGTCGAATACAACTGCACGGCATGGCCCCAGACCCGAGACGAACCCATCGAACGAGGAAGGCCGAGCCAGTTCGGGGAGACAACAAGCGTAGAAGTCGCGCGATGGTCCGCAGTCGTCGCGACGATCGTGTGGTAGCCCAACGGTAGATCGCCAGGGATACCGAAGGTGGCCTCACCAATCCAACGATCGTCCACATGGCGATCGGGGTTCCAATTATCAACCTGCCAACACTCGCGGTGTTGCCCGTCCTCGCAAACGACGTGAACCTCCACCCACTCCCCTGCGTTAACGTGGACGTCAACCCGCCCCTCTTGGCCCTCACGTAGGACCACGATTCCGGGCAACACTCGACGCCACTTCCGGTTAGTCACCTCGTGGCACGCGCGTTCGGCACGTTCCGGAGTCGACGCGTCAATTCCCAAACCGTCAAGGACAGCAATAACAGTCGCCTCCCCGACCTCGGTGTACTGGCCCTTCCAGTCGTAATAATCACGAGCGATGCCGAAATGATCGGCCAGGGTCGTCAGGTGGGGATCTGTCAAGGACATGACGGCCTTTCGGCGCCCCAATCGTCGGGGCGAAAGTCAGGATCGGGCAGATTGTGCCAGGACGACGAATCGCCCCTACAACGACGAAATTTACTCGACGCCAGACTGGTGGGGCGGGCGAACCACCTGAGTGCCTGCCACTGCGTCATGAATGGTTTGACGGGAACGCTGCCACAATGGCATGAGGTAACTAAAAGGTGTCAACAGGACGATGGCTTGATTACCGATCTCGACGCAGGCCCACACGGTGGCCCTTATCAGAGCACGCCACCACACCAGACGACGATGTTCCTTGCCCTTATTCAGGGTGACGACTCGCAGCCCGCATATCAGCTGACCGACCGAACCCGCACAAGCTGCCAACATGATGAATTGGTAAATCGCCTGCGAAATGATCACCGCACCGACGAGGTTCGACAGGTCGCTGACGAATCCGGCCTTCATCAGGGATTGCATCGTGACGACGTCAGAGGGGCTAGCCCCAGCGTTGACTGCACGCATCGAGGTGGCGAGGAACGTCTGGTAACCGTCGACGATGCTCGCCACTGTCTCATGCATCGTCAGTCCGACGACGATCCACACCAGAACGGCGTCGATGATGGTCGACAACACTCGCCACCACCAGCCGGCTAGGGGGACTCCGTCAGCAGTCGATCCCCACCGACTCTGCGCCGGACTCTGTGACCTATCGGCATTCCCGCGACGCGAAACGGCTGCGTTAGGTCGTGGCGATGACGGAACCCGCGACACCGGAGCGAGCGTCTCGGGCACATGGCCGACACCAGGGTGCGGTTGAGGATCCGGCGGATTGCGCAGATTCCGGGTCCAACGCTCGCCGTCCCAATACCGCTCCTGTTCGCTTCCGGCAGGGTCGGGGTACCAGCCCATCGGGGGTGGAGTCGCATTCGTCATTAGTTCATTCTCCCACGAGGAAGCGGTCATGCCAGTTTCCGCCGTCGGCAAGGTCGTCGAGTGCCGCTATCAGCCCAGTCGGAGCTCAGCACCGTTCCACCATCCTTGCCCACTGATCCTCCAGTTTGGCCCAATTACGAGTCGCTATCCAGTCGGCAAGGGCCGTCGATTCCGTGCTCAAAGCGACTTTTGGAGCCTCTCGAAGGAGATGTGAGCCCGGGCACATCCCGGCCTGCACTGCTCGGGGCACAGCACCTGCCAGCAATCACATATCCCGTGACGAGGGACGCGACTACACGGTGTATGCGTGCCAAGATCCGTCTGTCGCACGACTGCGGGCGGCCACGTACACTGGTTGACCATGAGCACACAGGTGGCACCAAGTTCCAGCACCGCGGTCGAGGAAAAGACTCGTCCATCCTTCGATGACGGTGACGCCGAACGCTTCTCACACTATGTCCCCAAAGCGAAACTCACCGACGCGATGGTCAACGGGACCCCCGTCGTCGCCCTGTGCGGCAAGGTATGGGTACCCTCCCGCAACCCCGAGAAATTCCCTGTCTGCCCGGAGTGCAAGGAGATCTTCGAGTCGATGAACCGGTAAACACACCGATGAGGAACACAGACCTCAATCAGTGGCCAGCCAGGACAACGCCAGCTCATACCCCTTCAATCCCAGCCCGGCGATCGTCCCGGTGACATGCGCCGACACCACACTGTGGTGACGGAACTCCTCCCGGGCTGCGATGTTAGAGATATGGACCTCAATACAAGGCGCCACCAACTGGACGAGGGCATCGGCAATAGCGATGTTGTAGTGGCTCCAAGCCGCCGGATTAATGACGACCGGGGTCCGGTCATCAGCGGCCTGATGAATCCACCCCATCATCCGTTCCTCAGAATCGGTCTGACGCACCTCAACGTCCAGCCCCAGTTCGCGACCGTATTCGATCAGCCGGGCCGCTAAATCGTCATGGGTGGTCGTCCCATAAATCTGTGGCTCCCGTCGACCAAGCCGACCTAAATTCGGGCCGTTGAGAACCAAAATCTGCTTGCTCATGACTGATCCTCCGGTCTTTCCTCCCCGTCTTTAATGCGCTTATCCCCATAACGGATATCGGGCTCAAGGAATAGCGGACCAACCAACGGCTCAGCGGCGCGGACCGACGCCTCGGCGTTATCGATAATGCGCGCGACCTCGAAGGCGGAATCCGTCGGATCAACCGCGATCTTGGCGGCCAACAAGATCGTCTCAGGACCCAGGTGAACCGTCTTCATATAGATTACCGAGTCAACTCCGTCAGAATGTATCAAGGCGTCATAGACGGCCTTACGTGACTCCGGGGCAGCTGATTCCCCCTCCAACAGAGATTTCATCTCGCGCGAAAGCACCCCTGCGACAACGACCAGCAAAATACCGATACAAGCCGAGCCAATGCCGTCGAAAATCGGGTTATGGGTGAGCAGGGTGAGGCCAACACCCAAGAAAGCAAAAATCAAACCAAGAACGGCAGCAGAGTCCTCCAACATGACGACCGGAAGCTCCGGGGCCTTAGCCTTCCGGATGTACTGCAAAATCGTCATGCCTTCGCGGTCCTGGCTACTCTCCTTGAGAGCGGTACGCAGACTAGCTCCCTCTGCGCAAAGAGAAATCATGACGACTGCCAGCGGCACCCACCACCACTGGGAATCGAGGAGCTCATCGGGATGACCACCAAGAGTCGCGCCGATCTTGTGATAGGCCTCATACAGGGCAAACAGACCACCAAGGGTGAAGATGACGATAGCGACAATGAAACCAGACAAGTACCGCGCCGTCTCATAGCCGAAGGGGTGGTCCTCGTCAGCTTCCTTGTGGGACTCCTTGCCACCCATCATGAGAACGACCTGGTTGGCGGTATCAGCCACCGAATGGATAGCCTCGGCGAGCATCGACGAGGCCCCAGTAAGTGCCCATGCAATGGCCTTCGTTACCGCGATCGCAAGGTTGGCGGAGGCAGCTGCGATGATCGCTTTGCGGCCTCCCTGCGTCGGGTTGGCTGGCTCCTTGGCCCCGTTCGGCCGCTGGGCAGCGTGCGCTTGGCTCATGTCATCTCTTTCAGACGATCCAGCCCGAGAGCCACGTAGACAGCGGCGAAACTTCCCTGGAGTAGCAAGGCGACATAGCGGCTCATCGGCGAGGACTGCTCATCAATGCCGAGCGGCAAGGTGACGCTGCGCACCGTCACATCATGGGCGGCGCACAGCTGCTCAAGGTCGCGGCGGGCAGCGGCGTGCTCAGTCTCGGCGTCATCCATGACGACAAGGACAGGGCGACGCGTCTCACCGTCAAGGTCAGGATCAGCGAAGGGATCCCTCCTAGGAGCAGAATCAATGACAGGACGCAGCGCTGCGGAGTCGGCGGACAAGGCGATACGACCCGTGGCTCGCCTCATCCATTGTGCGAGGCGTCGCGATGCCCGCGCCGCAAGGACAGAACCACCCCACAAGAGGGGCTCTGCATCGGCTAACGCACACGCGAGATCCTTAGCCTCGTTGACGGCGAGGTCATGGTGGGGCGAAGCCGACTCGGCAACCATATCCGCAACCCGAGCAACCTGCCCGGGATCGACAACTGGTCCAAGACCCAGGTCGCTCAGCACCGACAGAGCCGCGACAGCGGCCGACATAGCATCCTCGGAGGCCATCTGAATACGGGCAGTGCCGTGGCTACCGGCAGCTTGCCAAGCCTCGGTCTCGCCACTGGACGCCAAGATGATGGCACTACCTCGACGTCGGGCCTCAGCTACCTGGGCCGCACACCGTCCATCGCTATCGAGGGCGACGACAAGATCAAGGGGGCCAACCCACGCTGGCAGCCGCAGGAAAGGCCACGCGACTAGCGGGACGGGACATATCGGCTCAAGGACAGACCGCACTAAACGAGCCTCGGGGCCGACAACGAGTACCCCCCGGGGCTGTCCCCACTCACCGACCGTTCGACGTACCTCGCCGAGATCCGCAGAGTCACGACGAATGCGCGCTCCCGTGCTAGCCAACTGACGCAGCACCCGCTCGGCGAGTGCGTCAAGAGGCGCGTCGAGACGCGAATCGTCGAAAGTCACTGCGGCCTCATCTCATGACGATGAGTGGGCTCAAAAGCTTCGGTGTCCTCGGCAGTGACCCCCTGACCAGTTTCTCGCTTACGCGCCGCGTCAAGGCGAAGGTCGGGAACGCCGTCGCGCACGAGAAAGGCTAGCCCACACGACGGAGAGGAACACACCAATTCCCCACTGTCGAAATCCAGGGCAAACCGGGAATGGCACGCCGGGCAAGCTGCCACTTCAAGGAATGCCGGAGAGAGGTCGAGTGCCTCAGGGGCCAGCGGTAAATCAGGCATACCGTCATACTAGTGGCCTGTGACGTCACGGCTGGCGTCCGTGATGACGGATAGATGGCCACGCCGACCTAAAACGTGCACCGAAGCGGGGTCCGGCTCAGGCAGCACCTCGTCCTCGAGCATTCCCACCTCCCGCACCGCTGCCGCCAGCGCCATCAGATCATCGGCTGGTGGGTCTGGGGCTGGATTGTCGATACCGGGCAAGCGGATGACTTCCCACCCCACCGGCGCCGAGAGCGCTTCGGCGTGTTCGGCACACATGTCGTAGGCACCGGGTTCATGGCTAGGCCCCAAAGGCCCGACAACTGCAGTGCGCTCGGCATAGACGTAGGTCAGCGTCGCGACCGCTGGTCGGGAACATCCGGGGCGAATGCACTCTCTCACCCAGGGCACGGTACGCCACACACTGATAGTCACACAGTTGCCACGCGGACACCGCAGAGACCATCGGTGCCCCGGTACACCACACACCCGCTCTTCGTCGCACTACGTGCCCAACCGCAATACAGTGGCGGCATGTCCAAGCGTCGCAACCGTCATAGTCGTGGCCAGCGCGGGCCCGTCGTCTTGCCTCGCTCCTACGGCGGACGCATCGACCGCGTTGATCCCACCCACGCCGAGTTTTTCACGGCCTGTCTGACGCAGGCCGTTCAGCAAGTACACATGTCGTGCCCGGGGATCCTTGACAACGTTGTCGTCGGGGCTGAGGATGTCCCGACCATGCCAGACTGGACGGAGGGGCGGGTACCGCTGTCCTCTGCCGTCGACGGTAGCGAGCACTCCCCCGCCAAAATTGTCATCTATCGACGACCCCTCGAGTTAAGGACGGCCAGTAGGCGCGGATTAGCCATCCTCGTTCATCGCACTCTCGTCGAACAGCTCTCAGCGCTGACTGGCACCCCAGTAGAGACAATCGATCCCAGCATCGACGATTGAGGCCGTCAGCGCAGCTGAGGATCAACGTCAACACTGCGACCGTTCGTCATGGCCGCCACAGCCTCCAAGGGAAGAACGGCCAAACCGCTGGCAGATATGACCCCACCAATGAGCGGAGCCGACCCCACAATGTGCAAGTGGCCAGCTGCTGGAACCTTCCCCGACCAGGTGGACCCAGCCGGAACCGTGCCCTCGATCGCCGTCTTCTCCCCGTGAGTGCCTGTCAGTTCGCCTGAAAAGGTGACGGCCTCCCGACCCGGGTTCGATAGTTCAAGGGTCCCCGCTGTCCCTACAGTTTGCTCCAGGACCTTGCTCGACCCTCCCGGACTGACCAAGGCATTATCGGTGGTGCCAGGCTTACCCTGAACGAATAACCGAGCAATAACCGGATCATCAGCGGATAAACGTAGCCCGACACCTTCCCCTGCTAAAGCCTTAGACAGGTCTACTTGGATAGTGGATCGGGGGTCAATATCGATCTCGTCGGCACCGTCAGGGGTGAAGGGGCCACGCCCAGCCAGCGCTGTCACCGACACACTCAACCGTCTCGTGCCGGGATTCGAAATGATAAGGGTTGCAGTCGACACCTTGGCAGGGACAGCTGGCAAAAACAGCGTCTTGGCTGCCTGAGTCATCGCGCTCGTATCGTGGCCCTGACCTGCCCACATACGAGCACCAACGACGACTCGTCCCTCTCGGGCGTTAACAAGAGCGGTCACCGGGGTGGCGCCGTTATCCCACACCGACATCGGCAACACCTTGGTCTGTCCCGGAGAAACACGAATCCCTCGCATCCCGGCGGTAACAATTTCTCCCTTCGGCCCCAACATAGTGACGTCGACGGTGGCTGCCCGGATGTCCGAGTTGACCACCACAAGGTCCGAAGTGGAAGGGTTCGTGACACTGACCGCTCCTCCCGTGGCTGCGCCAATACACGGCACCCACGTCGTCATGCCACCTTCTGAAGATAGAGCCGAGCCAGAGGGCCGACGCTGCCCGGCCGTAGACCGGATATAACCTGCTGAAGTATCCACGTTGGTCATTACAGGAACCGACGCTTCAGACAGCTTCTCGACCGAAGTGCCGACTTGTAGGCTTCCACCCGAGGACCCGGCAGCGAGGCTGGCCTTCCCCTGGGAAGGAGGGCACACCAGGGTACGTCCTGAAGAGATGGGCTGAACCTTAGCGGCAGAACGCTGCATAGGCGGAATCACTGAAGTGGCCAACGACATTGCGATCGCCACGATGGCCAAGGTCACTGCCCACACCGGCCCCTTCCAGTAGCGTCCGGCCTTCTTATCGGGTTCCGTCAGCTCATCGCAGCTATCTTCGCCGGATGCCGGCACCTGAGCCATAGCGCGGGCAGCATGAGGCGTCGGCTGGTCGCTGACATTTTCAGAACCGGCCGCGCGACGCGCTGGGATCGCGCCCTCCTCCACGAATCGAACCTCAGGAATCTCCTCGGGCTCCTCGTCATCCGCGAGGGCGCGACGGGGACGATCGCTCATGACTCCTCCTGACGACGGCGTGGCTTACGCGACAGGGATCGGCGGGGGGCGGCGATGCGGTTGCGCTGAGCAGCCTGAGGCCCAGCAACCACCAACAAGATGAGAAGGGCAACCAGCTCGATGGCACCGGCCCACCTCTGGGTCGGCATCGACCAGGTCAGATCACCACGGGCCGAGCCAACCTGGTACGACTCTCCGATTCCGTGCCGCACCGCCGGACTCAGCCGCGTGCCCCCTACCTCGACCCTCCACCGATGATCACGGGGCTCGAGTATTGTCACGGTTCCTGATTCGGTTACCTTCCCGGCGACAGGAACTTGGCCGCTGCCACGACTACTAAGCAAGGCCCGTGAAGGATGCCCATCGACGGTCCAGACCGTCGTCGTGGGATCCGTATTCGCGGCAGCCAAACCTGAGGCATTACCCACCTGGGACACGACATCGGCCCCTGCACCACGAAGCCAGAGATGACCGATTCCCAGGTCAGACAGACGATCAGCCAGGTCGTCTGGGACAGCTCCGGTCGCCACCGCACGGGCAAGATCAGCAGCCGAGTCAGCAATGCGGCTGTCCGAAGAAATAGTCGGACGCTCACCGCTGCCCCAGCTCGGATTATTGGAGTCGACGAGGTTCCAGTGGGCGCTGCCGCTATGCACATTCACCATAAGAGTACGGGTGTGACGAGCCGAATCCTCGACTGCTGTGACATAGGCCGGGCGCGTGGCAGCAGTGGTGGACATCGGGCCGCGAGCGCCCCCCACCAGCCACCAGACGCCACTGGCGGCCACAGATATCGTCAACACCCACGGCAACCATCGGTTACCGATGCCAACAAGCAGCTGGCCAAGGGTCGGGGATTCGTCGGCGGGAAGATGATCCGCTTCGGCACGCTGCAACATGGCCGGCTGGCGGGCAGCTGCCACAAGTATGAGGAGCACCCCGGCGCCTACCAACTGCCACGGTTCGATAGCCGGATGCACCTGCACATTCCAGACGGTGACCAAGGTGCGCGACGCCACACCCGTGAGGACAAGGCACACCAGATAGACGATGGTGAGGGCCAGCACTCGACCGCGGGGATGACCGGTCAGGGATCCGATGGATGCCGAGCGATCGATGACTAGACGCCAGACCGCCCACAGCGCAGCAATCCACAACGGAGCCATCGCGATCACGGTAAACACGGTAGGAGCAGTACCGGGGACAATCGCGCGGCCTACTAGCAGCCATAGCCCGGCACGCGTCTCTACAGCCGGACTAAGCACAGGCTCAGCCCCGGTCGCCATGCGCCCAGGCTCGGTTATCAGCCGAGGAATCCACGGCGAAATGACCAGTAGCGGCCCTAATACAACTATGCTGCCGAGCAGCAGACGTCGAGGTCGGGTCATGAGGATGCCGACGGCCACCGCGACCGGGTATACCCACAATGCAGGAACAAGGCTGATAGCTAGGGCTGACCACAGAGCCAGGCCGCCTGCCGAGGAAACGCCCCCCACCTGGTGACTGCCAGTATCAGCACCGCGCAGCTCAACGACGTCAACAGTCTCGGGATTGACCAACCGCCACGTATGCAGGGCCATGTGGGGGAGAATCACCCCCAACGCCAATGCTGTCACCGAGCCTCGGGCTAGGCCGCCGGTGAGGACAGGAAGCATGCCCCAGAAGCTCGCGAGCAGCACCGTCGTCGTGCCAAGGCCAACCACCCGGCGGAACAATCGATGTGCCGACATCGCCGTGAGCAGCGGGGTTACGACGAGCAGGATACGGACCAGAACTTCCGGCTCCCCAATTGTCAACACCGAGCCGAAAGCTGGCCACGCCAACCAGGGGGCGTTCCCTCCAGACAATCCAGGAACAGCGGTCAACCAGCGATGCCACGCTCCAGCCAGACCACATGGCGCCGGCGCGAGCCAGGTCGACGTCGCTCTACCAGAGCCGTAGAGACCACGGCAGGCAACGATCCCGATTACCACCATAAGGCTGACCATGACGGTGTACGGATTGACGACAGAACGGTGGTCGCGGACGGTGAAGTCGTCGCCAGTGAGATCGTCGATCGTCGTTCCATCCTCATTGCGCCACGGGTGGATCCGATCAGACAGATCCCCGGCGTAACGGTCAACTGCCCGAACCCAGACACTGCGTCGGCTGGGTAGGAGACGGTTGGTGTTCTCAAGGTCGTCAGGATCGCACTGCGCATGGAAGTCCTGCAGGCGCTGCGTCATCTCGCGGGTAACCGAGCGTGACCGCCACAACTGCAGGCCGGACCGCCACTCGTCGACCGCACGCGAGGGGGCCTTACCCACCATAAGGACGAGAAAACGCCACACGCTAGCCACCAGGAGAGCCAGACTCGTGCGGGTGGGATGACCGGTCCGGGCTGCAACCATTCGCATCCCCGCGAGACGGTCGGTGACATCCGGGCGGGGAGCCAAATGCGACTCTCGCTGCCACCCTCGGCCCGCCTGACGGTGATGAATAGTACAACTCGGCGCAGTGCGAACCACCATGCCCGCTTCATTGGCACGCCAGCCAAAATCCACGCCGTCACGGAAAAGGGGAAGCGCCGGGTCGAAACCACCCAGGCGCCGCCACACGTCCACCCGAACGAACATGCCAGCCGTCGAGCCACCCAAGATCGGACCCGGATCAGCCTGCTTCTGGTCAATATCTCCGCGATCGACGACCGGCAGAACACGAGCACCGCCGGTACTGACGCTCTGTCCTTGCTCATCAATAAACTCCGGGTAGTTATGCCGGGCCGGTTTAAGCAATGTGGGATACAAGACGTCAGGGTGAGGCTTGCGCGAAGCCTCCCGCAGCATGCACGTCAATGAGTCACGACGCACCTCAACGTCGTCGTGCAGGATCCAGATATGGGTGACACCGTCAGAAAGTCGATCGATCGCTAGGTTAATGCCCTCACCAGGGGTGGTGTCCGCGCTAGCCGTCACGCACTCGTCCAACAATCCTTCGTCCACAGCAGCCACGAGCAAGTCGGAAGAACCATCCGTAGAGCCGAGGTCGACGGCAATCTGCACTGCCGCGCGCTCTCCACTACGCCGCAATGCGTTGAGGGCTCGCGGCAACCAGCCGGCCGCCTGGTGAACGAGGAGAATCGCTGCGACCTGGTCGACTGTGATGTCGGGGTCTACCGGTTTGCGTTGCTCGTGTGCCCACGCCCAATCCTCCGGATCAATGCGCGTCGACGGGATGACAAGGATAGTCCAGTCGGTCAACCCCTCCGCAGTGCGGGGAGCATCACTGCGGTCACACTGGTGACTCTCGCCGGGTCCGGTCTCCGCAGAGTACTTCTCGTCACTCACCTAGCAGGCCACCTGTTCGTCGACGTCATGGAGCACGGGATGCACACCACGTCTGCGATCATCGCATATGCCGCATCGTGCAGACAGCCATCCCGGGCAGACAGGGCATTTTACCGGGCCGTGTCAATAACCGCGCTCCGACGTCAGGTCACGCCCGCTTGCGCAGCCGACGCCTCTCCATCTCGGACAATCCGCCCCAGATTCCGAACCTCTCGTCATTCGCAAGGGCGTACTCCAAGCACTCCTGGCGGACCTCACAGGACTCACAGATGCGCTTGGCCTCACGGGTGGATCCACCCTTTTCAGGGAAGAATGCCTCCGGATCAGTCTGGGCACATAATGCCTTGTCATGCCACTCTGGCTCGTCGTCACCGCCTCCGGCAAGCAAGGTTAAAATCTCGTCCATGGGGGAAGCTCCTCGAGATCAGACGCGGCGAGTTCCGCGCCGATACACAAACTACACGCGTGAGATTCACTGCGCGACTTTGTCGCGCGGAAAACCCGCAATAACCGGCGTGTCGCGCCAGCAAACGTGGTCGATTCGTGGCCTCAGCACAGACCGCACTCAGACAAGCTCCATGACTACGCCTGGCCGTCCGGCTCGTCGCGTGAAGGGCCCGACGCCTCCGTCGTCCAGCCGCCGCCTGCATCATTCTGATCCCACGATGATGCCCCCGCGCCACTCGCAGCATCCCCGGCCCTAGTCCACACTGCGCCGACCCCGGCTGGCCAACTAACTTCATCGCCGTGAGCCGGGCCCTCGGCTTCATCGGCGACGACGGAGCGGTCAGCAGACCCATCCTGGACGGCCTCAGGTTCTGCGGGGTCCTCATTGTCCTGGACTGAAGCTGCCTCGGGCCGCGTCAACACCAATAAGACCCAAGCAGCGAGGGCTTTAATGGCGATCGCCAAAAGATCACCAAATAGTCCCAAGGCAGCCCCAAAAGCCCCGCCGGGGCCGTGAATTGGTGACAATAGGGCGAGAACGAGGTCACATCCCGCTGCGACGGCAACAACACAGGCAGATACCTTGCCAAGCAATTCAGCATGCGGCGTCGCCGGATGGATAAACCGGCACACCAAAACTGCCGCCAGCAGCAACAAAATCATGCCAATTCCCAGCGAGCTTCCAGACAGGCTGCGAGCCATACCGAAGAGCCCACTGCGATCGTGAGTTAGCATCTTGACCACACGCACAACAAAAGCGACAAGGAAACCAACGCTGACAACGATGACTGTCCACGCAAGTGGCTCACGAATTTCTCGGGCGTTGCTCACGCGTATCGCGCTCCCACCCGGGCAGCAACCTCGGCCACCACAGCCTTAACCTGCTGCGATTGAGACATCGGCACCACCAGGGTGGCGCGATCAGTGCTCACGACGGCCATGTCATGCAAGCCTGCGACGGCTAAGACAGCGTCAGGACGGTCATTGATCAACAAGTTTCCGGCTGAGTCAACCGATACCGTCAAACCGCTCACGTTGTTGCCCATCCCATCACTAGGTAAGTGGGGGGCCAGCGCCTCGTAAGAGCCGACGTCGTACCACTGGATCTCCAACGGAATAGCTGCAACATGAACACCACATCCACCGTGAGATGCCGGTTCCATGACCGCGATGTCGACCGAGACTTTCTCCATGCACGGGTAAACCTCAGCTAGTCGGGACGGATCCGCGACCAACTCGTCGACGTGATGACGGGTCTGGGGCTTGAGTTGAGATAAGCAGTCCAATAGGGTCGCAGCCCGCCACACAAACATGCCGGAATTCCACCAGTACTCACCGGAATCCAGATACTGACGAGCCACCTCAGCGCTGGGCTTCTCAACGAATTCCAGTACCTGGTGAGCACGCGAACCAGGCCTTAGCCGGCCACCCCGATGCAGGTATCCGAATCCGGTATTGGGCTCGGTGGGGACAACACCGAAAGTCACTAAAGCGGTGGGGTCAGTATTGGCGAGATCAAAACCGTGCTGGAGGGCGGCCCGAAAATCATCGACAGGACGAATAATGTGGTCAGCTGTGACGACAGCCATGACGCCATCGGGGTCGCGGTCGGCGATAATTCCCGCCGGCCATGCCACGGCGCTGAGGGAGTCACGCCCCACCGGCTCGCCCAGAATATTCTCGGCGGGAACTTCTGGCAACAGCTTGGCGACGGTATCGGCATACGACGAACCCGTGCACACCAAAATGTTGGCGTCGGGCACCAGCCCAGCGACTCGTTCGTAGGCCATCCGAAGCAAACTGACCCCGTCAATAAGTTCCAATAATTGCTTGGGCTCTCCCTGGTGAGACAACGGCCACAGGCGAGTACCGGATCCTCCGGCCAGGATGAGGATGTGCTGCATGTCTACAGAGTATCCGGCCGCGACAACGCAACCGCGTTAGACGCACCACAGCGTCTTATCCTTCACAATGGGTGCCATGGTTTCCCTTACTCGGCCAACTCCAACCCGAAGCTCTGACCCCCTGACTGCCCTATGCCAGCGCAGTCAGAACGCAGGAGCATTGCCCCTACTGACGTGGTACCACGGCGCCGACCGCGGTGAGCTGTCAGCACGCACCTTGTTGACGTGGGTTACGAAGTCGGTTTACCTGCTCGATAGCGAGGGAGTCGAGCCCGGTGGTGTCTCCCGTCTTTCAGTATGCGGTGTGCGTCCCGGCCATTGGACAAGTTGCGTGTGGTTGCTGGCCTCGTGGTGGGCTGGACTACGAGTCGATCTGACTGGGCAAGAGGAAGCAGCACTAGAAGTCATTGGCCCGGACGTCGCCCCCGTCAACTCCCCCGATGTCCTCATCCAGTGCAGTCTTGCGCCCCTTGCTACTGCGTGCGAGACCCTGGTACCAGGGGCCATTGATAATGCCGATGTTCTTGCCGCCCCTGACGACCTTGTTGCAGCACGGCCTGCCGCCACCAATGCTGTGTGGCTCACAGGGCGCCAGGAATGGACCGGAGAACAACTTTTCAGCCTAGTGCCGCTAAACCAACCAGTTTTGCTCTCTCCCGATCGGATTCGTCTCGGTGGCAGCGAACTCGTAGCCACCACCCTTACCAGTTGTCTCCTGGGTGGCGGGTCGTTAGTCCTCGTCGAGTCCACCGATGACCTGGCCACCATCGCAGCCCAGGAGGGTGCCGTCGACGTATGAGATCAGTCGTTTGCGCGATCACCTAAACCGACGAGAAATCCAGCTCCCCAGCTCATGTGCATAATCGCCAAGACGAGAGGCAGACGGGCTCGAACCCCGGGATCCAAGTCACGTTTCATGGCGGCCGACCCAACCCCGATGATGCTGGCATAGCCCAGCGGCGCCGCCCAGCCGATAAGCGGCCAGCGCTTCAGCGATGTGCCCTTAGCAGCATGAACGACCCCGATGAGACCGAGGATAGTTCCCGCCGTAATCCCCGTGACCGCGATAGGGGCAGCCACATATCGCAGACTCACCGAATCGCGATGGCGGCGCATGACCTCGCGACGCCACTGGCCAGTACGGAAAAACTGCTTCGCCAAGGCCTTGACGGTAGAGCGAGGCCGGTACGTCACTCGAAGATTGGGGCTGAACCACACCTCTCGTCCAGACTGACGCAATCGGTAGTTAAGCTCCCAGTCCTGAGCCCGGTCAAACTCCGGGCAGAAACCACCGACGGCTTCGAGATCAGCCTTGCGGAAAACGCCAAGAAAGACCGTTTCAGCCGGGCCCTCTGGCGCATCGCCCTGATGGAAAGCGCTGTTACCCAAACCCAACTTGGAGGTATAAGCCACCGCCACAGCCTGCTCGAAGGGAGTACGTCCCTTCGCGTCCATAATCCCACCGACATTGGCCGCGCCAGTACGCTCCAACAATTCGACGGCGGTTGCGATGTATTCCGGGCCCAGCTCACCGTGAGCGTCGACGCGCACGATGATGTCGTACTGGGATACGGCCACACCAAGGTTCAGGGCCTTGGGAGTGGTCCCGTCGGGGTTGTCAATCACCCGAATGCGATCGTCTCGAACAGCCAGATCCTGAGCTATCTCAGCCGTGCGATCAGTGCTCGGGGCGATAGCGAGGATGATTTCCATCGGACCCGGGTAGCCCTGATTAAGGACTCCGGCAACCGACTCCTCGAGATATCTCTCCTCGTTCCTGACCGGTATGACAACACTGACCGGAGGCGCGAGGTATGACGACATGCAGGCTATTGTGCCAGGTCTGAATAGCCTTTTAATCCTTCGGCACACAGGACTCGCCCGATCAAGCCCGCGGATCTGAATGGACTTGCGACTACGGTGGAGTTCATGTCTTATCGAGGCACTGGGCGCAGGCCCCGCGACGAGCAATCTCGTCAGTCTGACCTGGACTGGCTATACGGGGTTGACGAAAACGACGCCACTCGTATCGATCCAGTGAACCCGCCGCGCGGCACGTCCGATAGGACGGGTCGTCCACGGACAGACCGGCGCCCCCAGCCCCGTCAAGGTGCACGTCGCTCCTCCTCCCAGCAATCCCCACAACCGCGACCCTCTCGGCGTCCTCCTGCTGAGCTGTACGGATCCGATGGCCAACGACGCCCACCGCGTCAGGCCCGACAGCGGCGGCAGGCCGCGAGTCACCCAGCGCCACGCGCACGTCGACGTCGGCATCCCTTCAAGGTCGTCATAGTGCTGTTGTTGGCATGGGTGGTGTGGCTCGTCGCGGTGCCGTCATATGCCCTAGGCCATACTGGAACGGTGGACGCCACTCCAGACGGACCACGAGGCGCAGATCACCCGGGCACCCTCGTACTGCTGGTCGGCACCGATGAGCGGCAGAATCTCACGCCCAGGCAACAGAAGCAATTGGGCACCGGCACCGAAGCCGGTCTGCGCACCGACACCATGCTGCTGCTCTACATGCCACCAGAAGGCAAGGATGTCCTCATCTCCCTGCCGCGAGATACGTTCCTGCGCATTCCCGGGCATCATCACAACAAGCTCAATGCTGCCTACTCGATGGGCGGAGCGAAGTTGCTCGTTCAGACAATTGAAAAGGCCACTAACCTGCGCATCAACGGTTACGTCGAGATTGGATTCGGTGGGTTCGTCCAAATGGTCGACGCGGTCGGCGGGGTTCATGTAACCCTCAACAAGCCAATGGTCGACAAGGACTCTCACACGAACCTTCCTGCCGGCCCCCAGAACCTCGATGGGGTCCAGGCCCTCGGGTACGTGCGGATGCGTAAGGCCGACGCGGAAGGAGACCTAGGCCGCGTCAAAAGGCAGCAGCAGGTGGCCGCCCAGGTGGCCAAGAAGACCCTTAGCCCGTGGACCTTCATCAACCCGGTACGCTATTGGAAAGTGAATATGGCCGCGTCGAAAGCGGTAAAGCTCGGCACCGACACCTCAATCTTGACGGCCTTCAAGACGGCCCGAGGGCTTATGAAGGTCTCCGGAAACGACGGAATCAAGATGACCGTCCCCGTCTCGACCGCCTCGGCCTACACCTCAGCCGGATCGTCGGTGTTGTGGAACGACAACAAGGCCGCCCAATTGTGGGACGACCTGCGCAGCGGCGACACCTCAAAGGTAACCGAACTATCCTGATTCCCACCTCTGCGTAACCCTCCGGTTGGACAGCTCACAGCAGCCTCGCCGCGCCCCAAGGCGATCGGATCGTCGTCATACGCCACGTGAGGCCACCCTGATGGCTAGCCCGAGAGTCACCGTCACATCGAGAACCTCCCCTAGGCGGGCACTACCGATAGTCACCCTTTTGAGAGCGTGATGCACACGTTTTCATCATGACTCTCTAAGGTTGGTGCCATGGTTGCCAATGCCGACACCGCACACAGGCTCGACGATGCTCTGACGAACCTTATTCCCTGGCACGGTCCGGTAGCTCCCCGAGCTCACCTGCATACCGACGCCCCCACCCTCGATTTGTCTGGAACCTGGCGGTTTCAGCTAGTCGACTCACCCCACGATGCACCGGCTGGCTTCCCCGATCCTCAGTTCGACGACACCGATTTCGTCGACCTCGCCGTGCCGTCCTCCTGGCACATGGTCGACCCAGCCGGAAACGCGCCCTTTGGCCGTCCGGCTTACCTCAACACCAACTACCCCATCCTGGTTCCCGCCTCAGACGAGGACATCGTCGTTCCCAATGAGAACCCCACCGGGTGCTACCGTCACACTTTCGAGGTCGGAAAAGAATTCACCGACGCCAAGCGAGTGCTGCTGCGCTTCGAGGGCGTCGATTCCTTTGCCCGTGTTTGGTTCAACGGGGTCGAACTAGGATGGACCAAGGGTTCGCGTCTCACCAGCGAGTTCGACGTCACGTCGCAGCTGCGTTCTGGCCGCAATGTGCTCGCTGTGGCCGTCAGCCAGTGGTCTGACGGTACATTCCTCGAAGACCAAGACATGTGGAGAATGTCAGGAATCTTCCGCGAGGTCACCTTGCTGGCTCGGCCTCATGGCGGCATTGACGACCTTTTCGTCCATGCCTCTTGGGACGGTGACGCCAAGCTCCTCATCGACGGGCCGGAGGGCGCAACCGTGGCCATCCCCGAGCTTGAGCTCGCCACCACCTGCAACACCGAAGTGGCGATCCCCGACGCGCAACCGTGGACCGCCGAAACCCCCAAGCTCTACGACGCCACGGTCTCCACCGATACCGAAACCGTCACTATAAGGATCGGATTCCGGAGTGTCGCCATTGCCGGAGATATCATCACCGTCAACGGAGAAAAAATCGTATTCCGTGGGGTTAACCGCCACGAATGGCATCCACGCACCGGGCGAACCCTCGGTGAGCAGACGATGCGCGCTGACCTCGAGCTCATGAAGCGCCACGGCGTCAATGCCATTCGCACCTCGCACTACCCGCCGAATGTTCGTTTCCTCGATCTGTGCGATGAATATGGCGTCTGGGTCCTCCTTGAGTGTGACCTCGAGACCCATGGCTTCGAGAGGGGTGGCTGGGACGGCAACCCGACCAATGACGACCGCTGGTATGACTGCCTACTTAACCGCATTCAACGCACCGTCGAACGCGACAAGAATCATCCCGCCATCATCGGGTGGTCGATGGGCAACGAATCCCACTGTGGCGAAGGCATTCGTCTTATGAACGACTGGGTTAAGAATCGTGACCCATCCCGTTTCACCCACTACGAGGGGGACGACGCCCACGCCATCTGCGATGTATGGACGGTCATGTATCCGTCCATGGAGTGGGTCGAGGCCGTGCGGGACCGCACCGTCATGCCCGGGGCCGAGCCTGCTCCGCAGACGGGACGCGAGCTCGGGCTGCCCTTCTTCATGTGCGAGTTCGCCCATGCGATGGGTAATGGCCCCGGAGAACTCGACGCCTACGAGGAGCGCTGCTTCGACCCGCACTTCCACCGTGACCGCATGCATGGTGGATTCATCTGGGAGTGGATCGATCACGGCATCGACACTGGACGTGGCTATGCCTACGGGGGCGACTTCGGTGAGGTCCTGCACGATTCAAACTTCGTTTGTGATGGGCTCGTCCTGCCCGATCGCACTCCTTCCCCAGGCCTGCTGGAGTTTACGGCGACGATGGGGGCGGTGCGCATCGAGGTCGACAGCGAGCAACTGCGCGATGGCAACGGCATCACCGTGATCAACCGACGTGATTTCTCAGACCTATCCGACCTCACATTCGTGTGGCAGCTCATTGACGACGACGAGTACGTCCAGACAGGAGTTCTCGAGGTCGGCGCCTTGGCCGCCCACCAAATCTGGACTGGGACCGTGCCACTTCCTGACGAGATCTCCGATCGGATGGTTGTCGTCGTGGAAGCGAAGCTGGTGAGGGACACCATCTGGGCACCGGCCGGTCACGTTGTAGCCCGGACATCAGCTCTGCTGGTTCCCAAGCCGGGCCCCCGCCTCTATCTTCCGGCATCGTCACAGCCGCATCGTGACGGTACTGGCTGGAGTCTCGGACCAGCACACTTTGACCGTCGTGGTCGCCTCGTGACATGGGGTAACGCGAACCTCGTCGCTCCTGTTCTTGACCTCTTCCGTGCCCCCATTGACAACGATCGGGCAAGTTCACTGGCCCGCAACACTATCGGTGACGCAGCACTCGCAGCTGGTCTCGACCGGCTCGTCCACACCACGATGTCGGTACGTGACGAAGGTGACGACCTGGTCGTCGTTACTCGTAGCGCTGCTGCCGCCAGCAATTCCATGACAACGACGTGGAGTTGGCGCGCAGTTCAAACCGACGATGGCTCCGAAGGGGTCCATCTTGACCTCCACGTCGATCCACACGGACACTGGCCGGCCATGCTCGGGCGTATTGGCGTGACGATGGGCCTACCCGCAGAGTGGACCCACGTCTCGTGGTTCGGACTCGGGCCGGCCGAGAATTACCCCGATTCTCAGCACGCCGCCATCTGGGGACGCTGGAATGGAGAGGTGGATGACCTGCAAACCCCCTATGCCATGCCCCAGGAGAACGGCCTTCGCCAGGGAGTCCACGAACTGACGATCAGCGGTTCGAACGGCGGCCTGCGGATCACTGCAGACGGTAGCTGGCCGGCATTCGCGGCCCGGCCGTGGACTTCACAGGCCTTGCTGACTGCCGCCCATACCTGGGACCTGAAGCCCGACGGGCACACCTGGCTTACCTTGGACGCCGTGTCAGCCCCGCTTGGATCGACGTCCTGCGGCCCGATGCCGATCATGTCTCACCGACTGTATGCCCAACCGGTTGACCTGTCACTAACCCTGTCGCTGATCTAATGGCCGGGTCGTAGCTGGCCCAATCCCGGGCCAGCTCAGCAATGAACTCTCGGTAGTCGCTCAGGGACAGGAGTGACGACGCACTTTCTCGCCCTTGCCCGCAGCCACATCGTGCAAATCGGACTGGTACTTGACCATGGCCTCGCACAGCTCAGGGGTCGACGCGGCAAGAATCCGTACCGCTAGCAGGCCGGCGTTCTTGGCATTACCGACGCCGACCGTCGCCACCGGCACACCACCTGGCATCTGAACGATCGATAGCAAGGAATCCATACCGTCGAGGTGGGCTAGCGGCACGGGAACCCCGATAACCGGCAGCGGGGTCAGCGCGGCGACCATGCCCGGCAGATGGGCGGCACCGCCAGCACCGGCGATGATCACCTTGATACCGCGCTTGTGCGCGCCTCGACCGAACTCGATCATGTCCTCAGGCATGCGGTGGGCCGACACGACGTCAGCCTCAAATCCCACATTGAAGTCGGTAAGCACCTGAGCCGCAGGCTCCATCGTCGGCCAGTCAGAGTCCGAGCCCATGATGATCGACACTTGAGGGCCATTGGCGTCGCACGCCAGCCGGCGTGCTCCCCCGGTGGTTGTTTTGACCTTCTCACCTCGGCGCGGCTTACGGCTAGCAGTGGTGGTCTCAGGCATCGTGTTCTCCCATAAGGTAGGCGGCGGCATGGCGGGCCCGACGATGAGTCGTCTCAATGTCGTTACCAAGGCAGGTGACGTGACCGACCTTGCGACCGGGCCGCACGGACTTGCCGTACAGCTCGACGCGAAGTTCTGGGTCACGAGCGAAGCAATGTTGCAAAGCCCCGGTCAAATCCTCTTCGGACCCACCGAGGACGTTGGCCATGACAACTACGGGAGCGATCAGGGCCGGTGAACCGAGGGGTAGGTTAAGCACGGCTCGCATGTGGTTTCCAAACTGACTCGTCTCAGCTCCGTCGATCGTCCAATGGGCAGTGTTGTGAGGACGGGTCGCCAGCTCATTGACGACGACGGATCCGTCCTCACGCTCCATCAGCTCGACTGCCAGCACCCCGATGACGTCGAGGCGTCCAGCAATGTCGAGCGCCATGGTTTGCAGCTCAACTTGACGGTCCGACGAGAGGTCAGGGGCCGGGCTGATAGTCTCCGCACATACCCCGTGACGCTGAATAGTTTCGGTAACCGGGTACGCGGCTCCCTGACCCGACGGGGAGCGCACGACGACCGCGGAGAGTTCGCGTCGGAAATCGACGAACTCTTCCGCGAGAATACGAATCGGCTGCTTGCCGTCGGCCAGATCCCCGGCCGCGTCAAAGGGCTCACCAGCACCATCGGGGCCGTCGATCTTGAACACTCCTTTGCCGTCATAACCGCCACGGGAGGTTTTCGCAATGACAGGCCAGCCACGGTCATGACCAAAAGAGACGAGGTCTTCGGGAGTGTCGCAAACCTGCCACGCAGGATTCGGGAAACCCTCGCGCTCCATAAACTCACGCATGACGACCTTGTCTTGCGCGTGAACCATGGCGGCCGCCCCTGGGCGGACCGCGTACCCGGCCTCTTCCATCTCCTCAACGAGGACCGTCGGTACGTGTTCGTGGTCGAAGGTGACGACATCGCACCCGGCGGCGAAATTCATAACAGCGTCGTGGTCGAGGTGGGAGCCAACGACGACGTCAGACATCACCTGGGCCGCAGACTCTTCAGGATCAGAGGCCAGCAGGCGGGTGCGCACCCCCAATCCGATCGCAGCCTGATGCATCATGCGGGCTAACTGCCCGCCGCCAATGATTCCGATGGTGTAAGACGTCACGACGTTCATCGTAACGACCACCGGACATAAAACGCCCACCGTGACGGGCGTAGGACTCAGACTCACCTCCGGCAGCCGCAATCACCTCGCAGCGCGAATCGTCCATACTGGAAACATGGTGCGAGTTGGACAGCCACTGAGGCATAACCGTAACGAGACGGTACTCGTGCACACCCGTCGTCACGCCAAAGCCCTCTTCTGGCCCGTCGTCATGGGGTTTGTTGGGGTTGTCGGAGCGGCCGCTCTGCTTGGAATCATGCCTTCCGACATGCGAGCACAGTATTGGCCGATCGTTGTCACTATCGCAGTCGCACTCATTATCGTCGGCACCCTCTCCCCCTGGCTGACATGGTTCACGACAACGATGACGATCACCGATCGCCGCGTCATGTTACGCCATGGCGTTGTCGTTCGACGCGGCCACGATGTCATGATTGACAGCCTCATTGATGTGTCATGGCAGGCCACGTTGTTTGACCGGATGATGGGCTGCGGAACACTCATCCTCACTACCCCGTCCGACCAGATGGTGCTTAACGATGTCCCCGGGGCACGTCGGGTCGTCGACCTCTTCACGGACCTGACGGACAACGGATACGGCGAGTACCTGAACGACTACTGCGAGGAATCGGTCACAGCACGGTGACGTCGAGTTCCTCGCGCAGAACTCCCGACGATGTCGGCTCATCAGAGGCAGAGAACCTTGATACCTCGGCCCTTTCATGCTCAGCGACCGCCCCAGCGAACATTCCGTCGACAAAATGCACCGCCGCCCCATCGTCGACCGCGTATCCGCCAGGAAGCACCCCGTTGGCGACCGCTTGGGCGTAGATAGGCGCTCGCTCGGACTCACCGTCGAAGTGAGGACAGAAAGAACCGTCCAACAGACCCATACCGCCACGCCAAGCTCGCAGATCCCCGAAAGCGTCGGTTAGACACCCGGAGAACCAGCACGCTGCACCAGCAGAGACACCGGCGAGGACGACGTCGCTGTCAGCTGCGATCATGCGCCGAATCACGTGGTCGACCCCGTGCATCTTCCACAGCGCCATAAGGTTGGCGGCTGATCCACCACCAGAGACAACGATGTCCGCTTGAGAGAGACGCTCCACCGACTCCGCTGCTCCCTGCCACAGTGTCAACACCATGTTGCGCACCCCGAGGGCCGAATAGGCGGCCAGAAAACGGTTGACGTAGACCGGATCGTCAGCAGCTGCGGTGGGGGCGAAGCACACCAGGGGGGAAGACTTTCCAGACAGGTCAAGGATGTGACGGTCGAGAGCGGTAGGCTCACCGCGGTTCGACATCGAAAAACCGCCACCACCAAGGGCCAAGATGTGGGTCGTCATAGTCAGCAGTCTAGATGGTGGGAACGCTCAGGACGCCGTAGCGGAACTCACCTGGTTCGCAAATGATGAACGTCAGCAGCGTTGAAACTGCGACGCCCGTCAGAAGTTTCCACCACGATAGCGCCATCAACGTCAACGTCGACACCGATGCCCTCAATGGCCCCCTCACCACCACCCACGATTTCTGGGTCGAAGGTCAGACGGACCGGAGTACCAATGGTGTCACAGCGGGCCACATACTGATCCCGCACCGTTCCGGTCTCCAACCACACTGTTAATAGCTCGTCAAGGTGGATGAGAAGGCTGGCCAGCAACTCATTCTTGTCGTGGTTCAACCCACACAGAGCCAGAGAGGTCGCCGTCGGCAGGGGCAATTCGTCACGCCCCATCGAAACGTTGATGCCGATTCCGATGACGGCGTGCGGACCGGCTGGACCGTCAACGCGTTCTGAGAGAATTCCGCACACTTTGCCGCCCTGGTCAGTGTCCAGATCCACGAGCACATCATTGGGCCACTTCAGCGTCACTCGGGAACGGTCAGCCCCACCGACCTCCTTGATGACCTTGACAACAGCGAGCCCCGCAACCATCGACAGCCAGCCCCAGTCCTGCGACGGACGATCATTGGGCACCAACGCTGAGATCGCCAAACTCGTACCGGGGACATCCTGCCAACTGCGCGTGAACCGTCCACGCCCGCCCTCTTGGTGGTCAGCAACGAGTAGGCAGAAAGACGTTCCCCCTGCTCGCACGAAAGCAGCCATGTCGGCGTTAGTGGAACCGGTGGAGTCAATGCAGGTAACTCCTCCCCCACGAGGCCCCGTAAAAAGGGTGTCCCCGGCAAGCTCAAGAACGCGATCAGCAATAGGCGAAGGTGTGGACGGCACCTGCTCAGACTACCCAAAAGTACCCACGCGCGACGGCCGGACCAACGCCGGGTTCCCTATTGTTATCCTAAATAGATATGTCATCGCTGAAAGAGACGACAGATCACCGCGGCAATAAATACGGAGACACCATGCAAACGCTCTACGAGCACTCCCGTCGCATCCTCGCCGTGTTCCTCATCGCAGCACTGTTGTGCCTGGCGATTATCGGCCCTCTACCCGATACGCAGTCGAGCGCCACTCTCACCTGTACCACGACCGGCATCGCCGCAATCTTCCTCGTTGTCGTCGCATCTCATGCCGATCCACACTTCGGCCTCGACAGCCTGGCCTTCATCGTCACCTTCCTGGCCTCAGCAGTGTGCCGAAGAGCGGCGACGAATCCGGTCTCCCACAGCCTCTACCTGCCAGTCATCATCACCGCGGTTGCCCTGGCTGCTGTGGCGGTGGTGCTGCGCGCTAGTGCATCTGTGAGTCGGCAGGAGACGACTGCCTCCCAGTGATCCCGCGGCACCATTAAATCGTCCCGGGGATAAGTCGTCCCGGGGAGCGGCCCGGCACCACATTTGTCGCCTCTGACGGATAGTCTCAGCATATGGAGATCGACATCCACACCACGGCCGGGAAGATCGCCGACCTCGGTCGGAGGATCGACGAGGCCGTCAATGCCGCATCCCCCTCGGCCATCGAAAAGCAACATGCCACCGGAAAGATGACCGCCCGGGAACGCATCTTACGGCTACTCGATGAAGATTCCTTTACTGAGCTTGACGAGTTCGCCCGTCACCGCTCAACGAACTTCGGCATGGACCGCAAACGTCCGTACACCGACGGGGTCATCACCGGTGTCGGCGCGATCCATGGTCGCCCGGTTTGTGTATTCAGCCAGGACGTCACTATCTTCGGCGGATCCCTCGGCGAAGTCTATGGCGAGAAGATCTGCAAGGTCATCGACTTCGCCGTCAAGACCGGTTGCCCGCTTATTGGCATCAATGAGGGCGGCGGCGCACGCATCCAAGAGGGAGTGGCCTCCCTGGCCCGCTTCGGTGATATTTTCCGCCGCAACACCAGGGCCTCCGGTGTTATCCCCCAGATCTCCATCATCATGGGTGCGGCGGCCGGAGGCCACGTCTACTCTCCTGCCCTCACTGACTTCATTGTTATGGTCGACCAGACCTCCCAGATGTTCATCACCGGCCCGGCTGTCGTCAAGCAAGTCACCGGTGAGGACGTCTCTCTCGAAGAGCTGGGCGGCGCACGCACCCACTCCGTCAAGTCAGGCAATTCCCACTACCTGGCCAATGACGAGGACGATGCTCTCGAGTTCGTCCGCGACCTCATTAGCTATCTTCCGCAGAACAACCTTGAGGATCCGCCGTTCTACGACGATGGCGAGGCCGACCTGACGATCACCGATCACGACCGCAAGCTCGACGTTCTCATCCCGGACTCTTCACATCAGCCCTATGACATGCACGAGGTCATTACGACCGTGCTGGACGAAGACACCTTCCTGGAGATCCACGAACTTTTCGCCCCCAACGTCATCTGCGGATTCGGACGCATTGAAGGTCGTGCGATCGGCATCGTCGCCAACCAACCGATGATCAATGCCGGCACCCTCGACATCGACGCATCTGAGAAGGCCGCCCGGTTCGTACGCACCTGCGACTCTTTTAACATTCCGGTGCTCACCTTCGTCGACACCCCTGGTTTCCTACCCGGCGTCGAGCAAGAGCACGACGGCATTATCCGCCGCGGCGCCAAACTCATTTATGCCTACGCTGAGGCCACCGTGCCGCTACTGACCGTCGTCACCCGCAAGGCCTACGGCGGTGCCTACATCGTGATGGGGTCCAAGACCCTCGGCGCCGACGTCAATCTGGCCTGGCCTACCGCACAGATCGCCGTCATGGGGGCCGAGGGGGCCGTCAGCATCCTGCATCGACGCACCCTTGCCACGGATCCTGATCCACAGGCCAAGCGCAAAGAGCTCATTGACGAATACGAGACGACGCTATCGAACCCGTACCAGGCTGCCGAGCGCGGTTGGATCGACCAGGTTATCCATCCGCACGAGACTCGCGCCTCGGTCATCCGCACCCTTCGTCTGCTGCGTACCAAGCGTGAGACCCTGCCTCCCAAGAAGCACGGAAACATCCCGCTGTGAGTGAGGGCGCCATGAACGATGCAATTACGGTGACGAAGGGGAATCTCACCGACGAGGAGCTCGGCGCGCTGGTGACGGTGTTGGCCGAGCTCACTCGCCCCAGCCCGAACGCCTACGTGCCTGATGACCGGCCGATCGCCTTTGGCTGGAAATCGTATTGGCGTACCATCCGTGAACCTTTTATGCCCGGCCAGGCAGCCTGGCGTGGATCTTTGCGACGCTACTGATATGACGACCTGTTTCGTTCTTGCCTCGAAGTCCCCAGCTCGGCTACGTATGTTGCGTTCCGCCGGTATCGAGCCCGTCGTCATCGCATCAGGGGCCGATGAGAGTCATCTGCGCGGGGAGGACGCGGTTGCCATGACGGCGAGGTTGTCCCGCCTCAAGGCCCACTCAGTCATCGAGTCCGGAGCTCTTGAGGAGTACCCCGCTGACCGGATGATCGTGGTGGCCTGCGATTCCGTTCTCAACCTTGACGGACGCATTCTCGGCAAACCTCACACTGCCGAGCGCGCCCGGCAGTGGTGGCGTCGGATGCGCGGTCACCAGGGCGTGTTGGTGAGCGGCCATCACGTCGCGGTCATTGTGAACGGGCAGTTACGCGAGCAGACCCGCATCGGCCAAACCGTCGTCACATTTGCCGACCTCACCGACGCCGAAATCGACGCCTACGTGGACAGTGGGGAACCCGCCGCGGTGGCGGGGGCGTTCACTATCGACGGTTTGGGCGGCGCCTTTATTACTCGTATCAACGGTGATCCCCACAATGTCACCGGTATCTCTCTACCCCTGCTGCGCCAGATGCTCATGGACCTCGACGTCGAATGGTCCTCACTGTGGAACGGTCCGAAGGGTGGCCATCTGAGCTGACGGTGGGAAGATCGTCCCGGGGCGGTTTAAGGTTCCGTCGCAGATTACGGGCATCGATGTGTCTCGTCAGCACCGCTTGAGCGCTCGATTGCATGCCACCTGACGTTTAACCAACGATGACCAGGAGAGCCCGAGCGCATCTCCTTGGGTGATACCCCCAGTATTGTTCACATCGTCCCCATGGTCGGGTTTGACCAGAACAGAAAGAACGGTTCACCCTTGCGACCCTTCAACATGTAACAGATGTTGCGTCAGGGTAATTAGCATTACCGCCAGAGAGCCAACCGGACTTCTCATGCTAGCCGCAGCAATATCTTTTAAAGCATCCTTCCGAACAGGATTATCCCACGGCGAGATACTCACCTCAGATTTTCTTCTACGCAATCTGAACGATTGTTTCCCTATCACTGGGTGGATGCTTGACATCATCACAGTACACCCCAAAAAGGAAATACTCGACTATCCCCAGAATAGGAGGTGACAGCAATTACTACACCGATGGTTCCGAGTCACACGAGACGAACTGTATGGATTATTAATATGTGTCATGTCCCGCCCTGTACCTTCCACAGCTTCAGCCGTGACGCAAAGTCAGCCCCGCCGCCTCGTCGGAACTGGTGAAGCCTCCACTCCACCCCTTGGTGTCGCCGCGATTCGAGATGAAAGTCAAGGATCCGTTGGCGTTTCCCGTCACTGTAAAACCCGATGCCGACAGATTATCGGCCAGAAAATCGTGTACTTTACCCGACGTATCCGGCCCAGTAAGCAGGGTGATGTTGTTGACGTGATCAACCCGTAACGTGACGGCCAGTCCCTTGGGCAGCCGGAAATTCCGGGGGCCATATTTAAACCCCAGATTCGCCAGCGTCTCCGCACCGGCAGGAGCCGGGGTAGCGGATGCAGCAGAAGGGCTCGGCACGGCTCCCCCGTGTGAAGGAGCACACCCTGCCACGACGAGCAGAACCGTCACCGCAACCGCTGCCCTGGCATTCATGCCGACGATGCTATCGCTGATCGTCCCTTACACCTGGTCATGCAGTATCAGGCACGACACACAGCATGGATCGCACTGTCAGGGGCGCGGGCGGGGCGCTTGAGGTTGTTGGCAACCCGCAGATACATCGCGCCGGCGTCTACGTCGGCCATGGTGTACGCGGTATCGCTCCTGGTAGGACGAGTACGGTGGCGTTATGAAAGCGCCCACGACGTCAGAAATTTCACACAACAGCCATGGTGCTAAGAGTGTCCTCGTGACCGGGGCCACCCGCGGCATCGGGCGGGCCATCGCCGACGAGCTAGGGCGCGACCACCACATCATCGTGGGAGGACGCCACCAAGAAGCCGTCGACAACGTGGTATCAGAACTACCCAACGCCTCCCCCTTCGTCGTCGATCTGACCGACGAGGAGGCCACCGCTGCAGCCGTCTCCCACCTGGACCACCTTGACGTCCTTATTAACAGTGCAGGAGTGAGCGCGGCGTCACCTGGCGATATTGCCTCCCAACCCCGAGACGAATGGCGCCGCGTGCTAGAAATCAACGTCGTCGCCGTCGCCTACCTCACTCGCCTAGTACTTCCCCTACTGCGCGCCAGCCACGGCGATGTCATCATGATCAATTCCGGATCAGGATTCCTGCGAACCCCCGCCAGCGGTGGCGTATACGCAGCATCAAAGTACGCACTGCGAGCACTCACCCACGCCCTACGCGAAGAAGAACGCGGCGTAGTCCGGGTAACCTCCATTCACCCCGGCCGCGTCGACACCGACATGCAAGTGGAGCTCCAAGCCCAGGCCGGGCGCCCCTACAACGCCGCCGACCATCTGCGTCCACAGTCGGTTGCCGTCACCGTGCGCGCAGCTTTGGAAGCCAGCCCGGACGCCATGATCGAAGAACTCTCAGTGCGCCCAGTCTTCCGCGGCTGATCCACCCCGCAGCACGACCCGGGCCATCAGAGGGCGCAGGGGGCAAGTTGGCCCCAGCATCATCACATGCCAGGGCCAACATCATGTGAACCTTGTGATGGTTTCAGGCTCGGTAATTACCCTGGTAAACGCAGTCGAACGGGGCGTTGCCGTGCATCCGGTTTTCGATCGCCGAAACGACAACCTGCTTAGCAGTGCGGACAGCATCGAGGGCGCTGGCCCCCTTGGCAATCTCCGCGGTGATCGCGGCAGCCAAGGTGCATCCAGCACCAGAGACGCGCTCCTGGCCGACGGCAGGAACTTCAAGGACCTCGCAATCATGGCCGTCGTAGTAGACGTCCAGAGCGGTGCCAGTGTCCAGCAGGGTGCCGGCCTTGGCGATGACGACCGGAACTCCCTGGTCACCGATCCGCTTGGCAGCATCTTTAAGGGCTTCCACGGAGGTGATCTCGTCCACCCCGGCCAAGGTCTGAGTCTCGAAGAGGTTCGGAGTCACGACGTCAGCTCGTGGCAGGAGCTTCTCGCGCAAAGCATTGTCGGTGTCAAGGGCGGCACCGGGCTCCTGACCCTTACAGATGAGCACCGGATCAAGGATGACCTTAGGGAACTGATAGCTCTCAAGAGCCTCAGCGACGACGCCAATCGTCGTCGGGGTGCCGAGCATACCGATCTTCACGGCGTCGACCCGACCATGGACGGCAACGGCCGCCTCAATCTGATCATGGATGACTTGCGGGTCCACCGGCACAAACCGGTGCCCCCAGTCATTGTGAGGGTCAAACGAGACGATGCACGTCAAGGACGTGCATCCGAACACCCCGAGCTGGTGAAAAGTCTTGAGGTCGGTCTGGGCTCCAGCGCCACCGGACGCCTCGGACCCGGCAATAGCAAGTGCAATCTTCGTCACGCTGTCAAGTCTAGAAGGCCTTCCCAGTAACGTCGGGAATTGCCGAGGAGTAACCACAACGTGGCCCAGAATTGGTGGGATAGCCGATGGCAACGTCACCACGGCTCATCCTTTCCCCCTCAGCCGAGCACGAGCGAGCACAAGAAACTCACGACAAGCGCTGCGCCGACACAGACAGGCAGGCCGACGGCGAACTCACGGTGGAACATGTCGTCCCTCTCGTCCTTGTCGGTGAATCCCAGAACCATGGCTCCGCCGGCCGAGAATGGCGAGATACCGGTGGCCAGACCACCGATCGTCGTGCTCGTGTACAGGAGCACCGGGCTCATGCCGGTCGCCCTCGCGAGGGTCGCCACGACTGGGAACAGAGCCGGGGCGACAACCCCGACGAAGCTGCCGCCGAACATGTTCAAAACTGCCGCCAGGAAGCACAGAACAACGGGGATGAGCAGTCTCGGGGTGTGTCCAACCCACCCAGCAAGCAACGAGATCGTGCCCGCCTTGACAGCTATCGAGACGAGCATGCCCATCCCACCGATCATGATGAGGGTCGACCACGGTACGTGTAAGAGCGACTCTTTCTCCTCACCGACCCTCATAAGCGCACAGACAACGGCGAAGAGGATAGCGAAGAGCGAGACATCGACCCGCGAGTTCACCCAGGTCACGGCCGAGTTGTGCGGCATACAAAGATGGAGGATCGGCGGCACGAGAAGAATGACGACGAAAACCCCGATGAGCCACACATTCGTGCGCTGACGTCGGTCCAGTGGTATGGGTTCGGCAAAGGTCACTTTTTGAGCCATCATTCCGTCGCGTTTGCGTTGATGCGAGGAGATGAAGAGCATCGTCAGGATAATGAAGAAAGTCATGACGAGGTAGACGACGAAGATCGTCGTCGAGACCACGAAAGCCTCGTTTGAGCTAAACTTCTCGCCAGTGATGAGGTTACGGAAAATCACCCCGTTGAGGCCGACCATAAAGTTCGACCCCACCTGCCCCCGCAGTCGGCGCACAACGCACCAACGAGCGGGTTGATCCCGATCTTGCGACACACGAGGAGAGCAATGGGCGCCATAAGCACCATGACGGCGTAGTACCCGGCACCCAAGGCCGAAATGAGCACGGACACGAGGAAGATCATGACCGGGAGCATGACTGGAGCCGCACGGAATCTATAGAGCAACCCGTTGGCGATCTCCGCGAGCGTGCCGTTGGCCATCGCAAATCCGAAGAACAACGAGATCGCGAGGATGGCAAAGAAGATGTGGCTCGGCCACAGGTCGATGACGTCGGACGGCTTTATATGCATGAAAAACGCGCCGATGATGTAGGCGAACGGAATCGCGACGAGACCGATGTTGATCTTCCGAACGCGGCCGATGGCTATCGATACGGCAAGTGCTAGTCCAATGGTGAGACTAATCATCTGCGCTCCTCTCCCTTGAAGGCGGGTGTCACAAGCCCCGTCCGGACCCGAGTCAGAAGTCCCCGATGACGTCACAAGTTCGCGAACCGGGTGGACACGAACTCCTCGTCATCGTGAATTCGTGCAACACTCACCCTGAGACTTGCACCTTTGCCCCACATAATTCCACAGAATCCGTCTCATAGCGCAGATATTCAGACTTTCCGTCCTCGTGACCGGAGCCACCCGCGGCATCAAAGTACGCACTGCGAGCACTCACCCACGCCCTACGCGAAAAGGAACGCGGCGTAGTCCAGGTGACCTCCATTCACCCCAGCCACGTCGACGCGGCGCCTCAATCAACGCATAGCAACCCAGCGGCCCTCTTCGGCCTCAAATCTCACTTGATGGCATATACAAGACTCATTCAGCTCATCTATTGTCATGCCGCCGACGCCCCAGAGGTACGGTCGTACGACCCCAGGCACCTTC
>ERZ1029886.3-NODE-3-length-95585-cov-3475.718308_pt1 | contig 95585 bp, 134 predicted proteins | sample MGYA00519232_ERZ1029886 | MGnify/ENA primary metagenome ERZ1029886 (study PRJEB33666, sample SAMEA4610932) | skin metagenome | biome: Human-associated habitat; feature: Malodor aspect; material: skin | place: Philippines | collected 2015-08 ... | reverse complement strand
TGGGGGATGTTCAACGACTAGAGGATGGGCTCCTCGTAGGGTTCAAGTGAACTCGAAAGAAGAACTATCTAAGTATTTTAAAATATATGATAGGGAGAAATAGTCTGCTCACGCCTTGTAATGAGGGTGTATGGAAATAACCATAAGCTAAGATTAACGACTTAGTGAAACATAAGGATTCACAATGACGCTGGAGGCATGAACTACAAACAATATCGTGATAATCTTGTAAATGCAAGTTTAGCACGATTAGAACGTGGTATTGCACATGCTTATATTGATAGAGATGGTATTTGGGAAGCAATTCCAGATCATAAGATCGCATGGCATGTTGCTAATAAGCAAGGCAATCATGATTACTATGGTATTGAAGTAAACCAATCATTACGTGCAAGTGATAAAGATTTCTTAGCAAATGAACAAGCTGTATTTGAATTTGCTGCTAAGAAATTAAAAGAATGGGGATTACCAGCAAACAGAAACACAGTACGTTTGCATAATGAATTTAGTCAAACATCTTGTCCTCACAGAAGTATGGTTCTCCATACTGGATTAGATCCATTGTATCATAGTATTACTGAAAATGCAAGATTGAAATTAAAAGATTATTTTATCAAGCAAATCAGATCTTATATGGATGGTAAAAAACCAACTTCAACTACTATTAAAGATAAACCGGGTTCTGCTTCTACTCCAGCAAATAGAAAAGATGAACAAGGTTATTATGAAAATGAGCATGGTACACGTTATAAAGCAGAACATGCTACATTCACAGCTAAGTATAATATTATTACTCGTAAAATCGGACCATTCACAAACTTACCACAAGCTGGATTATTAAAAGCCGGACAATCTATTGTATATGATGAAAAAATGTTACAAGACGGTCATGTATGGGTAGGTTATACAGCTTATGATGGAACTAGAGTATATTTACCTGTAAGAGAGTATGATGCAAATACAGATACTAGAGGTCCATTATGGGGAGAAATTAGCTAATAAAACATTTCTTTTATCCTCTACTTAGGTAGGGGATATTTACATATCTAGGAGGTTATTATAGTGGAAAGAAACAATATTTATAGTGACGATATATATAGTAAAGTAAATCAAGAATCAAAAGAGTTATTAAAAGATTATATATTAGAGTTAAAAGTAAGAAATAGAGCAAAGAAAACAATCGAGCAATATGAATTTGATTGTAAAATGTTTATGTGTTATGTATATGATAACATGAATAACAAATCAATATTAGATCTTAAACGAAGAGATTTTAGAAACTTCTTCTTATTCTTAAAAGAAAGTGGCAAATCAGCAGCACGTATTAATCGTGTACAATCATCAATTAGAAACTTACTACAATTTGCAGAAGATGATGAAGAGATTTATGATGATTACGAAGTTAATCCTATGAGAAAAATTAAGTCAGTTGAGAAAGAACCTGTAAGAGAAATTGTATTTTTAACAGATGAACAAGTAGATTATTTAATAGAATATTTATTAGAAAAAGGCAAGACACAGAAAGCATTATTTGTAAGTTTTGCATATGATAGTGTAGCACGAAGAAATGAAATTTCACAAGTCGAAAAATACAGTTTCTTAGATGAAACTCAATCAAGTACAAATGAAGTAGTAGGTAAACGTGGTAAAAAATTTAAACTTATGTATTCTAAGCGTACTAAAGAATTAGCTAAAAAATGGCTAGAAGAACGTGGGGATGATGATGTAGATAGCCTTTGGGTAAGCTATTACAATGGTAAAGCAAGAGCATTGACATATGACACATTTTATGCGTGGGCTATTTCATTTAGAAGTATTCTTGAAGAAAAGTATAATATAGAATTACCACTAAATGCTCACTCATTCAGACATAGTGGGGCTGAAAACTATGAGAATGGATCACATCATTCATTGGAATATATGGGAAAAGATAAATTAGACATAAATGAATTAAAGATACTTATGAACCATGAATCTATTGATATTACAAATAGTTATTTAAGAAACAAAGATCAAGAAATATTAGAGAATTTATTCTCATAAAAAAAGACTGCTTAATGCAGTCTATATACATATTATATAAATATTTGATAACCTATTAGGAGCATTGTTATGATGTATAATATTACTCCAATAATTATTTTTATTAAAATATTATTACTATCATATTCTAATATAGGAGTAAATATCAACATAACGCTAATAAAAAATGTAGCAATTGTAATTAGTAACATTATTCTAATTCTAAATAAGAACCCACAATTTCAATATCTTCTGATTTAAAGCTCTTCAAACTTTCTTTAATATTATTGTTCATTCCTATTAATTCTAATTCAGTTTCTCCATCTTTTAAATCTTTTACATAAAATACTAAGTCATGTATTTTCAACATATCATAAGTATAAATATCGTTATTATTTTTATCTAATTTGCCTACAGACACACAAGTTGTGCAATGTTTGTTATGATGTAACCTTGCAAAATTCCATTTAGGATCATCAATATTTTCTGCATTGAAATACATTATCTTATTAAAATCATCCCATATTTTGAATTTCATTATTTATCATCCTCTTCCCATTTTATTTTTTGCAAAGTGTCATAAGGCAATTCTCCTAATTGTACTAAGTCCATAATCATTTCATCATATGAAACATTATTCATAATATACAAATGCACCTTAAATACTGATTTTCTAAGCTGTTGAATAAAGGTTTTAAACGATACTGATTTATTCATTTTAAAGTGCATATTTGATAAAAATTCTTTGCTTGTTACCTTTCTATTTACTTCCATAATTCCACCTCTGAATGATAGTCTGACATAGATTCTAAGATATAATTTTTAACTACATCATATTTCAAAGCATTGTTTGCATACCATTTTTCTAACATAATGTAAGGAAATGCCACAGTATGAATACTGCCTGTGACATTGTTTTGTACTTCAACTAAAACACTATTTACTAAAGTATTATTAATGTCTACAACTTTATGAAATTCAAAGGTCATTCTTTTTAAGATATTTGTTATTCTTTCTTTTGTCATTATTTTAACCCCTTCATAGCTTGGTTATACTCATCAAATGTCTTATCTAATTGTACATAGAAATCTGATTCTTCGATCATCACAATTTGAGCACCTAAAAATTCATTTTTTCTATATCCAACGTGTTTTGTGATATTAATGTTTAATACTCTATAACCTTCTTGCTCTTCAATATATCTATTTACTCTATCCTCTAATTCTAAAATATCATCAGCAAATACTTCATCTAAAATAACTTTATTCATTATTTATCTTCTCCTTTTAAGTCAATTTGTACTTTGTTTATATCGTCTAGTTTAATAAATAGGCTTTGCAAATCCCACTTTATTTTAGTAGCAACTACCTTATTCTTAAAGCCTTTTACTTTTTTTATTTTTGATATAGTTTCTATGATTCTTTCATATAAGTAATCATAGTCACTCCAATACATTAATTTCTTCTTTTTATTATAACATCTTTTAAATTCATAATCAATTTCTCTCTTGTCTTGTTTGATCTCTTCTATCAATTTCATTATGAACTCTTCCTTTCAATTCATTATACATATATTGTAGCATATCATCATTATCTGCGTCAAGTACAATATCTGCAAAATATGGGGCTGATACAAAAAGATCTCTGTCAACTGAAAGTCTTCTATTTACTTCATCAATAGAATCTCCACGTTTTCTTGCACGTTCTCTAATAAGATCGTGGGAAGTATTTACATATACAGATACCACCATATTTGTAAATTTATTTTTTAATTCCCTTAATCCTTGTGGATCAGTAATAACAATTTTATCTTCTTGTGACAAAATAAAGTCATTTACTTTCATTGCATAAATGAATGGCTCTTCTCTGTATTTAGTGTAAAAATATCTATGTCCAAAGTATTGAGGCTTTTCTAATTCTTCTGTAGAAACAAAATAATAATCTTTACCATCAATTTCCCCATCTCTCATAGGTCTATTTGTATATGTTGTTACTTGTTTAATTCCTGTAGCTGTTACTAGATCTCTTACTAAAGTTGTTTTTCCACTAAGTGTTTGTCCAAGAATAGCATAAATTTTCATAAATATCTTCCTCCTATTAGTTAATTATTGCACAATTTAGCTAAAGTTTCAATTGGTAATTCAATTAATTCCCCGTTAAATAATAAATCTTTCACTCTTTTAGGTACGGTTACATGGAAATCTAAATTAAAAGTATTTATAATTTCACTAGCTTTCCAATCTAATTCAATTTGATACATAGATTTATCCTTAACCTTTTGATATAACTTTTTAATAAGTTCGGGTTTAATAGTTATTTTTTCGCTAGAATCTATTGCTTCTGTTAAGTGTAGTAAACCACTTTCTTTATTTATATCAAAAATATTAAAATAGTCAAAGTCATTTCCTGTATCTAATTGAAGAACTAAATTATCAACCAATTCTTTAGGCGTAATTTCTATATTTGCATGTTGTTTATTCAACTAATACACCATCCTTTTCTTAATTAAATTATATAATACAAAGAAAAGTCCTGTCAAGGACTAATCTTGTGTTTCTTTGTAAAAATCATTTCTTAAAGTGATAATATCTTTTTCTAAATACTCTTTATCTTGTTGCTTTGCCCAATAGTAAAAGTCAGTAAGTGTCTTATCTTTTTGTAAAATTGCTTGAATAGGTCTTCTTTGTAGATTACCTTTTGATAATGATTCAACTAAACTTCTCATATATTTCCAATTATTATAGTATGGTGTTTTATATTTTAACATAAATTCATCAGAATCTTCAAATACAAACCCCTCTATTGCAATAGAATTGTCCCTTTCTAAATCTTGATAGAAAGTAAATAAGTCATTCCAATTAGAGAATGAGTAAAGAGGTATTGAGATATTTCTGTCAATATCAAGAATCTCTACTGCAAGTAAAGTTAAGGCATCATTGAATAACTTATTAAATTTAAGAGTATTATCGACTGTATCTAACAATACTACACTTCGTTTATCTCCGTCATAAATAATATGTGGATCATTAATATTATCTATTACTTCAAATAATAGAGTTCTATTTGTATCTTTTAGATAATCTTTTGCATACCCAATTTGCTTATCAGTCCATGTTTCTTCAACAATTTCTTTAAATAATAAAGCAAAATCATTGTCATATTGTGACAAGTGGGTTCTTGATTTACTAGCATAAATTAATTCGTCACGATTATTGTCATAGAACATCAATCCTAAGAATCCGTTATGTTTTAATGAAGCAAATACAGGGAATTTTAAAGTATCAGGTAGATTTTCTAGTTTTGTTTCAGGTCTTTCATTAATATTAAAGAATTTATTATATCCTCTACCAATAATCTTATTTGTGCTCTCATCAATGAATAAACCTCTAGCAGTAACAGATAATTGATTCCAATGTTTTCTATTAAAAGCCTTTTTAGTAAAGTTTACAGATACTACATTGTCATATTGAGGTACTACTTTAATATAAGGATCTTCTTTTGCTAATTTTAAATAGTCTTCAACTGTTAAATTAGGATCAATGTCTTTTGTGTAATCATTGTTTAATAGAAATTTAGAATCAAATACTTCATTTTTGATTTCATGAGACGTTAAAGTATTGTCTCCATTAATTGTTACAGCTCTTAATGAACCACCTTTTTCAACTCTACCCTCTAAATTAATAGATTGTTTTGCTACATCTAAAGGCTCTCTATAAAGGTTTCTATGTCCATGAATTTGGATAGTGTCTGAACTACTCCATTGTTCATCAATTTGATATTCATACCCACCTACGCCATTAATGATTTGATGAGTTGATACTAAATTAATATCATCTAACATATTAGGTAAGATACCACCATGATTAATCATGTAATATTGCCCTCTATAATTAAAGTATAGCATTTGTTGTAAGCTATGAACAATACGTCTTACTTGTTTTTGGGTAATACCATATGTCATAAATTCTTTAAGAGTAGGAATAAACCCTCTTGCATGGAATAATCTCATTGCAATTTCATAGAAATCTTTGTTTTTATCATCTAAATTATTTAAAGTGAAATCTAAACTTAAATAATCTTCTTCATCTAAAAAGGCATATCGTCTTAAATGCTTCTCATGATTACCTTCTATTAATACTACATTAGGTTGTTTATAAATTAACTCTAAATATTCAAACATTTCTCTAGTTTCTAAGCCTCTATCAAAGTAATCTCCAACAAAAATAAATAATTCATTAGGATTGTCAACAATTCTTTGATAGCTTGCAAATTGATTAATTGCTGTAAAGCATGAATGAACGTCTCCAATAACATGAATTTTATCGTAATTATCAGCATCAAAGAAATCTTTATCCCATTTAATCTCATCCATTAAATCATTTGGACTGATTTCTTTAGCGTAACTAGGAATATGTTCGTGCTGCAATCTTTCATAAATATTATAAATTGCCTCTTCTGGAACTTTCTTTAATTCTTCTCTTTGATTATTACGTTCAATTAATGTGTCCAAATCCTGTTCAATAGTTACTACATAAGTGCGATAACGATATTTACGAGCTAATGTTTCATATTTTTTAATTAGTTTTCCTGTAGAATGTGTAGCATCAATAACAGTAAAATCTCCATTAATCATTCTTTCCTCAAGGATTTCCATTAAGTTATCCCAAACTTGATTATCATGTTTCTGTGAGATAACTTTCATTCCTTGTTCATTATATACAGGGCTTGTGTGCATTTGTCTAAGTTCATCAGGGGAGATAGTGTATGGTTCTAAACCCTTCTCTTTGATAAAAGTAGACTTACCAGCTCCCGGCACTCCTCGCATTAATACTAATTGTTTCATAATTTATTTTCTCCTTTTATTTTAAATTTTAATCATGAAAAGTATAATTTCATCCAGCATCATATGTGTTATTACCATTAATTGAAGTATTCGGTTCTACTTTTTCCCACTCTATATCTGACTTGAATTTAGGTCGAAAATCTCCATCTCCATCAGAATATATAGAAACTGTTCTAGATGCACCTAAGTTACCTAAATGTTCCATATTATCTAACATTGACATAAAATCATTAATCCATCTTTCTTCCATTTCAACTTCAATCGTAAATTTTTTAATCATAATTATTTTCTCCTTTTTAATTATTTTTTAGTACAAACATTCTTGCTTGTAATCTTTGAGTTATTGTAGAGAAATCGCTCAATATCTTTAATTTTTCTCTATTTGAAATATCTTCATTATTTATAAGTTGATTCATGAATAATCCTGTTTTAGTGTCTTTATAAGTTTTTACTATGTCTTTCAACTCATTTATTAGAATATCATAATCATCCATCTTTTTCCTCCTTGATTGTTGTAACTACTATAACTATAACAGCTATTACAATAATTGTCAATACAATATATAAAATTAATATTGGATGTGCAATACATAAAAATAATGCTGAAATTATACAGCCATATAATAGTCCATATAATAATAATTCCGATAGTTTAATTTTTTCTTCTTCCATGAGACTATTAAGAAGAACGAAAGAAATTCCAAAAACTGTAGAGAACCAAAAGAAAGATAGCGAGATTAATAAATTTGATTCAAGATTGAAATAATCTAATAACCAAAAAGGTAATATCGCAATGCAAAGAATTGTGCCAATTAATGCTGCAATTGCGACAAGGATTAATAACAATGCTCCCAAAGGAAATAATAAATAATGCCATAAATTCTTAGATAATCTTTTAATAAAATTCATAATTTTTTCTCCTTAAAATATTTTATATATTTATTAATTAATGGGGGCTTTGGTACTTATATTAATCTCCTTCCTGCTAACCCCATTAATATATTAAGTGCTTGTTTTTCCAATTTTCTTTTTTGATTTTCTAATTCTAATTTATTAAAATCTCGTTCATAAATAATAACATAAGATTTTTGGACTAAAAAATCAATAACTAAATTTGATTCTTTTTTATAATATTCCATTTCATTTATAATATATTCACATAGCTCATTATTTATTTTTGTGTATTTTATTTTTTTAAGTATTTTCACTTTATTACCTCCCATATTAATACTTAATAGATACTATGTGCTTAGTATTGATAACAACTTCATCTTTATAAATATCATTAGTATTAACTTTTATATACTCGTTACTCATTACATTTTCAAAAACATATTCTAATTGTCCATAGGGTTCAGAATATGAATATTCTTTATTATTTACAGTTGTTATTGTATATCTCCAATCTATCATAATTTACCTCCAATAAAACTCATCTTTTATCCTCCATTTTCACGTCAACCATAGGCTTCACGAGACCTTATTTTAGTGCCAAACAAAAATATCTCGATCAATACCATCATTTTCAATTGTTTCTACGTTTTGTGCATATTGTTCCAAAAATCTGTATAATGTTCCAGTAAATGATTCTTTACTTTCAAATTTAACATATCTTGAAATACAGTTTATTTTTTCATCTGCTATGATTACTGGAAGCCCTTCTCCTTCTACTTGAAAAATAAGAGAATTATCATTAACTATAAATATTATAATTATTTTGCATACTTGACCTTTTATTTCTAAAACATCAGCCAACTTAAAATCCATATCTTCTATTGTAGTTTTCTTTCCTATTCTTTTTTCTAAATATTGTTTAATTTCTTTAAGTGAAACCATTAATTATTTATCTCCTTTTTTATTTTTTGAAGTAAATCCATGATATTCTTGAAATTCTTTAATATCTTCTTCATTCTTAAAAGATTGTTGTATAAGTTTAAAATTCTTTCTCATCTTTTTAAATTCTCTAATAGTTAATGGTCTATTAGTCTCCAATGTATTTTTCCAATGATCTTTTTCAATAGGTCTCTCTACTTCAAATCTAGTATTACGAGATTTGCCGATCCACATTAAATACCAGTAAGAATAATATTTTTCTTTTTCTCCATTAATACTCATATAGTACGACTTATTAAATAAACGATACTTTTCAATGAATGGTGGACATAATGGAATATCTTCTGCAAAATTAATGAATAATTGGTTTAAACCAAGCAAAAATATAGATATAATAGTTAAATAACTTTGTTGTATTGCAAATATTATGATAGATATTATAAACACTATTGTCAAAATATAATTAATGATTAGGAAAAACCTCATATCTAATCCATCTTTTATAATTCTCCATTCAAAATTACTTACTTTATTATTGGAATATATATATTTATTTTTCATTGATTCATAATCCATTTATTCCACCAACTTTTGTATTTTTAGATTTGTTTCGTTATCTTTGATAAAATTGTATCTACCTTTATTTTTTACTCTTATCTTATCCCCTTTTTCAAAATAGTTATTTTCGTCTACTACATTATGATATTCAGCACCATTTAATATAAAATATACTGTATTTGTTTTTACTGCATCTCCTTCTTCTTTTTTACTAATAAATTTTGTAACTTTAGTTTCAGCATTAACCACATACATATCATCTTTAATTGCCATATAAATTAATCCTGCTAAACACATACTCAATAACAATATAACAATTGATATTGCAACAAATATATTAATGTAAGGTTTTAAACTGACTCCATCTTCATCTAATGAATCTACAAACATAAATAATAAAGTAAGAACAACAGCCAAACCAATCACAGCCCATATCCAATTTGAATAGTATTCTAAAAAACTCATGTGTATTTGTTTCATTATAATTTCTCTCCTTAAAAATAGATCCTTCTTACTATATTTAAAGTATATCATATAACAAGAAGGATCGCAATGTTTTTATTCATTATATGGTAATTCTTTTTTATCTAATTCTAATTGTCCGGTCAAAGGATTATAGTACATATTAGGCTTTTGCTCATACTCAAAAGGTAAAATACGTTTACTTTCATTTATGATAAAATCAATTTCTTCCATTAGATTGGCAAAGTCATCAAAAGTTCCTTCACGTTCTCTTAGATCATTTTTTCTGTATTTATAATATTTATCAAATGGTTTCACAAAAAAGGTATATTTATTATTATTTAAGTTATTATTATAAGTGAAATGTAAAGTGTAATCATCATTTACAGATATACTATCTTTATCTATAATATAACCATTTATAGGTACTTGTACGATACTATCAAAAGCATCTTTAAAGTTAGATAAGTCATATAGCAATATGTCTTCAATGGCATCTAGCCCTTCTTCAAACTCATCAATACGGTTTATTACTTTTGTTTCTTCGCTGTGTATAAACCATTTACTAGAATTATACTTCTGATTACTTGATAATATTAACATTGGTTTAATGTTTGTTTGATTGACAGAGTGATATAGGACATAGGAGATGTTATGATATTCTATTTCTACTTTATCTTTTTTTGTATCATCAGTAATTAAATTACTATATTTTTTCTTAATATCCTCGAAAAGGCTATCATTTTTTTCTGCTTTTTGCAGTAATTGATAAAGTTTTTCTACACCAAGACCTGTTAAGTTAGTAATCATACCTATTTTTCTCTCTGTTTGCTTGTTTATAATAGTAACATCACTATCTGAAAAAACATATGCTGAAATACATATTTTAAAATCAGTTTTATTAATTTTAGTGTCATACTCTAAATAATAGTAACTTCCTACAACAAGCCCCTCATTTGTAGGATCTCCAAATAAAGGCTTCATATTTTCTGTAATTCTTTCTTTTACTTTTTCTGATTCTCGTTTTTCTTCAATAATTTTCTCTGATACTTTTTCTTTTTCATGTTCTTCCTTATTAAATTCTTTCATCCACCATATAACTAGCCCACCTACTAGAGCTATTAATAAAGCAAAAATTAAAAATTCCATAATAAACTTCCTCCTTATCATTTATAATATAATGGTATAATAAAAACCCCTTATTGTCAAGGGGTTTGTTAAAGATTATTTTAAATTTACGATTGGATCTCCACCTACGCTAATAGGTTGTTTACCATTCCATTTTTCAATAAGTTGTTTTTCTAATAAATCATCATTTAATGATTCAGATACAATATCATTTGCTTTCTTAGTACCTTTTGCTTCGATCTCTTTTCTCTCAGCTTCTTCTTTAGCAATTTGTTTGTCTACTTTTTTACGTTCTAATTCTTGGTTAGCTTTCACTCGGCTATCAATTGCTTTTTGAGTATTCTTATCAGCTTTCGGACTAGATAAAGCAATATCTTCTACAATAAATCCTTGCCCTTTTAAGTTGTTTTCAAGTTTTTCTAAAGTTGTTCTCTTAATCTCACTTGTTTTTACACCAAAAGCATCAATAACAGAGTATTTTGATACTGCTTGACGTACGTTGTCTTGTACTCGTGAACGCAAATAACCTTTCTCTAACTGTTCAATGTCTGCACTACCAAAACGATTAAACAATTCAACAGCTTTTGAACTATCTACTTTATAGTTTACATCAATGTCTAAGTTTAAATTTTTACCATCAGAAGTTGATACATTCATATCTTTGTAGCTAATTGTTTGAGTACGTGTTGGGTATTCATTTACCTTATTCATTGGAGCTACTACATGCCATCCGGGACTTAACGTTTCTTGTTTTACACCTTTAGGAGAATAAACAACTCCTACCGTTCCTTGAGGTATACGTTCAATACACATGAAAGCAATAATGATTAAAATTACTCCCACAACTCCAAATAATGCTAAAATACCACCAGCTTTTGCTTTACTATCCATAATTATCTATCTCCTTTTTTAATTTGTTTGTGTAATTCTTTTAATTCAAAAATTTCATCATTTAAGTCTTTAATTTCAGCATGTCTTCCAGTTGTTCTTTCTAGCACTCTTTTTTGATGTTCTTTAACACGAATTTGATGTTCCAAAGACATAGCCTTTCTATCCATTTCGTTCTTCTCTATTTTTTCAGCTAGGTGGGGCTTAATCTTCTTAGATATTACATACCCTACTAACAATATAATAAAGAAGAATAATAATACCGTCAATAACCAAGCCATATATATCCTCCTATGATAATACGCTAATTGCAGCTTTTGTCCAGTTTTCCAAGTCTAATTCTTCAATTTCTTCTTTTGTTTTGAAAGATCCTTCTAAAGTATCTTTTTCTTTTGCTTCTACAGTCCATTCTTCTGGAAGTTCAATAATATTTAATACACCTAAATGAACTGAATCCACTTCTGTTTCTTGACTATAAATTAGACCTAAAATAACTGATTGCTTTGCTAGTTTATAGTGAGATTGAATTTCTTCTCCGTATTCATTTTTAATAAGAACTTCTTCCTCTAACTCTCTTGAGTTGTTTACAGCCATAATATGTTCAAAATTCCAATACTGCTCTACTTCGTTTTGATGTCCACCTACGCCTATTGATGACTTACCATGTAAACGAGATTCTCCTCCACCTTCTAATCTAGTATAAGTGAAATATTTATCTCCTTGAGATAATACTGTATATGGAATAGGTTGTAGATATGTCGTATCTTCTTCTACATCTCCACGTCTTTTTACTTTCCCAGCAACTTCCCAAGCATCATTTAAAAATCCTACCATATCTTGTTGATCCTCAACTGATTCTGGAACTCTTACTGGAGCAGACAACATTTCTTCTGTAAGACCTGTCTTATCAAATACTTCTTTACCAATTACTAAAATTCTTTCATCATTTTTATTCATAATTTATTATCTCCTTTTTTTAATAAGTAAATTTGATTTTATAGTCTTTTGATTTAGCTAGTAAACGATATTCTTCGTCATTATTAATTTCTTCTAATGTCTTTCTACAACTACTGTAGTTTAAATAAACTTCTTCGTCATCATCAAAACTATCATCAAATACAACTACATTAACACCGTTAGCAGTTTCAACAACAACTCCCACAGCAGTATCATTCCAATCTAATCCCTGTACTTCGACTAAATCACCTATTCCAATATTTTTCTTTACATTACCTTTTTTTACTTCAATCATAATGTTTTCTCCTTTCTTTTACTATACATATAGTGTGACAGATGATAAAACATCTGTTAACTATAATTTATCATTTTGATATGAATATTTTTTAGAACCGTTTATTTTGATAACTGGTTTCCTATAGATTTGATTACCTTTAACATAAAAGGCTTCTCCATTTTTATATCCTAAAAGAACTAATTTAGTTCCTCTTAACCACCAGCTATCATCAGCTTCGGTCTTTTCTTGATAATGAGTGTATTTCTTTCTACTCATCTTGATTGTAACAACACCTGATCCTTTTGTCAATACATATACTAATTTTTTTTGATTATTATATCCGACTACTACACCTGTAATAGCACTAATTTCATATTCTCTAAATCCTCGTTCGTTTGTTCCAATGAATGGGAGGTTTTTTAGATCATTAAACTCTGTAATTTTATGTCTTTCAGATACTTGTTCAGTATCAATAACAAATCCATTAGAGTTGAATAATATAGTGTCAATTTCCCACTCTGATATAGAACCTTGACATTCTTTCAACCAATATTCTTGTCGTTTCTTTTTAGTAAATTCTTTTGCATATATAGGTTTTTTGATTTCTTCTTTGAGTGGTTTAACCTCTTTATTATAATATTTTTCAAAACTTTTAATATCTATTTCTAGTTCGTCTGTAAATTTATAATCTACATGCTTAGAATACTTTTTAATAAATTCCTGTTCTATATCTTTATTCATTGGTTCTTTATTTTTTCCTTTGATTCTACTTCTAAAATCATGTAGTTCTAAAAGTTTATTAAATTTACTAGGAATTATATCTCTATAATAAGGTAATTGCACCATAGTAACCTTATCTTTTTGAGGTATTTCCAACTTAACCAATTCAGCCATAATGTGTCTTCTGTCTATATCTTCAAAATGATCCATAGCTCCTGACTTAATTAGAGATATAGTTTTCTTGGTAGATGTTAATTTGGTATCAATCATACGTGTATAATAGTCCTTTAATGATTCAAAAGGTCTATTTTCAATTATAGCGTCTAATGTGTTTGTATCTAATCCAATAATTGGTTTTAATCCATATAATACTTTACCATCTTGAGCTGTAAATTTAAGTTGAGATTTATTAATATTAGGTAACACGATACTATCTCTCATACTGTTTACAGCTTTAGACACTTCTGAATAGTCTGTGCCTTTAGTTAAATCTCCTTCTAAGCCACTATTAATATTAAGACAAGCTGTTTTCCAATAGCCAACGCCATACTTATAAGCAATATTCATCTCAATCATTAATACTAATGTATATGCTACCACATGAGGTAATGAAAAGGCATAACTAAATTGAAGAGCAAACTGTTCTTCAAGAATATATCTTGCAAATTCTTCACGCTGACCATTCTCTTTCATGATTTTCATAAATTCTTGAGAAGCATTCTCAATCTTTTTCTCATCTTTTTTACCTACTGATTTTCTAAACTTATTTGCAAAAGTTAATCCACCATCAGCAATGTTAGGGTCAATAATAATGTTCATTAATATTTCTTGTGTATCACAAATACCAGTTCTCGGTAATAGGTGTTTTTCCATAAGCTCCTGTTCATGCTTAGTCAATCCATACTTATCCATATCTTGATACCATTCATTAATATTCTGTTTATATCTTACAAACTTATCAATTGGCTGTTCTCCCTCTGTTTGTAAACGAATAATGGTATTAGTAATAGCCACTTCATCAAAAGTATTAGGTTTAATTTTTCTCATAGCATTTCTTGCAACTAAAGAAGACATTTGAAAGGCATCAAAGATTTCCCCTTTTGAGAGCATCTTAAACATATCTTCTGACTTTAAGTCTAATACATCTGGGTGGAAATATTTGTTAAATGTTTTTCTTAAATTGCCTTGCCATTCTATTTTATTATCTTCTAATAACAGGTCCATAGCTTCTCTAATACGACCTAAAGCAGATATAGATAAGAAATCTTCTTTTAATTCCCCACAATATTCTCCATCTTCTGCATTAAATTGAGTTACTTTCAAGCCTTTTGTTGTTTTCATCATAGCATTTTCGTTTAAGAAACTATGAGGGTAGAATATAACAGAGCTTGCATGTTGAGAACGACCACTAATTAATCCTTCAATAGATAACATTATATCTTTTAATCCATCATATTTTTCTACTCTATCAATAAATTCTTTAACAGGTTTTCTACCTTTCTTTTCATTACCAAAGAAACAATCAGATACAGACCATAAAGCTGCCCCTTCTGATGGGATTAAGTTAGCAATATTATGTTGTTCAGCAACATCTAATCCATATCCTCGTGTGGCTGTAATTACAGTTGATTTAGGACCTTCTGTAGTAAATGTGCAGCTATTTAAGATTTTATCTGTTCCATAGCGTTCTCTTGCTAATTCAACAATTTGCTCACGTTTTGATGATTCAGCATCTATATCAATATCGGGCAATGATTGTCTTTCTTTACTCAAGAAACGATAATAAGGTAAATCATAATCCAATGGATTAAATTGTACAATATCTAATAAATAGTTTGTATAATAACATGCTGCTGAACCCCTTGCTGGACCTACTAAGCTAACTTCCCACATCATATCAATAATATCTTGTGTTAAAACAAAGTAACTTGATAAAGGTTGTCCTAATCCTTCCGAAATTTCCCAAATTTGCTCTAATTCAATCTCAATCCTATCTAAATGCTCTTTGTTAAACTCTTGATTATGAGATAACATACCTTCTCCGATAAGGTGTAGATAGTATCTGTCCATATCTCTTTCAGAAGTTTTAAACTTGTTGATATATTTATACTCATTTAGATAATTTTTAAATAAGTTCTTATCATCATAATTTGGAATATCAATATTAGGGACTTGAGTTTTTTGTTTAAAACTAATAGGCTCTAATCTATTCATTAAATCATGAGTATTTTTAATCAAATCATCTAATAGCTCTTCATCAAAGTATTCTAATAATTCATCTTTATCCATTACATAAGTAGTAGAGTAGAAACTATCTACTTCACGTTCTCCATTTGATGCTTGTAAGTAAGTTTTATGTGCAAGTGCTTGGTCTTTATTTAGATAATGTGCATCAGTAGTGATAATAGGTGTTAGTCCATAGACTTTACATAACTGTAATAGCATATCATTCACAATTTGCTGCTCTTGTTTCACATTAGCATTTGATTTATCGTGTTTAATAGCTGGTTGTAATTCAAGATAAAAATTGTCTTTGCCTACTAAGTTAATAAAGAACATGATGAAATCATGAATTTTCTTCTTATCTTGTTTATCGTTTGTTTCATGATAATTTAGAATCAATTTTGATAACGGACTACCTAAGCAAGCACTTGTGAAGATGACATCATTTTCATAACCTTTAATAAGCTCTTTTAAGTCCTCATAGTATGTTGGAACACGTTCCATTCCTCTATGGAAAAAACTATTCTCCCATTCTCTAGTTGTCAATTTCTTTAAGAACTCATATCCATTTTGATTTTTAGCAAGAACTAGGAAATGATGATACTGTATTTTTTCGTTATTGTCTCTTGCCCATTGTACAGTATCTTTATCGAGTAAGTAAAACTCATCTCCAAATCCTAATGTAAAATCTTTAAACTTATCCTTATTCTCCTCGATATATCTGTGAGCTCTTACGTGGTTGCTAATTGTAGCATGGTCTGTAATAGCAATACCCGGCAAACCAAGCTCTAAAGCATAATCTAACAAGTCTTCTGGCTTATTGATTGCATCTCGTAAACGGAAATTACTTGCGTCTGTATGGTTATGAATTAAGAAAGGGTTGTTCATCAAGCATTACTCCAATCTATAACTAATGCACTAACTTTTGCTCCTCCTGATACTTCGATTTCTAATATACCAGTTTCTGCACCTAAATTATTATAATGTCCACGTATATTTAATAACACCTCTTCATAGTAACGTGGAGTGTTTGATATTATTGTAGATAAAAAAATCTCAACTTTTGTTAATCCTTCTTTTACTGCATTATTTATTTCATTATCAATAATATCTTTACATTTATTAAAATATTCGTTGAATTTTTTAATTTTATTTTCTTCTGATTGTTGTCTCAATTCATGAAAGTTTTGAATACCCATTATTTACTCTCCTCCTCTTCTAATTGTTCTAAAACCTTTCTAAAAATATCGTTAACTTTATTTGCATTTGCAATTAACTCTATTCTTTCATTAACATAATTCTTAATCTCTTCTAAGTTATCAATATAAATATTTGTAGCACCTTCGTAAATTTGAGGATATGCTGTTAAATCTGTAATCTCTTCTTTAACAACAATATGTTTAGTACCTCTTTCTTCGTTAGTTACGTGCCAAATCTTTAGCATTAACTCATGGTTACTTTTATCATCTTTCATTCCATATTCCAGTTCAACTTTAAATAATTGATCGTCATATTGTTTATTATACTCTATACTTTTAATTAAGTTCATTATAATTCCTCCTAATAAATAACTTGTTAAGTACATTATAGCATACCTAACAAGTTATTGTAAATACTAATTTTGTTTTTTGTTTAAAATAATTGTAGCAAATACTGCAATAATCATCATAATAACATTAGTCAACTCGGTAATAATAGCACTTACAGGAGCCCCTGTAAAGCTCATATTTATTATCATAATAATAAGACCAGTAGCAAAGCCAACATATAATAGATAATTTATGCCTTGAGCAGTTTTATTATATATTAAATGTGCTATCTGTTCAATATATACGAACATAATAATTAACGAACTCCAATGTTGAACTACATCATTAGGAACCCATTTAGATAATACACTAATAGAAAAAGCATAGATCATAAAATAAACCCATGTTCCATATAATCCAAACTTTTTGTAAGTAACCCATATTAAAATAATAAATGCTATAAATGCGTTAATACATTGTGGAGCAACCACATACCATACTGAATGACTTTCGATCAAAGTTGTTGCTGTAATACTTGTTGCTAATGAGATTCCTAGCCAAAATATTTTAGATACTCCTTGTACTTCATTGCTTAAATATAACGTTTTTAATTGTGGGATATAAGCTAATATAAAAATAATTCCTACTAACACCCCTAGTATTGCTTGCATACAACATTCCTCCTAGTTATAAAAATAGGACAGGCTGCAACCTGCCCCCTAAAATTTAAGTTTTATTCTTTAATTAATTTTAATCCATTTTCTTCGTGGAACCACATTGTTGAAAATGTTCCTCTATTGTCGAAACCAGCTAAATGTACGTCTCCATCTGAATCATATCCTAAAACAATTCCATAATTACCTTCTTTTACTCCACCGACTTCTTCTAATACTTCTACAATATTACCTCTCTCAAATTTCTTTTGATTTTCTTCTGTCTCTTCCTCATTATCTTCTGATTTTTCACATTCTTCTAATTCTGTAAAATCATATTTTCCTAGATTTTCTTGTTTGATCCAACAATCAACATCATTTCCTTCGTTTGTAAAAACATAATCCCCATTCTGATTGATTGTTTCTAATCTAACTTTACCACTAAGAGTATCGTTTGAATGGTCACATTCTAATCCCTCTACTTCATAAAATTTACCAACTTCTAAATAGAAATATTTATAAAAAGTTCCTCTAATGACTTCCCTCAATGCTTTAGGAACAATATAAAAATCATCAGTATTCTCAAAATATTTTAGATAGTCTACTCCATCATTATCTCTAAATCTATATGCGTCTTTAAAATAACCATTTTCTTGAAGTTCGATATTAACTAAAGTAACATCTCCAGTAATATCATCAAATGATTCTATATCACATGATAAGTCTCTTACATAATATTCTGTCCCAATGCTTAGATTTAAAGGGTTTTTAGGATCTTTCTTTTCAATAATACAGAATCCTTCTTCATCCTTATCAGTATCTAATCTTTCTTTCGGGCTTAATAAATCAGAAGCAACATTGCCCTCTTTAGTAGTATTGTCTTCTTGAAATGCTTTGATTTCCTCAACTGTACCCTCAATAACAATTTCTTGACCGTCAACAACTGTAGTTAATTTAACCATAAATAATTTCTCCTTTTTATTTGATTTAATTTATCTTACAAATACATCTTATCATGCCAACTAATGATTTGTCAACACTATTTTCCAAATTCTTTTAATCTTTTTTTAACTTCTTGCCATGAAATAAGCCCTTCTCCGTTTGTTAAATAAAGAGCAACACCATAAGTGTAAGCATTGAATGAATAAGGAACTCTATCCATATCATCATTCATATCTGTTGTATTCCAACGAATATCATCAGAAAATATTAATACTGGTTTATCAATAATTTTTTGCTGTTCTTTAATTTCATCTTCTAATGTTTCAGCTACATCTGTGATATTACCTTTCACATCAGAATAATTAATATATAAAACTTCTTTCAATCTATCAATTGTGATTTCTGCCTGTCTTTTCATTTGAAAAATTTGACCTAATTCTGTAATTGTCCCTCTTCCTCCTGCATCAGAAGTTGGTAAATCAATAATATAAATATCTGCTTCTTCAATAGCAGTAGTGTCTTGTTCTACTATTCTTTCAGCAAGTTTAAAACTATTTGCTGTTTGTTTTGAATTAATATCTTTGTTAGAACTAGGGTTGTAAACGTTAATTCCCTTAATATTTTCTATTTCTTTTTTTTGTTGTTTTCTGTATTCAAATTGTGCTTTGTGTAGCATATCTCCACATAAGTAGGCTTTTTTATAAGTTGTTGAATCCATTATTATTTTCCTCTCTTATTTTTTCTGTTATTTTAGTATAATTTTTTCCATTTTTAATACTAGAAACAGTTGATATACTTATATTAAAATATTCTGATATACTTTTATAAGTACCGTTGCTTAAATATATACTCCTTACTTGCTGTTCCGTAAGTCTATTTAAGTTCTCTCCTTTTTTAAAATCAGTTGTTATACTACCATAAGAATTACCATTTCTTATAGACCTAATTGTACTTTCAGAACAACCATACTGTTTTGACAATTGTTTATTAGTGTTATTAGCAGTGTAAATCTCATAAATGTCACTATATGAAAACATATTATTTCTTTGATTTTCTAATAGTGTTTCTCCTTTTTCTAGTTTGGCTGTTACTTTTTGCCATGATTTTCTACTTTTTATAGAATTTATAGTACCTGCACTAACATTATATTCATTAGATAGTTCTTTAGAAGATTTGTTACTCATGTATATTTCACAAACTTGACTTTCTTTAAGTATGCTTGTTCCTACCTCTTCCCCATGTACAGGTTCTCTTAAACCTATATCCCAAGAATGTTTCATATTATATTCATTACTACACCATTCTAAATTGTCTACATTATTATTCAATTTATTACCATCTATATGATTAACTTGAGGATATTTATTTGGATTTGGTAAGAATACCTCTGATACTATTCTATGAACAAAAATAGTTTTACTTTTAGTACCATCTTTTAAATATACTGTATTATAACCTTTATGATTTATTTGTTGTTTTAATAAATCATTTTTATATTTTGAAAAAATATTACCTATTCTACTTACATAATAGAAATCATTATTTAAGTAATGAATAGGATAGAATGTTTCATTATTTTTTATAATACAAAGCTCCATTACACATTCCCCTTTTTATTCTAAATCTAACTCTTTTGTAATATTTCTATAAGTCTTCTTATTTTTAATATTACTGATGTTTTCTGGTTTGATGCCATATTCTTTAGCTATTTCTTTTACCGAACGATCATCTAAGTATATATCAATTATATCTAATCTGTCAATACGTTTGTATTTTTCATGGTATCTATCTAAATCCTTAGTTACATCTGTATAATTAATATCATGTTGAATACGATAAATAGTCACAGTATTTACATTATATTTCTCTGCTAAACTTTTGACACTATCATTTGACATATAGATGTCTTTTACTTCTTCATTGGATAAATACCCTTCCATCATATAGTGTTTCCTATTAGGTTTTTCAAGTTTTGCTGTATGTTGCTTATGAATGTGTCCATTAAGGATCTTACTAATCATACAGATTGAAACGCCATATTTATTTGACAAATTCTTTTGTGAATCGGTGCTTGTATAGATTTCTTTAACATCACTAGGTGCTAATTTATTCAATGTTATACATCTCCTTTACTGATTATATATAAAGTATAACACTCTAACTAAAGAGTGTCAATACTTTTTTACTTCCAATTATAATCATCAGCAAATTGTGCTAATCTACTTCTAAAGTTTTGCGTAAAGTGATGATATACTGCACCTTGATAGTTATTCTCTTTGAAATAATTCATATAAGGTTCAAATCCAGATTTTTCCTTTTGTCTTAAATCAATTTGACGATAATTTCCTTCTACAATACACTTAGAATTAGAATGTAAACGTGTTAATACTTTTTTCAATTCTCCTCGTTTAAAGTTTTGAGCCTCATTAATAATTACTGTAACATTTTTTAGATTACCACCACGTAAAAATAGATGTGAGATTTGAGATACCCAACAATCATTAAGACTATCTTCTGAATAACTTTCTTGCATTTGTAACATTTGTGTAATAACTTGTTCAGGGAGCATGTCTAATTCAGTAATAGCATCATGTAATCCCATAAAGTAAGCCAACTCTTTTTCAGACTGATTGCCCGGTCTTGAACCTAAATCTTCTGATACTGGAGAAATAATGAATACCATTTTTTTATCATTGTTTAGCCATTCTGCATAAGCACAAGCAACACTACACATGGTCTTACCAGAGCCGGCAGGGCTTTCGTTAAATAAAATTTCCACTTCATCATTAAAAAAATCTTCACAAAATTTAAGTTGTTCATCAGTTGCTTTTGATAAGAAATCATTAAATACAGTATGTTCTAACATATTATATTTTACATTTGGATAATCTTGAAGTTTATATTCTAATTCTTTAAACGTTTTTGCCATAGTTACATACCATCCTTATTATGTTCATGATAATATACAGAAAGAGCTATCGCATCTGAAACATCATCCAATAACTTACCTCTTTCAGTATAGATTTCCTTCATATCACTTGAAAAGTAGGCTTTCAAAAATTCAGCCACTATTTCTTTTTTGTTGAATTGTTTAAGTTCTTCCTTAGTATAAAAATATTTGTCGATCAAATACTTCCTACAATATGCTTTTAAAGTAGCATTGTGTATGTCTTGTATTTCTTTATTCTCTATATAAAGTACATACTCTAAGACTGCATGTGCATATAGTACATACTTAGCTGTCGCTGCTCTACCTACAAAAGGCTCCTCTTTACAAATTACATTTGGTTTATATTTATCTATAATTGACTTTATGTCACTTATATGCTTGTCTATCCTTTCAATAGGATCACTATTCTTATCAGAAACTACTAATTTAGACAATAAAACATAGATTTTACCATCCCTTATTTCTGATACACAAACACCTGTTTTAGAGAAACGAGTAATCCAAAGATAAAATAATCATAATAGACTTCCCCCTTTATAATAGTTGTTATTTTTTGAACTTCAATACTATTTTATTTCAAATATTTTTCTACTAACTCTAATAGTTTTGTATGCCTTGCATCTAATCTAACTTCATCCAACTCTGTGTCAGTAGAAAATTCATAAATCAAACTCTTTCTTAAATCATATATTTCTTCCAACATATAATTAATTAATTCATCTTTATTGTTAATGTCTAATTCCACAATAGGATTTTCTAATTCTGCTTGCCTTTTTCTTTCTTCTTCAAGAAGATTTCTTAAATCTACACCTTCCCAAATTTTCATAAATGTCTCAAAATCGTTTTTATATACTCTAAAATCATCTAAAGATATATTATATTCTTTCATAATATTATTAAATTTCTCAATATTTTTTAGAGAATCTTCGACTACTATCCATTTCTCTGTTTTGTTGATAATCATATATGGTGTTTTTCTCATCTGTTCTGCTTGTCTTGAGATGTATTTTTCAAATACACTATCCATTATCATCTTCCTTATCTTCTTTATTAATTCTTTTTTCCATTTCAATAGTAGTTAAATCAGCGAGCTTCTGTGCTAATTTATGGAATAATAAAATAGAAGTGCCAATAAACCCAATAAACCAAATATTAGTATCAACTTTGAATATTAAATTAACTAAATAAAAAATACCAGTTACTACTAAATAACTTATCAGCATTAAAACCCATGAAAATAAATAACTTTGTACATGAATTGACTTTCTTAACTTTTTATCCAATAATATTTACAACCTTTTTTATTTAAAATAAAAGGGCAATTAAGCCCTTCTATATATTAAACTCTAATTGCATAGTCATCTTTTTGTGCTACTGGTTCCATGATAATATATTCAATTTGTGCATCATGGTTTAATACTTCCCAATCAGACAAGAAATCTCCTTTAAATTCAACTTCTGATAATCGAGATTGTGGATTTCTAATAATTAAACCATTGTTTAATTCTTCTAATTTTGTATAATCTAACTCTAAAGAATCTACTTCTAAATCATAAAATTCTTTACTTGCTTTATCCGGTTTGGCACTAAAAGTAACATCAAATACTTCTTTTTCATTAAGAAGATTTAGGTATAATCTATCAGTATATACTCTATTATCTCCTTTAACTTTAGCTGTTAAAGTATATGATTGTCCATCATTAGTGTTAATAATATTTAAGTCTTGTAGAGCATCTTTTAAAGTTGCTCCTGTATTTAATTCAAAAGCAATTGCTCTTAAATAATCATAATTTAGTTTCATACGTTTTGATAATAGTACAGCTTTATCAATCTGTTCTTTATATTTACTATCAACTTTGTCCTCTAAATATTCTCTAACTTCTTGAGAATTTGGATATGCAAAACGGAAATGGTAGTGGAATCTACCCGGTCTATTAATCATAAATTCACTAAGTTTGTTGACATGGTTAATTGTAATTGCATATAGTTTTTTCTTAGTTGAATAACCATCAAATAGACTTAATAACTTATCTTGTTCGCTAAACACTTTTTCAAACTCATCAAATAGCACTAAACATTCTTGGTCGATACTATCTAAGAAGTCTGATAAATTTGGAGTTTCTTGGTTTACAATTAAAACAGGGTAACCTTCTTCAAGTGCTCTTTGTGCTAATAATTTAGTGAATAATGATTTTCCAATTCCTTTATCTCCAGAAAGAATAATACCCATAGAACGTTTAAATAGTTTGTAAGACCCCATAATCTTATCAATCTTACTTGTGTTTTTACCATAAATTTTTTCTGTAATATTAAAATCATCAACTTTAATTAGTGAGTACCCACTCATAGGGTCAAAGTTCACTCTATAAGTTTGTAATGGTAATTCCTTGTGAGTTTTAATTTCATCTGCAAAAATTTCAAATTGTTTTCCATGTTCAATAATATTCATAATAATTATTTCTCCTTTTAGTTAATTAATTTTTATTACATATACATAATATCATGTATCTTATATAGTGTCAATACTTTTTATACAATTCTTTTGTTAAATTTCTCATTTCTCAAAGTATAAAAAATTGTTTTACCTTTTATACTTTTATACATTTCTACTTCTCTACGATATATAGTGTATGAAAATTTAAGGTCTTTATAATATGCTACCCCACATTTACATAAAGAAGTTGATTCAATATTGTCAATATTAATAAATAAACCATTAACCTCAATATATCCTTTTGTTTTAGATTTTTCAAACTCTTTTTCATATGTTTTAAAATCTATAAATTCAGTTTGTCCAGATACCATATTTATTTCTATCTCTTTGTCTTCTTCTATAAATTCAACATCCTTAAAATTTATTGTTTTAGGATATTTTTTTGTTTTTATATATAATGATATATCCATACATATAATTATAACAAGAAATAAAACTGCTATTAAAAAAATTATAATCATATCCATTAGAAATCAATTCCCCAATCATTATCGTTTTCTTGTTCTTCAACTTCCAAAATCTCATAATCTTTAATTACAATTTGTGATTGTTCTTTATTACCAAACTTATTAATGCGTGGTTCGCCTACAATATTCATTGTGACCTTATTGTTTACAATGTGACTATCAATCTTTTCTTTAATATCATCTGGAGCATTGAATAGAACAAAAGTTACATTATCATCAAAGAACGATAATACGCTACCACGTTTATTAATACATCTTTTATTAAATTCAATTTCTTCATATCCAAATAGAGGGTATTGAATTGCTCCACCTAATACATCTTTATTTAATTCAACTTGAATAATGTCACTTTCATTAGGTTTATCTGTAAGAACATCAACCTCGTATTTACTACTTGTTTTAAATTTATAATTATCTAAATACTCATATAAGTCTTCTAGGTTACTCTCATTAATACTAAATCCTGCTGCCATTGAGTGACCTTGAACAAAATTAAATAAACCACTTCTTAAAAGCATAGTTTTAAAGTCTATATTTTGAGCTCTAATAGAGCCTGAAAAATAATAGTTATTTAAAAAATCATTTATCCATCTACCAATCATAACAGGCTTCCTATACTTGTCGGATAGTTTCATAGCAATTAAACCATTAATTGAAGAAGGATAGTCACTATCTAAGACACCAATCAATACATTGTTTTTATAGATATATTTCACAGCATCTAAAGCCTCTTTAACAATCTTATCTTGTTTAGTTTTAATGCTTTCACATTCTTTAGCAATAATCTCTGGGAAGGTCATTTCAACTTCAATTTTGTCAAACTTTCCTGTTTTTTTATTTTTCTTTCTAACTTCTACTGTTTCAATAATATCATGGTCTACAGCTAATGCTTCAAACAATCTATGTTTTTCTTCTAATGTTCCAATACGTGTAACAGCATTAATCATAGAAATAATGCTAAAGGACCAGTCTCTTGTTGTAGGATTTTCTATTCCCTTACGTTCCATCACAGCTTTAATGAAAGGATTATTGACATTTCTAACACCTGTATATGCCAAATATCTAATCTCTGGGTCTGATATATCGCTAACATCCCCTGTTTGACCTAATGCCACTAAGTCTAAGTATTTATCTACTACATCTTTTCTTAAAAAATTATTGTAATATACTTTACAGAATAGATAAACCATCCCAACTCCAGTAAGGTTTTTATTTACGCCTTCTAATAATTGATTGTTTATTACTACACTAGGAACATCTTTAATATTTACTTCGTGATGGTCGAGGATTAATACCTTAATACCGTTATCAATTAATTCTTCAATTTGGTCTTTATCATTAGAAGCTGCATCTGGGATGATTAAAAATTCTATGCCTTTTTCATATATTTTTTCCATAGCATCTGTGCTTAGCCCATGAGTTTTTCCTTCTGTAATAATATAAACAATATTGTAGTATTTTAAATCAGTAGTTATGAATCTATATAATAATGATGAAGCTGTGAATCCATCAGCGTCATTATCAACTAAAATCCCAATTTTTTTATCATTACACATTGATTCATGTAATTCATATGTGGAATCAACGAAAGGTGTAGGTAGATGTTTAAAACTGCTCATGTATCTATCATCTGGGTTTCTATGATAATCTATGTCATCAACTACTCTTAGAATAGCATCATCTATAATATTTCCTGTAATCTGTTCTTTCAATTCAAACTCCATATAATCTCTCCTTATTTAATATTTTTTTCTTCCCATAAATCCATAGCTCTGTTCACTTCAAAATCAGCTATTTCATTAAGCTCATCTCCATTATGACCTTTAACTTTAACATACTTAACACTCATTTCTTTATCTAATCTAATTAATTCTTGCCATAATTCTTTATTTTTTACAGGTTCATTTTTTGAATTTAACCATCTATTTAAGATCCATTTATCAAACCATCTCTGATTCATTCCATTTACACAATACGCACTATCTGATAATATACCAATTTCTTCATTAGGAAAGTTATTTTTTGCATATTTTAAAGCCTCGATAATTGCTTTTAACTCCATTTTTTGATTAGTTGTTCCTTCTTCTGTACCAAAATCTACTATAGAAATATCTCCTTCAACCACAAAAGCCCAAGCTCCAATATTGGTTGAAGCCCTATAACCCCCGTCTACGCTTAAAAAAACAACCATCCTATAACATCTCCTTATAAGTATTATTTATAGTATTTTTAATCCACTCTTTAGGATTAGATTTATACTCATCCAGCCATTTGTCACGAATTTTGATGGCATCATCTATATTGTTAAAATACTCATATCTTTTATGTCCTAACCTTTGCATTGTTACCTCAAAACCACTTCTACCTTTTGAGTTTGATATATTTTTGAAACTGCTTCCTAGCTTATTATGAGTTCTTTTGTTCACATTTTGTTGAGATGTATTAGCATATCTTAAATTATCAATGAAATATCCTTTATCATTATCTATTCTATCTATTGTCATTCCATTAGGTCTTTCTCCCAATGTACTCTCAATATCATCAATATATTTTTTTACATCTACCCATTCCGGATTCATTACTATGCCTCTACCACCATAATCTTTATAATCTTTGCTTTTAGGATTTAAACATCTATCTTTCATTGCCTTCCATATATTATATAGGGGATGTTTCCATAGTCCATGTTTTCTTGGAGTATTTTTTAAATGTAAGCATCCACATGATTTAACTGAACCATGTTTTAATCTATGAAAGTTTACTCTTTTCTTGTTTCCACATTCACACTCTACAAAAACATATCTTCCTTTTCTGGAATCCTCAACTTCTTTTATAATAGTCAACATATTATATTTTTTCCCTATATATCCTTCCATGTCCAATCGAACCATAATAATCTCTCCTTATCTAATTAATGATATTCTATTCCTAAATAATTCTATCCATGTATCTTTACCATTGTCTGTAGGACTATCTTTCATATTTATTAAACCTTTTTTATCCCATATTACTGATACTGAAAAATACGGGAGCATTTTGTTAGCTATAGTTTTCTCTATTTTTTGTGCATAATAACGCTCTAAGTCGTCTCCAATCTTTTCAAATTCTTTATCCACAGCAATAATGACTTCATCAATGTCTAAGTTTTTAATCAAATCTAATTGTCTATCGCTAAAAGAACTTCCAGACATACAAACGCCTATACCATAACCATGATAGAAACTATCTAATTGTAATACAGATTTCTCTGATTCAAACAAAACTACTTTCTTTACTGATTCTATGTTCTCTTTATTCTCATATAATCCATAAAGAGTAGCACCTGTCGGATGATTAAGAAAATACTTTCCTTGTTTTACAGGAGCGTATTTCATACCTCTATTAACAACTTCTTTGTTTAAATTTCTAGCTCTTACACCTACAAGATTTCCATTTTCGTCTCTGTGAGGTATTACAATTTGTTGATCTGTTATAGACATTTTTATATCAAACTTTTTCATGGTGCTAGGCATAATACCTTCTTTTACCCATGATATATGGTAATTATCATCATATCTATTCAAAACTTTTTCAGATAAAATTTTCAAAGGTTCATAATGAATTACTTTATTAAACTTATTGAAAAAGGTTAAATCAATTATATCATTGTAATTATAATCAGTCAAGCTATTTTCATAGCCAAAATAATCTTTAATATATGAGAATGATTCTGAAAAATCTCTACCACTTTCTTTTTGAATCAATTCAAATATATCAAATGAACCACAGTTAGTGTAACAATGGAACATTTGAGTATCTGAATAATAATAGAGTTTATGAGAATCTCCATGATGACATACTGTTCTTGCTATAATTTGTCCATTTTGTTCATAAGGTTCTGCACCTAGTTCGTTTAGGAGGGTTATAATATCATTAGGACTAAGTTGTTCTTTTAAAATTTGAGCATCCATTTATCTCCCCCCTAGAAGTCTATATCACTATTATCAGCAGATCTGTCTACAACATCTCCAAATACTCCGTTTTCAGAATATTTCTTTTCTCTTTCAAAGTCTTTTTCTGTTTTACCTTCGATAAATTCATACTGCAAATCTTCAATATCTTCAATAATATTATAATCATAATCAGTAGCAAATAAACATTCTTCTCTAATAGTTGATTTATCTAAGTAAGTAAAGAATATTACTTCTGGAATACCTTCCCTATTTTTATATAAGAATCTCATCATGTTTGGTTCGTTGCCAAATCCTGAATCTTCTATGATCTCTTGCACCTTTTCTAAGTCACTTTCTTTCGCTTTGTGTAAAATCATTCCTACATCTACTTTATCAGCTATAGCTGAACCACCACGTAAAGCATTTGTGTTCATTTGCATATCTCTACCTACACCACTTCTATTTAATTGAGTTGCTGATTGAATAGATATATCATATTTTTCAGCTACATTTTTTAGCTTGTCAGACAGATATAATAACACTTGATCCTCACGTTGAACAGAACCATATAATTCATTTATACTACGTTGTAGCGAACTTTTATTTTCAATATAATCAAAAGCAACATATTGGACATCATAATCTAAAACGTGACGTTCAATTACATCTTCCATATCAGTAATAGTATAATTAGGCATATGAACTAAATAAAAAGGACTTTCTTCTAGTATCTTTCCTGCCTCTTCTAATAAAGCTCTTTGTTGCTTGTTGAACAATCCAAATTTAATAACATTACGATTAATACCTGTTAAATAGCTTAAAGCCATATAGTTTAAATTCTCTTCATCTAATTCTGTAGAAATAAATAAACTAGGGATTGATATGCCATTATCCATCCATTTTTCATTTTTATATATCTTGTTCACAGCAACATCAATCATATCTCTAATTTGGAATGATGATTTCATGGAACCAGTTGAACCTGATCGTAATAAAAATTTACCTTTTTTCAATCCACCAAAAGCACTATTTTCATATCCACATGATGTAGGATAACCATATCCACGACCTTCTTTTGTTTTATCTAATAATTCTGTGATATTTTGACCTGCTTTAAAGTTTTTAATATCCGTTTCAATATTGAAATCATCTTTAACTCTAAGATTTTTTAAAGTAAAGTATTCAAATATATCTTTTAATTCCATTTCTCTTAATTCTTGAATAGCTTTTTCTCTTTCAAAATAATCTTCTGATTCCCAATCATAAAGATTTGAAATATCAAATCCTTCTGTGACATAAGCACGTAATACAGACATTTTTTTTAGTAGATCGTATGATTGCCAATAAGTCTCTTTATTTGCATGTTCTAAACAATTTTGAATATAATCATAACCATTTTGATCGTTCCAAGTTTTGTATTGGGTTGGATATGAACTTAAATAATTGTCAATATCTATTGCTGTAATATTTGTAACTTTATCTCCACTAGCATTGAAAACAATATTATTAATAGCTTTAAATACAATTTTGTGTAGTGATTGCATAAAGTCTTCTGGTCTAAGTTGTGTATTAGTGTCCTTTAACAATTCTGTATCTTGACAAATAGATCCTATAACAGTATAGATAGCTCTTACAGGGTTCAAATTTGATAAATTTCTTTCTTCCATTATTCATCTTCCTCCATGTTATACAACTTATTATTCACATAAGTGTTATTATTTAAGTCTGTAGGATTAATCTTTGCGACAACTTTCTTATTTATTTTACCTTTATTCTGATTTTTTCTCTTCTTTTTATCTTTGACATAGCTAATAAATTCACTATAATGATTTTGATATAAAGTAATACCAAATTTTTCATCATATTTTTTATTTTTGATATTAATAGTAAATTTAATTAATAACAGTATTTTCTTATAGCTCCAGCCATTTTTTTCATACATTTCTTTTGCATGTTTTTTCATTAGAGGAGTTGTAAAGCCATATTCTTCATGGAGAAAATCATACAACTCTTGGCGTTCTTTCCTCATTTTTACTTCATACTCATAGCACTCTTTACAGTAGTTATGCGATCCTAGTTTAATCATTTCATCTTTAGGGTGTTTGATCCCATATGGTTCACAATAAACACCATAACATTTTACCTTTCTTGATGCCATGTGTTCATCTCCTTTTACATTTTATTCCATTATAACATATGTATATTACCTATGTCAAGAGTAAAAAAGACTAGATTTCTCTAGCCTTTAAATATTTTTAAATATTGAAGCAATGATATAAGCTGCTAGTAATGCTCCAAAACATGCCCAAAATGAGACATGAACGCCAAAAGCACCTAAGACAATCCATACTAACCACGCTGGGAATAACATAATTACTGTTACCATAATAATAGATAAAATAAAAATCAATATTACTTGTAATTTATCCATAATTTCCTCCTATAAAATGTATCTTTTATTTTGTATTTTTAACGTCAACCATGCGATTTATAGACGTTTTGTTAGGCAAACCTAACATTTATCCACGTTCAATTGTCCAAGTATCATTTTTTGTAAAGTAAGCATTATCCTCGAACTCTATAAAACCAGAATTGACATGCACATGCTTAGACATTTCGAGACAATTGTCAGGTATAAATGTATCATCTGTAATATCATTATCATAAATATACTTAATTAATTCTTGAAAATTTACTTTTTCTTTTGCTTTTATTTTTGTATTTAACTTTTCCATCTTTATCATTCTCCTATCTCTTTTTCACAATCATATAATCACTATATTTAGAGGTTGTTGTGTATATATGAGCTTCTACACATGATATTCCTCCAGTATTGAGACTATTATACCAGTCTCTATCTCCTAAATCAGTAAAACCGTTTTGTTTTAATTCATTTTCAGCTTCTTCTATACTATTATAAACTTCTGAAAGTTTTTCAGATTGAATAACATCATTTACTTTATAAATATAATTAATAACATAATAAGTTGGAAACATAAATCATTCTCCTATTCAATAGTAATTTTAACATCTTTTGATTTTTTAATCAACTCTACAGCATTAGTTTCTTCTAACTCTTTTTTAGTTAATGGTCTACCATACCAAAGTTCCCCTTTATCTAGTCGGAATGACTCAGATTGTTCCATTGATAATATATTATAATTATCATCTATATCTTTAACTATAATACCTAAAACACCATGTACTCTTACAATATCTCCAACACTAAGTTTTTTATTATTTAAAAAATTTAAGTTAATGTTCATTACTTAATTTCTCCTATTCTTTATATTTTTTCAGTTTTTCGTTTCCTTCATCAACTTTGTCTTTAATATTTTCTACGTTCTTCTTGATCTCTAATGTCGCTTCTTTAATTTCTTTGTCTTTTTTATAAGTTTCATACTGCATTTCGTTTTGATTCATTGTTATCTACCTCTTTTTAACATGATATACATTTTCTAATTTTTCTTTAATTTCTGGCTTAAAATTTTTAAAATACTCATAATTTCTATGATTCTTACCATCTTTTGAGTTCTTTTTTGGTTTAAAAATAATATTATCCTTTAAATGCTTCAATTTACTCTTTCCACCTAGTAATCTAAATTGAATATCAAGTTCTTCTTTTTGCATTTTTAACAAACGTCTCTCTTGCAAAAATTCTTGTGTTTTCTTATATAATTCAACTCCTTCTATAGCATTAAAATTTGTATTTTTTATTTCTTCTAAAATTTCTTCCCATTCACAATTTATCTGTTGTAATCTTGAATCTATGTACTTTATATTTTTATACAAATCTTCTAATTCTCTATATGTTCTTTTAATGTAATTCATTTGTATCAACTCCATTATGTTCAAGAATTATTTTTAATTCATTATATCTTTGAAGACCACCTTGTGCCTCAAAATCTTTTAGAAATGGTTCGTTATTAAAGTGATGCTCTTGTTGTCTTAAATTATTTTGTAATGCTTTCATCATAGCATACATATCTGCTCCATTCATTTTTTTAGTTTCTATAGTATGATAAATAGATAAAAACCTTTTATCATTCATGTTTATTTTTTTAGTTTGAGAATGTTTAATAACTTTTTCTCTCAATCTTTTCATATTTATAAATTGATTAATCTTTTTTTGCATTATATCTTTCATGATAAGTGTACCACCTTTTCTTTTGTTAATTTAATTATACAAATAACCCCCCTTAAAGTCAAGGGGGAAATTAAAATTAATCAAAATAAAAATCATCATCTTTAATAGCTACTACTACTGCTTTCTTATAAGAATCTCCTTTAACACTAAAGAAATCATGTGTTTTTTTACCAACATTTAATCCGTTTAAGACAATAGGGTTTGGATTGTCATGTTCGTATCTAGCTTTATATCCTAAATTGTTTAATGCTTTGTTTGCATTGTATTTCACGAAATCAATAACATCAATGCTTAAATCTACTTGGTCGTATAAATATCTTGTATATCCAATTTCATTTTCTAATAATTCATCAAATAAATCTAAAGTAAACTTTTCTAAGCCTTCTACTTGCTCTTTAGTTAATCCTTTCAACAACTCTTGATAATTCAATCCTGTATATACACCATGAATTGATTCATCACGTATAATAAGGTTAATTATTTCCCCTGATCCTACTAGCTTTCCTTGTCCAGCCATATAAAGTGGATAATAGAAACCAGAATAAAACAAGAATGTTTCTAAAGCAACTGATGCAGACATAGCTTTTGCTAGTGTACAGTTGTCTACAATCTCGTCATAATATTTCTTAATGATTGTACCTTTTTTCTGTAGATAAGGATTCTCTTTTACCCATTCAAATAATTCATTGATTCTCTTTGAGGGCTCTAATGTTAAGAAAATATTAGAGTATGATCGAGCATGTACTGCTGTCTCCATACCACCCATAAATGTAAATACTGCTTTCTTTTGATGAGAAGAAACATGACGGGCAATGTCGGGCATACCAACATCTCCCTGTAATGAATCTAATAATGTAAGTCCAGCGAGCACTTTTGAATAAGTGTCTCGTTCATCTTGAGTAAGTTTTTTCCATGTTAGAGTATCATTTGATAAACTAATTTCTTCCGGTAGCCAGAACTGTTTCAAGTTCTGTAATATAAACATTTCTGAATAATCATCATCTTTTCTATTCCAATTACCTGCTGTTAATACCAATTAAATTCCTCCTAAACTGCACAACTTAAACATTCTGCTTGTGAATAATCTTTTTGTCTTGTATAATATAATGTTTTAATACCTTTATGATGAGCGTATAAATAGATACGTGATAATTGTCTTGTATCAATACTGTCTTTTACGAATAATGTGAAACTAATACCTTGATGAACGTGTTTTTGAATAGTAGCGATCAAGTCTACTACTTTAAACATATCCATATCATAAGCCTCTTTATAGTAGAACCATGTTGAATTATCTAGTCCCGGCATAGGATAGAATGTTCTACTATCTCCATAAGTACGTTCTTCTACTCTATCAGTAATAGGCATTACTGATGCTGTAGCTGATTGTACATAAGAAATACTTCCTGTAGGTGCAATAGCACTTAAATAACTATGGTACATTCCATCTTCTTTTACTTTTTGAGCCAATGCTTTCCAATCATCTTTTGTAGGAATATGAATACCTTCAAACAATGCTTTCACTTTATCAGACTTAATTTCAAAGTTTTCATCATAGCGTTCAAAGTATTTTCCTGTTTGATAATCTGAACCTTCAAATCCTTTAAATGTAATTAAACGTTCTTTTGCAATATCACTTGATTCCATGATAGTCCAATAATTTACTGTTCTAAAGAAAGCATCAACAAACTCAATAGCTTCTTCTGATTCATACATGATGCCATTTTGAGCTAGATAACCATGTAATCCTAAAGCACCTAATCCTACAGAGTGCATTTCATCATTTGCTTTTTTAACTGCTGGAGCATTACGAATATCAGTTTCATCAGACACTCTCGTAAGTGCTTTAATAGAATACCGTACTGTATTCTCAAAATCTTTATTACTCATGACATTACCAATATTAAGTGAACCTAGATTACAAGAAATATCTTGTCCAATAATATCCTCTTCATCATAATCTGTATATTGTGATACTTCACTATATTGTAGAATTTCACTACATAGATTTGAGAACTTGACTTTACCTAAATTATTTAGAGCATGATCTCTATTTACATTATCCTCAAACATGATATAAGGATAGCCACTTTCAATTTGAGTAATTGAAATTTGTTCTAATAAATCTCTAGGATCAATCTTTTGTTTTCTAATTTCTGGATCGTTAATTAATTTATCGTACCATTCATCCATATCAATCTCATCAATAGTTACTCCATAATTATCCCATAAATTTTTAGGATAGAATAAATACATAGGTTTATTATCTCTAGCTAACTCAATAAACTTGTCTGGAATAACTACTCCAATAGATAATGTTTTTACACGAAAATCTTCATCAGCACTAATCTTTTTAGTATCTAAGAAATCATAAATATCAGCATGGAACACGTTTAAATAAGTAGCAAAACTACCTTGACGTTTACCCTGTTATGTTACGATTAAACTCGTTATGTTTAACCTTCTATATATCACTATATAGCACAGACTATATCACACTCTTATACGTTACTACAAGAGCCCTACCATTTCCATTTAATAGTTTTTACATTAAGCTATTATCACTTAATTACTAACCCAATAACTTGGCTGTACTCTACTCAATTATATTGAAATATGTCCTCACGACATAAATCTCATCTTTCGATAGTCGTTGCACGTTCCTATTGCTAGGCTTCGCTCATGATTGTCCTCGTCTTTACGTTAGGAGTTCCCATGAATTAGAGAGGTTATTCAATATATATCACTATATAAGGGGGCTAATATTTAACCCTGATTAATATGTCTTTGTGATTGATCTAAGTTTTTCATAATAGGAACAACACCCATTGTTTTATTGTCGTTGCCCATTAAATCCTCGTTCTTGGCTCTTGTTTTGGTTAAATTTATGGATATGCCGCCTCCAAGTTTACTTAACTGACGAGCTGTACTATTCATCATATTAATATCATTTAATGAATCTCCTGTCTCGATTAAGAAACATGATACCATTTCTCCTGCTTTAAACAATCCAGCATTAAGCATTGTAGGTGTTGCTGGTTGATATTGTTGTGACATCAATAAATCAATATATTTAAGTGCTTCATTTACGTCTCCGTTGCCAAAAAATAAAGCTACTACAGATAGTCTATCCTCATATCGTTCTAAGAAATGTTTGTTATCATGTGTTTTTAAAGCGTATGAATCATAAAACTTCTTAGCTGACATATAAGAAGGGAATCTGAACTTATAGCTATAAGCACGTTTAAATACTTTTTTAACTTCTGAAAATTTATACTTGTTAAATAGTTCTTGACTATAATATCTATTGTCTAATAAATATTTGATCTTTTCTTTTAAATCATGAAACCATACCATATTCATATTGACATAATCAACAAAATATTTTTTTACTGCTTGTTTATCTTTCTCAATTTGTAATTGTCCTTGAGGAGATAGTACCTCATTATTTAACTCTACATGGCTTTTTTCTTTAACCAATATAATCTCCCTTTCTTAATATATTCTCTACATTTTCTTTATCAATTTGAGTTCCTGAAAGCTCTAGCTTGTATAATAATGGTACGTTATATAAATCTGATATTTTGTTGCCAGCTATAGCAAACAGAGAACCCCAATTTCTGTTTCCAAAAGATATAACTCCCACCATACCATCAGAATACTTATCTAAAAATTCTTGTACTTTATCTGGTATTTGTCCAAAATTATAAGTAGGGGTAAATAAAATATATTTACCTTTAGGCTCTGAATCAATACTATGTTTTTCTAAATCTAATTCTAAACTATCTACAAATCTTTTAGTGTTATTAGATTTGGAGTAATAGATCAATTCCATAGTCATTCCTCCTATTAAATCATTATACCATAAAAGGGCAGTCTATGTCAACCACCCTTTTAAATAAATTTACTTCAACCATTCATCTAAATTATCATTTACTTTGATCTCTACAAATCCTTTTAGTTCTTCATTTTCTTCAATTACTTTATCTTTAAGACCTTCTGTAGATACTGCCCCCATATAGTTACCATAAACATCTGTTACTGCATATACTGAAAATTGTGGTCTCTTATTTTGTGCCATTGTTAATCATTCTCCTTGTTTAGTTTTGTATAAATATGGCTCATATGCCCTTCAAGCATGAATAAACTTATTTTCTCTTCGAGATTATCTTCTCCATATAATTCTACATAGAGGTCTATTTTATCACGTAACGGTTTAAATTCTTTAGCTAAATTTGCTATATCTTTTCTTATATCATCAATCAATGAATTTCTTTTTCTATTAGCTTCTACCTGTGAAGATAACTCTTGTAACTTTATTTCTGGATAATAATTTAATTCAATCAGACTAGAAACTATATCGTCTCTCATAGATGAACTTATCTTAATTGTTTCATTATTGTATATATAATTAATTTCTGAATGATTAAAGTCATCAAATACTTTTACTATATTAATAGAAAATTTCCCAAAATTTATAAATACTCTTTCATAATGTGAGGTATCATTTAATAACTCATCTGCTTTCTTTTCAAAATAATCTATTAGAACTTCATTTTTCATAATAAATTTCCTCCTATCATTCTTTATCCCATCTAACAGTTGCCATTACTCCGTCTTGAGAATCTTCATATATAGTATGAAAACCCTCTTTGTCTAATTCTTTAAGAACTGCTAGAATTTCATTCTTATTATATCCTTCTACTTCTTCTTTATATTTGAATTGTTTATAATAAATCATACAACTAAAACGACCTTTTTCAGAAGCATGTTTAATATCATCTTTAGCTGTTTTTAATAATTCATCTATATTTTTCTTCAATGCTTTTCCTGTGTTATGATCGTTTCTCGTTCCTTGAAACCAACGTTTTGCTTTAAGTGTATTGTCATAGGTTCGTTGTGCTAGATTTTTCTTTGCCATTACACTAACTCCCCATCTTTCCAAATGAGCGTCAATGTACCGTCTTCATTTAACATATAGAAGTTTTTACTCTCATCATTTTTTACTTCGGAAATTGATTGGTTTCCATACATATTAGATTTCATTATTTTTAAATCTTTCCAACCACCATCTTTAAGCATAAAGCTATCTTTTAATTCTAAAAGTCTATATATTTGAGTATCTTCTGTAATTTCTTCTTCGATTTCTACTGTGTAGGTGTCTCTCGGTGGATAATAATAATCATTACTAAAATCTACCCAACCGATTGAATCGAATGTTACTAATCTATGGTTTGCTTGATTAGATACAAAATATTTATCCTTAATTTCATTTTTATATCCCCACTCAATTAATTCTGCTAATGTCATTTCAACTTCTCTTTTAATTTTAGCCATCCTAAACGCCTCTCCTTAAATTTCTATTATGTTAATCACTTCAATTCTTCTAATACTTTATAAAATTCTGAACCATTGATTTCAATAATATCTTTATTGTTATTTTTTACCTTTTCAGAAGAACTAAAATAAACAGTATCATTGTGATTAAAATGTTGATAAGAAATTCTTATACCAAAAACACCTATTAAATCCATATACATAAATCCTAAACTATTATAATCCAAAGATAAGTCAACATCATTACTCTTTAAATAATTTATATATTCTTTTTGAAGGTCTTTCATAGTTTTAGAATTTTTTCTTGGTGTACCATCTTGTTTTAATTCCTTCTCTGGAATATCTAATTTCTCTGTTTGGCTATCGGTCAATTCTATTTTATCATAAAATTGATAATAACTCATACCCTCGTCTAATAATCCTTTACTTTTTAAAAATTTATTTCTAAAAATTGATAGTTTTGATTTACCTTTTTCTAATTCTAAAAATTCATTGTTTAAATTGCCTTTTAATTTATAAAAATATGTCATTTATTGTTCCTCCAAATACTGTTCTTCTAATCCTTCTATCATTTGAAATATACCGTCTAATGTATCTAATTCTATCTCTGTATAATCATTTAAACCTGTAATATTCTCTGCAATTTGATAATCTCTGATTTCCATTTTTATATCATTTTTCAATACTCTCCACATTTTTTCATATCTATTCATCACTACCACGCTCCAAATAATTTAATTTTATTCTACATAATCTAAGGGTGCATCAATATCATCCTCTGATTCCATCTTAACAATTACATTCTTTAATGTCAAATATAACATTCCAATTATACCACATAAAACCGTTATTTTAGCTAGTATTTTCATTTTTAAAAGCCCGTCATGACAGGCTTCGTGACACCTCTCTATTTTTAAAAATATTTTTTTATTACTTTTTTCAATTACAAACCCTATAATGACGGGGTTTATATGCTATTATTCTTCCTTAGGTTAGCTTTTATTGTGTGTTTTTGTCTTTTATCCGTTTGTTCAGCTACTTACCCCACCCATACACTATAGCAAAAGGTAATGCTAAGATCAACAAAATATCAATTACAAATATATAATATCTGTAAGGATATAATTTTATTTTAATATAATCCCAAGACTTTTGCAATGAAAAATATACCTTATAACCTAATCTTTTCATAATAACCTCTCCTTATTTTTCAATGCTAACAATTAAATCATCAAAACCTCTTACATATTCAATAAGTTGATAATCATTGTCTCCACCATTTATTTCTTTATATGGAACTAAAAATGTTTGTCTACTTTCATCAGAGTAAACTAGTGTAATATGCGTAATATCTTTAAATTCAATAAGCCTATTAAAAATTATCTCTTTGTTTTCAAAATTAAAAGGGCTATATTTTAATTTTGTTGATTCTTTTATGATAAAATAAACTTCTTGTGCACTTTTCTGTTCTTCTATATCTTTTTCATAATAATTTATTTGTCCAATAGATTTAGTAATACCATTTATGGATAATCCTCTGATATAATCTGCATTTATTTCCATACTATCGGTATTCTCAAAAATTAAAATGATACTCTTTAACTCTTTCATAATAATCTCTCCCTAAAATATATTGTCTCTTTCTTCTCCGAACTTATTCCATTGAGAATTTTCTTTAATTAATCCTCTAGCTTTTAAATCGTCATTTAAGCAACGTACCTCGTTGCCAATTTCGTAATACACATTTGCTAAAAATCTGCTAAAATTATCACTCTTGTATGTCTGAACGTAAATGTCTTTGCCTTCAACACATTCAGTTGTGAATTGCTTTGCTTCTTCATAATTCTTTTGTCTTTTCTCTGGAGTGTCAACGTTAAGTAATCTTACCTTTTCTTTTTCTTTTTTTATTCTCATTCCTAAATCAAGGTCTATCTCAATTGTATCTCCATCTATAACTCTAACACATTTTGCTTTAAAAGTATATAATTGAGACTTAATATCTTTATTCATTCATTATTCTCCTCTAATTCCTTAACTTCTACAATATCTCTTTGTAACTTTACATTGTTGGGATGGCTATTAAATGCCTCTTGTGCTTTCGTCTTAGCTTCTTCAACACTATTTGCTTCAATTATATAGCATGGATGAAAGAAGAAAGCTGGATGGATAAATGTCTCAAACATCACTCTATACTTCTTCATCACTATCACACTTTCTATAGTATTCTCTAATAATTCTTTTTACAGAATCGCCAACATTTATCACATTACCGTCTACAAACTCTAATATAATATCAAACGTCTCTGCCTTCTTTTTAATCTCTGCCATTTCATCAATAAGTTTATCCTTTTGATTACGTAAACTATCACATTCTTGCTTTAATTTCTGAATATCATCAGTCCATTTTTGAACTTGTGAGCCATGTACAACAAACTTTGGATCTTCTGCCATTTACTCGTCCTCCAATAACTCTGGATTCTCATAAATATTACCAAGAACCTCTGTATTATTCAAATCAAACTGGTCTAACTCAAATCCTTTAAGTAAATCTTCTTTAACTTCTATTATTACAATATCATAACCAATAATATTTGTGTTGTATAAACCCCTTATAATATCTCCTACATAAATCTCAACACCATTTTTGTCTTTTAACCCTGTTGGCATCATAAGCTCATAATTTTGCATTGATGTACATGAGTGGCTAAATGTAGTATGGTCTACTACATCAACTCCTTCATTACTAAAGCAAACTACTAAATTTTTATCAGTATATTCCATATACTTATTATCCTTATCCCATGCCCTAAATTTATAAATCATAACAACCTCTCCTATAAAATTATTCTTTTAAACCATTTTTTCTATCACATTTAGGATCGTCTAATTCTTCATAAGATGGCAATTCAATTTCACTCTTGATAAATAGTTTTACTTTTACTTTAACAGTTTTCACTACTAAACACCAACCATTTCCCCATACTCCCAAATTAATTGAGTATTTATAGTATCATCTAAATAATAAACTTCTTCTATTTCTAATGGTGTCTCATTTACAAGATATGAAATACTTGTGTTGGTGTAATGGCTTATTAACGTAGAAGAACTATATGGTTCAAAATATCTCACAATAATATTTTTTAAAATTGTATCTTCATCAATCTCTATTTCCTTTCGTACAACTAAATGTTTTCCATCATTAGTGTAAGTAACATTATCTTTAGTTTCAAAATCAACTGTTTTTAAAATTGATTCATCAGCTAAAAAAGTAATCTGTTCGACAAATAGATTTTTTACACCTTGTTCATCAATTAGTCTTTTAATATATTCTCCTTGTGGTACAATTTCTTCTACTTTAATTTTTGTCATTGTTTAATTTCTCCTTATCCTTATATAATGTCATTAATTTTTTTGAACGATCACTAGCCTGTTCTATTAAAAACTTATCTTCATCTGTCATACTATCTAATAACTCTTGTGTTGTCTTTTCTTGATAGTTATTTACATTAATTGTACTATCATACTTTTGCAAAATTTCCATGACTTTTACTTGTTCATTTAAGATCTCTGAAATTAATTCTTTTCTATTCATTTTTATTTTTCCTCCTTATTTCTATAATTCAATACTAACATATGTATAAATTAAAGTCAACAATTATATTAAAAAAGACTAGAGAAAAACTCTAGCCTATCTTTAAATTAGAATCCCCAAGCAGATAATCCCTGTGCTTTATACGCTTTCTCGGCAGCATCAATTTGGTTTTGAACAGTAGAAGTGTCTCCCCAATTTATCGTTTGGAACAAGCCATCAGCTCCACTAGGATTGTGAGCGTTAGGATCTCCATTTGATTCTTTGGCAATAATATGTTCCCAAGTTGAAGCTGGAACTCCTGTACGATCTGCCATTTCTTGTGCAGCCTGCGTTCCTACATTGCCTGCTGTGTTGCCATTAGATAATTGTACTGTAGGTTGTTCATTTTGTTCTTTTTGTTTATTTTGTTCAAATCTTTGTGCTACATAATCATTGTTTACTTTCTCTTTTACTGGAGTATATTCTGTGTTACTTTTTCTTTGTTTATATTGTTGGTTTTGATTAAATAATTCTTGTTGTTTATCAATTTTTTGTGATGGTGTTAAATGGTCTTGATAAGGACTTTCTAATCGAGTATCGTGCCATTTATAACCAAAATGAACTCCATCACTATAGAAATGATAATTAATACCATCTCTTGTGAAATTATAGTCATAAGCACCTTGATGTAAAGGTTTAGTATTAATATCTACAGTATTGTTTTGTGCCTTATTTGCTAACTCTCCAAAGTCTACTTCGCTTGCATTTGCTTGAGCCCCTGTTAATAACGCTCCTGCTACAATAATTGGTGCTAATAATTTCTTAAACATAAAATAAAAAATCCTTTCTTTATTTGTTTTTTAATTTATTCATCTCTATAAATACCATATTGATACTTACAATTATCCATCAATTTAACTTCATCTAAAATCGACTTATCAAAATCTCCTATCTTACACTCATCTTGAGTATAAACATTAACAATAGGATATTTCTTTTTAATGAGTAGTTTGTTGTAATCTGTATGAACTACTAAAGGAATATCATAAAGCAATGATAGAAACACCATAGATGATGTTTTTCCTGTTCTACGTTCTGTACTACTTCTTGGGATAACACCATATGAATGTTCATCACTCATATATGTCTCAATTTCTTCAATAATCTCATCATCAGCATACTTAAATGCTTTATCTAAATAATATTGTTTATTGTTAGGCTTTTTGGTAGCTTCTTCATACATTTCATTTAGTTGTTTATTAATATCTGATTCTATATTTTCTATTTTTTCTTCTATATATTCTAACAAAGAAAGTCCATTATTATCCTTCTCATATTCTTCATAGATAACTTTAACAAGTCTTTCTTTTCCCTTATGTTCAAAGAAAGCTCCGAACCCTGTTTCAGTTGCTACGATATCGGTTAAAAATGGAAATCTTCGTTTCAATATTATATCAAAGTCTTCATTATAAACGCCCATAACACATTCTCCTTTACTACACTACTAAATAATGTTTTACTTATCATAAAATTCTTGCTATTTAAGACCATGCTGTAATCTTTTTTGTGCCATCTCAAAATAATCATCAGAAATTTCACAACCAATAAAATCACGATTAAGGTCTTGACATACTACACCAGTTGTACCACTACCCATAAAAGGATCTAACACTATGTCTCCTTCATTTGTTAGTCTTTCAATCAACCATTCCATAGCTTTTAAAGATTTTTGAGTAGGATGCCCTTTACCAATTTTTTGTGATTTTGGTGTAACTGATGTTTTAATTAAAGGTCTTTCATATTTTTCATCTAGTCTATTAAAAGTCCATTTTCCACCTTTTTTAACCCCATATACAGCAACCTCATAGTCAGTTATAAATCTCCTATCTCTATTTCTAGGTATTGGGTTGCTTTTCTCTACCCTAATCATATCTTTTATTTCTACATTATTCTTCTCTAATTCCTCAATAATATAGCTAATCTTTTTCCAATCAGTAAAAATAACAACATTTCCACCCTTTTTTAATTTTTCAATAGCCACAGAAATCCAAGAAATTAAATTAAATTCTCTATCCCAATCTCCAAAGTCTATTCCAGCCCTCCCCATAGTATTAAATCTATTTTCTCTTGCAATTATATACGGGGGATCTGTAATAATCGCATCAACACTTTCATTTTCTATTTTTCTTACAAGTTCTATACAATCTCCTTTTAATAAATTAATCATATATATCTCCTTTTTATTATATCATACATAATAAATATTATAAAGAGAAAGCCCTTAGGCAATCTCTTTTAATTTGTCTACTAATACTGATGCAATTTCAGCTTGTGATTCATCTAAATCTTTAACTTTACGACCTTTACCTAACACTTCTTCGATAACTTTTTGACGTTCGTTTGCTTTACCATCTTTTTGAAGTTGTTTACCAAGTTCAGCAATCTCTTTCATGATACTGTCAAAGTCATATTCTACACCTTTAGATTGTTCACGTTTACCTTCTACAATATTATCAGTTCCTTCTGATTCAATTGCTTTCTTAACAGCATCAGAATAAGCATCAGCAGATAAATCAGTAGTTTCTGGCATATGACGAAATGTCGCTCCAGCTAAGTGAGTTAGATTATCTCTATAAAAGATTTTTCTATGTTCTAATCCTTTACTATCTACAGATAAATCTAAGAATAAGATGTTATCAGCAATACGATTAATCATATTAAAGAATTTAGTCTTAATATCTGGTACAGTTTTTTGGTATTCTACATACTGTTTACCATCTTCTTTAACAACTGTAGCACCATCTACGCCTTTTTCTTCATCAGTTGCTTCACTTACTAATACTTTTTTAGTTTCTGATTTAGCATGTGAGATGAAAATAGGTGTATATCCTGACTTCTCAATTAATGATAAACCTTTCTCTAACTCTTTATTGTAAGAATTAAATCCTTTACCCCATCCTAAATCAGATAAATCCTCAATATTTAAATCAGACAAAACGTACTGTTCACAGTATGCTTCGAAACGAGATACTGTATCTAAAGCAATAGCATCATACTTCTCATGAAGTTTAGGATCTTTTAATAATTTCATTACTTTTAGAAATTCAGCCCAAGAATCAATATTAATAACATGAGCGTTAGGGATAGCGTCATGCCGGCGTTCAGTTGCTAAGAATAGCACTTTTTCTCCATATAAATCATTAATAAAAGTTGTCTTACCTGTTTTAGGATAACCATATACAAAAGTAGAATAACTTTTTGCATCTGTAGGTACTTGATTTCCTTCGATATTTAATAAATCGTCAACTGTAATTTTAGCCATATAAACATTTCTCCTTATTCAAATTTTAAATATTTAGCTTTTAATTCGACTTCATATTTTACATTATCATAAAATTCTACTAAAAGCAAATTATTTTCTTCAAAAGCTCTTTCTCTACATTCATCAATATATTCTAAAATCTTACCATAAGTCTTAATTTCTTTAATAAGTTGTTCAGATATTTCTTCTACCTTCATAAACAATAACTTATCAATTTCATTATACATAATTAAATTTCTCCTTTTTCATATTCAGAATGGTCTTCTACATCATCTGTATCAGATTCCAAATTGTCCTCTGGTACTTCTACCTCTTCTTTTCCTTTAGGTAAATCATGGTCTGGTTCTGTAGGTTCTGATTCTTCAACAAATCCATCAAAAGGTCTTACTTCTTGAGCTTTCTTATCCAACTTAGCGATAGCATCATTTACAATATGAGCTGTAATTTGTTCACTATTAGTAATTGTAGAAATATCTTTAGGTTTTGTCATGTCTTGCTCTCCAAAGATTTCTTCATTGTAATTAGAAAGTCTATCTTTAATTTCTTTGTATGTTCCGTTATCCGTCTCTTTAATTGCTTGTTGTAACACTTTATCAGAAGTTTCATCAATTTGTTCAATAATCTCATCTAAAAATTGCATAATATAAATTCCTCCATTTTTTGTTTGTCAAAAGTTAAACAATGAAGAGGGCATAGCCCCCTAGATTAAAAGTTAAGCGAATCTAAATCATCTTCTGAAATTTCGTCATCTTTTTCTTTTTCCTTACTTCCTTCTCCAAAGGCATTGTCATCTTTAGGAGTAGCAGTAGGTGTATAGCCAGATTCCAACTCATCTAATGCTTTCTTACGCCATTTTTTAGCCTCTTCAATCTGTGACTCATCATATTCTCTTCCATTGTCGAATGGTAAAGAGCCCCCTACTACTTCAAGATTATTTACAAATCTTGTCTTAACATCAACTAAGTCCTCTGTGTCTCCAAAGCCATCTACTTCTTCTTGTAATTCTTCTTCATCAGCTTCTTCGGCATAGTTGTTTACTTTCAATGTGAATTGACCTGTATCTCCCACATCATATAACTCTTCAAACTTTTCAGCAATATCTTCTGGAATAATTGCTTCAATAGGGATGATTGGTTTTGCATTTTCTTGTAATTTACCATAGAAGTCTACATTGTAAAACTCTAATCGTTTTTCTCCAGTAGGTAATCCATCTTCCCCTGTGATGTCTTTGATACCTGTCACAACGCCTTGAACCTTAACTTTAGCGATAGGTCCACGTTCTTTTTTAACTTTATCTGGTGTAATTCTGTGGAAGAATTTACCACTAATATTGTTGTGTCTATGTGTTGCACCATCTTGACCGATATATTCATTAAGTTCAATAGATCCATTAACTCTAACTAAATCGGCTTCGTCTTTATCTCCTGTTTCTGCAATTGATTTATATTCATTAAGAACTTTTTCATATCCTTTATATAAACCATTCTCTTTACCATCTTTTTTATATTTATTAGAATAAACACGAACTCTAATGTCATGCTCTCTAATTTCTCCCGTTTTTTTATCTTTCTCTTTTACTAATACAATAACATTTCCTTTGATGTTTTCCTTACCATTTTGAGTTTCTCCCAACTCTAAATTAACTTCTTTCAGTCTACCAATGACTGTTGCCTCATTTAATAATGGTTTTAAAGTAGTTTCTGCCATAAATAATTTCTCCTTTATTATAAATTTTGTTACTTAACTAATTTACCATATAAGTAAGGGGTATGTCAACCCCCTATTTAAAAATTATAAACTATTTACAAACTGTAAACATTCAGTTTGACCTGTATATACGTGCTTACTGTCTTCTAAACGATTATCAATAATAGAAGGTACTTGCATAAGTCCATGTTGTGCTGCCAATGTTGGATCCTCTTCTACATCAATGTATTCAACATCTACATCTTTTTCTGCTAATTGTGCTTTTACCACAGGGCAACGTGTACATGATTTTGTGCTTAACATATATAATTTATTTTCCATAATTAAAACTCTCCTTTTAAATTTTCAGTATTTTGTCATAAATAAAATATAATTGAAATTAAAATAATAATAAACATAATATTAAGTTTTAAAATTAAACTATCCATTCATCTCCATCTCAACTCCATAGCTTTATGATTGACTTTCTTAATCGCTGCCTCGATAGAACGTCTAATTGACTTTTCGTCAACCCCTATTATAACAGCTATCTTAACGTTTGTCAACCCATTTCTATAATAATTTAAACATTCTCTTTCACGTTCTGTCATTTCAGTACGTTCTATAAGATTATCTAAATCATATAATATACATTGGAAGTCATTTTGAAAATCTCCATTGAATTTAAACCTTAATAAACCATCCACTTTATTATAATGAGGGTTGCTATAATCTAATGAATACCCCTTTAGATGATTATAATTTGCAAAATCAATAACCTCTAAATTTGGTTCTGTTGATTCACTAAAATATCTTAAAGAGTAGCCATGAATCTTCATAAGACTATCTTTAACTAAGATCATATCTTTTTGAACTTCTCCTTTAATTCTATCTACCTTAAATTTTTGACCTTCTGGAGCTCTATGTTTTAAGAAATCAAGATATGAATTATAATCTCTAAGAATACTACCTAACCAATCCCCTCTTCTCAAGTCTTTAGACGTAATTTTTTGGTCTTTACTTTTTTTATAATTACCTTGACTTGCTAATAAAAAGTCTATGACTTCTGTTTCTTGGTCTTGATATAATTTTTCTTTTTGAACAGCTTTTCTAAATGCGTCTTCATCATAATAGAATCTGTACTCTGTCTTATCTTCTTCCTTAATATCAGTTGAGTTGAGAAGATATGAAGCATAGTTTTCTAATACTTTACATACGTTGTTATCTAATGATAAATAATCATTCTGTGAAGCCAAAGGATTATAGTATTCAGAAAAATATGTGTCAAAAAACTCTGTATTCTCCAATGTATCATTAATACATTCAAGACGTTCTTCGTAGTTATTTAAACTTCTATTCATTATTTTATTCAATTCAATGGCGTTAGTACCATCAATATTAGCTGTGAAATTTTGTTGAGAAGTAAACGCCATTAACTCTCAACTCCTGCGTATCTCATAATAATTACCTCCGTTAAGTTTATAAAACCATTATAGCATATGACTATAATACTTGTCAACCACTAATTTCATAAAATATAACTTTTATTGTGTAAAAAACACCCCTTGAGGCTTGTCATAGAGCCATTCTGTTTTTAAGGTAAAAATCAATTGTTAAGGAATTGTTAAGGAATTATTAATTTCGTTAAAATTCAACAACCCCCTCCCTCTATTTTAGAACTCAATATAATAAGTCGGTAAAAAATATCAAACGCCCCCCTATGATATAGAAAATGACTTTAAAATATTTGGTAAAATTAACCCCCTCTATATGATAAGAAATGAATATAAAAACTTCGGTAAAATTAACCCCCTATCTATCTACAGAAATCGCTTTTTAAATTTGGGTAAAATCAGTATTCAATTACAGTAGCATAATTTAATAGGTGTATCTCTTGCAAATTATAACCATGTTCAATGCACCAATCCTCAACATCTTTTATAGTAACAACACATACAGGGCTTTCATATTTCTTATTTGTTCCTTTATGTCTTACTACATACCATAACTCTGCATATATGCTTTTGTCAAGAGGAAGTTTCTCTTGATTTGCTAAAACTTGTAATTCAAAATCACTCATTTCAATCAATCTCCAATCTGTTAAATATTTTCCATAATGTTTTTGTTATTATAACTCTACGAAATGAGTGTGTATTATCAACTCTTAATGAATTATGTTCAATTCCTAAAACATATTCTCCAAAATCATGCTTTCCAAATATTATATATTCTGAAAAATGTATCTCTTTTTCTAATTCATGTTCCATCATGTAATCAATTAACTGTCCTATTGTCATATTTTACACTCTCCAAGCTAGTAATGTCAAATCATTAACAATTCCTACATCATATATCGACAAAATGCTCTCTGCATTGTCTGTTTCCAATAAATCTTCTAATGTCATATTGTCAAATAATTGCTTATCTCCTGTGATGTATTCAACTAATAAATCATATTTTTGATTTTGAAGAATGTTCATGTCTACTTCTGTATTATGACTTATTGTTTCCATAAAAGGTTTTTGTAAATCTGATTTATCTTTCAATCCTGATATAATTATATCTCCATTGTCTTTTACTTCTATATCAATATTATTAAATTCACTACTAAGTGTTTGACTTAAAAATCTTTGGTTTATTGATGGTTCTAATCTATCTAAAATCATCTCTATTGTTTCAATTACATTTTTTGTTGTGTTTATACAAATATGACTTGAAAAGTTAAATTTATTTATCGTATCTATATTCATTATTTTATTTCTCCTTTTCGTTTTTAAATTTATTTAAACTTTATCATTTTATTTTTCTTTTGTCAATATATTTTTAAAAATAAATATTCCCCCACGAAATTTCAAAATCGAATTATCATGAAAAATTCAAAATTTTTCTGAAAAAAAGTTCGTGGAGGTGTCGCACGATCCCTGCCGGATTTTTAAAATCGCCATTATCATAACTGCTCCGAATTTTTTGCGAAAAAAAGTCGTGGAAGTCTAACGTGAAATTTTACCATAAAATTTTTATTAAATTCAAAAAATATTATATAATTTTTTTATAATATAATTTTTTTATTTAATTTGATCGTCAAAGTGTTCGCTTTTTGTTCGGTTTTGTCTTTGATTTTCTTTGACCTTTAAAAGATCAAAAAATATATAAAGTCATTTGATCTTGTTTGATCTTTTGACTTTCTTTGACTATCTACACTATAACGCTATTCCTTAATTTTGTGATCCTATGTAATATTTTTGTAATATTCTTGTAATATAAAACGATCTAAACGCCTATATAAAAGTGTTTACATATTTATTGATAACTATTTTCAATTGTAATATAAAAAAGATCATAAAAAAATACCGATCTAAAAATATTTAGGTCGGATCTTTCCCGTTACCTCTTTTTTCAACCTTCAGGCAACTTTAAGTATATTTATATTATAACGAACTTTTAAAAGATCGTCAATACTTTTTTATAACTTTTTTGATCTTTTTTAAAATTTTTTTATTCCATTAAATAGATCATTAAATATTTATTTTTCTTTTTTTACTATATAATGAAGAAACTAGAAAAAATACAGATCAAAAAATTATTTGATCCTTAGAACGCCAACGGATCGATCGAATTTTTAAAAGTTTTTAATAAAACTATTGTATTTTGTTTTATATCATGTTATCATACAAATGTATTAAAAATTAAATGATCTTTTTAAAAGATCGAAAGGGTGGAAAACATGAATACAATTTTAAACACAAGCAACTTATATTTAGACTTATTGCAAGAGAATAATAATGATTACGAACTAACAAACAACGATTATCATTTTATACTTGATAATGAATTAGAAATTATACAATCGGAAATAAAAGAATTTATAGCACGCTTTGAAAAGCGTTATAATACCACTATTAATTCTGTTTGTGGTATTGGTTATAGATCGTCACATTATGGCGTGATTGGTGGAAATGGTGCAAATGGTGGTAGATCAGTAGAATTATATAATAACGATAATGATGACAAACATTTAGAAATCAATACACATGATCATGACGGATCAAACACAATGTATATTATTTTAGCAACTGAAAAGGAATGTGATTCAATAAATCCGTATGATGATATAGATTATCATTTATTTAACAAAGGTAAAAAACCGGTTAAATTAGATAATGAATTTATAAATAATTTTGGTGATATAAAATAGTTGACATTTAAAAAGTAAGTATGATATTATAATAATGTAATCAAAAATAAATGAAAAGGAATGAATTAAAATGAAAGAAATTAAAAATATGCTAAATAATAAAAAAGAATTTAAAGGGTTTAAAGTTAAAAAAAATAATGATAATTATTTTACATTATCAAAAGAAAGTGAAGAAATGGCGGACATATTTATTTATAACAATTTTATTAGTATTGAAAGTTTAACAAGTAAAGAAAGTGAAGAAATTTCAAGCATTGAAGAATTAAACAATTTTTTAGAAAATAATTGTTTTACTTTTGAAGAATTACAAGAAAATATTAAACAAGCAAATATTAATAGTAACATGGCTTGGGATCATATCTTAAAACATGAGAAAACAGAATTTATGAACGAATATTTAAATTATAAAGATAGTGAGGACCTATTGAACATGGCGTTTTTCGGTAGCTACAATCCAACTCATGAGTTTTTAGGATATGACGGAAACGGTAACATCGAAAGCATGACGAAAGAACAATATCATAATGAATTATTAAAGTTTCAAGATGAAATAATTCAAGATTTACAAGACTAAATTATTGTTAGGGTAGGTTATTAAAAAATAGCCTACCCAATAGAATAATTTAATATTATTCAAAATATTTAAAGGTGGTTAAAAAAATGAATAATTTATACAATAAAGAAATAAAATTTTATTTTTACAATGGTTTTAATTATCCTGAATTATTAGCTAACAATTTAAAAGAATTAGAAAATAATTTAAATATTGAAAATAATTATTTAGGAGATATGACAAGCGAAACAATAGAAGGAATCAAAGACATATTATATTATTATAATTCTATTGAAGAAATGCAACGATACAACGATAATGCATTTAATTGTGTATGGATAGATCCAACATATAACGATTTAAAAGATTATAATTTAAGTATTGGTTTAAATGAAAATGACTATATAAAAGAATTTAAAGGTGTGTAAATATATGAAACATTCAAAAACTTTTAAAATTATTAATGATCTTTTATTAGATCATGAAATCGGAAATAAAAAACATGATTATATAACCGTTCATGAATTGTTAGGACTTCAAGAAGAAAACGCTATAATTTTTGGAGGTCTTGAAGTGGAATGTAATAACTATTGTTATTTAATCCATTTCAAAATTGGCAATAGTTGGTTATATCCTAATAAAAATGATATTGAACAGATCGAAAACAATTTATTTAATATCATTGATGAAGAAATTAAAAAGCATTTTAAAAACTAATAAAAAAGGAATGAATAAAAATGATGAATGAAAAACAATTAATAGATAGTATTTTATATATGTTGAATGAATATGACAATATGCAAGATTTTTTACAATGTGAAAATATGGATCGTGAAGAATTTACAGATCTATGTAATGATGGTTTTTATTCTGAAATTACTTGTGGCACTTATAACGGTGCTACTGATACATTTACACCATACGAATTAACAGATCAAAACATTATTATGACTTTATCGCAAATGATGAGCGATTGCGATTTTTATGATTTCATTGATGAAATAACAGAAAATGAATCAATTAACAATGATTGGAATTATTTACAATATATTAATGAACTTGTACATTTTTATAATATTATTATTATAAAAGATGAAAAACGATTATATATTGATATGAATTGATCAGATCAAGAAACGGACTTAAAAAGTCCGTTATTTTTTATGATCTTTTTGTTGACATTTTGAACATATTCCCTTATAATATGAAATATATTAATAAGAAAGGTGTTAAAAAATGTTATTACTTTTGTTATTGATCGTTAAATTGCGATTAAGACATTATAAAAAATATAATTATAATCTATATCTAAATTACATGGAAAGGTAGTGTTTTAAAAATGAATACTTTTATATCTGTTATTGGTTTTATTTTTATTGGCTATGTGATAGGCAATAAAGACATTCAAAAGGCGTTATTTTTTGAAGATCAAGAAAAATAAAAATAATGTTTGACAAACTAAAATATCTGTTTTATAATATACTTAACAAATAAAAAACGATCTAAAAAAGATCATGGAGGGTTTAAAAATGAAAATGACAAAAGATAACTATAACAAAGTTTTAAAAGTTTACAAAGAAAATAAAGAACTTATCTCAAGACATAAAGAGTATTTAAAAGCTAATGCAACTTATCAAGATTTAAACACAAGATTGGTCTTTAACGTGTTTCATTCTCAGCTATTTCCATTAAAAGAAAGACGTTTAATCAAACAATTCAATACCGATAACGAACTAAACGACAACCATTTAAAAACTGCATTTTTTAAAGCATTAAATGAAATCGGTTTAAAAGAATAAAAAAATTAAAAAAGTTATTGACTTTCAAGAATGAAAGTTATATAATATAAATATAAGTTATCAGATCGCAACAGTTAAAAAAGTTTTAAAAAACTTTAAAAAAGTGTTGACGAATTGAACAAAATAGCTTATAATAAAATTAACAATTAAAGAAATGGAGTGTTCAAAATGACAAACGAAAATATTTTAATAATTGATGATATGGTAGAATTAGAAAGCCAAAAAATTAATAATAATTTTTTAACAGATGATGAAATTATAGGACTTTATGATTACTTGCAAAGCTACAATGATTTAGACAATCAAGAAAAGAGACTAGATTTATCTTTATTCATTGATTGGATAGAAAACAACGGACATACACAAAAAGTTATTAACTTTTTAAATCAAGATGACGACCAAAACAATGGATTAGCATTTTTCTTTGGTGGTTATAATGGACAAGCACAACAAGAATTTATTAAAGATATTAAAGATCAATTCAATATTAATGTGTTTTAATACTGTTAGTGTAGCCGATCAGATCGGCTATATTATAGAGTGTTAAAACTCAAAAAAATTAAAATTAAAAGGATGATAAAAAATGATTACAGAATTACAAGCAATTTATTCACATACAAAAAGCCATTACGGAAAGGCACAAGTTGAGCATTTAGAAAACGGTCACAAGGTGTTATATAGCTATAACACTAGGGTTTGCGAACTAAACGCCGATAATCAAATAATAGAAATCGGTTACTATTCACAAACTACAAGCCGACACATTAATGATTTTCTTATGCAAAATAGACATGAGAAAATGACAAAAAAAGAATTAGAAAATTATTTAGATTAAAGGAAGTGTAAAAAATGAATAAAAATTTATTAATTGAACAAATGAAAATGTTAAATATTAATTATATTGATTTTAACGGATATAATGAAGTGGATAAATATAATAATGATGATACTATTATATTAAACTTGTTTGATTGTCTTTATAATGAATTTATAAAGCCGATTAATAACATACTTGAAACGATCGGCGTTGATTGGGTATATTTTCATAGTATTCAATATTTAGATAATAAATTATACGCTATTTTCAAAGATGAAAATATTAAAGAATATCATTTATTATTAAGTGATGAAATGGAATATAATAATTATAATTTTATTAACTCATTATTTAAAAGATAATGAACAAGAAATTAAAAAAATGTTTTATGAAACGGTTGGCAAAAAATAAATAATATGATAATATAATAAATGACAATAAACAAGAAAAGGAGTGAAATAAAATGAATAACAAAAAACTATATAAACATATGAAGAGAATTGTAAACAATAAACGTATTATCGGCAGTCGTGAAGTATTAAAATATTTACATTGCAAATAAATGATATATAAGTCTAGCTAAAAAATGGCTAGGCTTTTTTATATTGTCTTATGATCTGAAATAGTATAGCTATATATAATAGGCTGCCTAATGTATAGCGTATATAAAACATATAGGGTATTAAATAGGGTGTGTATTATATAGTGGGTAGGTATATAAAGGCGTATATAAAAGCATAGTGCATATATAAAGCACTAGGCAATATATAAGGGTATATAAAGCAATATAGACATATAAAGCGTATATGATACGTTATAGCGTGATATATATGTATGTGTTATATATGGCAATATAAAGCGTTATATAATCAATGTTATATAGTCATGTATAGTTATATATAGTATGTGTGCATTGTCTTATATGGTGCTTGTATGTGCTTGTGTGTATGTATTGATATGTTTATATATATGTTTGTTATGTGTTTATTGTATTGTATATATGTGTCTTATGTATGTATATGATATATAGTTATATATATGATTAGTTATACACTTATGTATTATATTGTTATGTATATATGATTATATATGTATAACATATCTATTATTATATATCTATTATGATATTATCTATTATGATATATGATTATGTATTGATCTGATCTATCTGTTTGTTGTGTGTGTTAGTGATACATGATTAGTTATGTATTGATATGTGATTGTTGTTGTATGTGTTGTATTCATCAATGATATGTTTATATGTATTGTATTGTTATGTATTGATTGTATGTTAGTTGTATTGTGTTTATGTGATTGTGTTTGTTGTGTTCGTTTGTTTTGTTGTTTGATCTGTTTGTTGTGTTTGTTGTCTTGTGTTGTGATTGTCTTTGATCTGTTCATTGTATGATTGCATTGTATAACCTTTATTAACCTATTAACCATTACTAAACCTTATATAACCTTATATAGCCTTAATGCCATATATTGCCATATGTTCGGTATCTGTTCGGTGTTGTGTGTGTTCGTATGTGTGTTATATGTATTGTTTACGATATTATTATATATTTATATGATTATATATTATATTTATTTATATAATTATTTTATTTAATTCAGAATATTATTATATAATTATTTTATATTATATCTTTTGTATTCCTTCTGTGTACAAACCTATAATATTTTTATAGAAATTTTACACCACCGGGGGTCTACAAGACGGTAGGGAGGTCTAAGGGGAGGGTCGGAAGCCTAGAGCCACAAGGGATCCCCCCATTTTTTATATGAAAATATGGAAACTTTTAAAAAGACAAGCACGCCCCCCTCACTCATATAAAAACTCCACAAAAACGCAAAAATTGTCCACAGGGAATGGAAAATCTGTGGATAACTTAGATTTTGTTCATTTCTGGCATACAATTTCATTTCAATTCCTCCTTCTTTTATCTTAATTCCATTATATACTAAAAATAAGGGGCTGTCAACCCCTTTTACCAACTAATTTTTACAAATGACAATCCACCTATGCCTACTGAATAACCAAACGCTCTTAATACATTAATCAATGCTGCTTTAACATCATCATCAAGATTCAATTCATAAACTATTTCATATTCTCCTACACTAGCTGCCTCTTCAACTTTTTCAAATATTTTATTTAATTCCATATTTATAGCTGCCCCATGTATAAGATGAACACCTAATAAAAATCTTTGATAATCATTTGCCTTTTCTCTAGCTTCCGTTGCTTTTATTACCATAATAACCTCTCCTTATAGTGATTTAATATCAATCTTAACTGTTTTCACTTCAAATCCATAATGCTCTGCATCTCTAGTGGCATCTTTGCAATCTGTGTACAACTTAGCCTGTGTAATATCTTTAGTTGTCATTAATGTAGTGTGAATAATTTTTTCACCGCCATAAACACGAACTTCTTCCTCAAACATTCTACCATCTAACATAATTACATAATAAACTGTTCCTATATCCATTTTGATCCTCCTAATAAAAATCTACTATCATATATAAGTAGTAACTATCATTATAGAGTATCTTTTTCCTCATGTCAAGTGCTTTATATAATGGTTCTTCTCTATTGATTTCTTCTAACTCTTCATATATCCTACGACAACCCTCTCTGTCAACGCATATATAATAGCCTAATTCGTCATATTTTCCATATTTTTTTAACAGATCCAGTACATAATTTGACTTCTCTTTATATAACACTTGAAATATACTCTGATACATAAAATTATCATTAAATAATAAGTATTGTAAATTATCTTTATACCCTGAATGAGCTCCATATACTATAAACATAAACATTTCTCCCTACATTCCTGTATTAAATAAAAAAGTCATAGCGATTACAGTTGCTATAAGACCTAAAATTGAAAATATAATTGTTTCTGATTTACTATTTGAAATATATACCATTATTTCTGAAAATATGGTAAATGCCAACAATATAATAGCCATAACTACATCAAATGCCATTATTAGCCTCCTTTTCTATAAAAAAATACCTTCTCATATGTCATTTTAACATATAAAGAAGGCTTTTGTCAACCATAAATTACTCTAAACTATCCTCAAATTTACCAAAACTATCTTCAATTTTTTCTATTTCATTAAAAACGGTCTCAAAATCTTGTTCCATAACACTTAATAAAGTCATGTCAACTGTAAACATTTTACATAATGACATATGTCTTACAGAATCCTGTATCTTTTTAATATATTCTATAATATTTTTTTCATGTTCTTTCATTGATTTATTAAAAGACTTTATTTTTTCATCTGTGATGTATTCTCCATAGACATTCCTTGAATCGTCAATTTCATTATACTCATTATCAAAAATTTCATCCATCATATTACTATGTTTCGTTATAATTTCATGATTTTCTCTTAAAATTTCTGCAAAATCATCACTTAATAGACGTAAAATATCATAATATTTGTCCTCATCTATCAATTTATAGCTCTTTAAGTAGAGTAATTGGTTAAAAATATGTGGCATAACATGATTATACAAACTCATTTTGCCACTATAAAAATCGAATTTTAAGACATTTTCAAGCTCTAATTTCATTAAAATTACCCCTTTTTACTTAAAATCAAACACATTTATTTCTACAATTTGGTATGTTGCTAAAAAATCTTGCTCTTCAACAAATTTATTTGCTGCTTTTCTAGTTCCAAATACATAGAACACATTTTTTGACGCATTAGTGATGCCTATTACTTGGAATACTTTACCTTTCTTTTTCATTCTTTCTTGTGCTTTTTGAAAATCCATATTAACATTCTCCTTTTAATAATAATCATATAATTTTAATACATCTGGTTCTTCATAATGATACTCTTCCATACCATTAATGATCCCTAACACAATCATTCTAGCATAAGTTAATGTTTTGTAACTCTTTTGATAACAAAATATCACATCAATCATACTATCTATTTTAATATCGTTTGTTTTATTTAATTCTACAACCATTTTATTATAAATAACACTATCTACTTTCCTATTATGCTGTTCTAAGAAAGAATTTACCACAATTACTTCATCATGAGTGAATGATCCTTCCTTTTTATATATATCTAAACTAAAAGTTCCGTCATTATCCCTTTTTATATTACCTTTATAAAATTTATTTTCATAATTCTCATTAATATCTTTCCCCTCATATTTCAAAGTTCTTTCAATTAAATCTCTGTCTGTGATCTCAAAGTTGTAATTCAAAAAATTATAATCCATTTTTATTCTCCTTCATTAAATAATGACTTTATATCTTTTAACACCTAATCTATCTAATTTTGCTTCTATATTCTCTTTAGCTGTTTCATTACGACCAACAACATAGATATAATAAGTGTCTTTATATTCTTTATATACAATGTTATGGTATTCATCATACATATTTAAAAATCTTACTAATCCATTATACTGTGTTTGACCGATCTCGTCAATAAGTTTTTTCTTAGCCTTATCTCTTTGTGTTTCTTCTACAGCATTAGATGCAACTGTAGCTCCTAAAATACCTCCTGCTCCTAAGGCACTCCCAAAAATAGTCCAAGATACTACAATAAAAACAATAGTTAATAAAAACATATTAATTCTCCTCCTTATCAATTTTAAATCCTTCGATAATATCTAAATATTCTTGTCTTTCACGTTCTCTTTTCTCAATAGCTTGTTGTTTAGTGGAACGTTTATGTTTAATAACAGTAATCAATATTTCTTTATTTCCTTTCTTTTGTAAAATAAACTCACGATAATTTTTAAAGAAGATATATTTTTTATCTCCTACATTGATAATACGTTTGTTCTTCATAGCTCGTAGATCCTTCATGATAGCATCTCTAGTTTTCTTTTGGTTGTAATTAATACGCTCGGCATAACGTTCCATAGCGTGTTTAGTAATTATGTAATTTGTCATTTTTATTCACTCCTATTTGATTTGTTAATTCTATTATATAATAATACTCTCATAATGTCAACTATGAGAGTGAGAAAATTTAGAAATTTTTCGTCTTTTATTTTTAAACTTTATTCTTTTAAATTTCTTATAGTCAAAATATTTTTCAGCATATAGTTTCAATAGTATGTCATTATAGTTGAGATCTAGTTCATTCATAATTTTACAGAAGCCAATATCTTTAATAATATAATTACCATTTCCTTTTTGAATAATATGATTTGTGTCATTTTTTAGATCTTCACATAATTCAAATATATATTTTTCATTAGTATCTAATAGATTAGCAATAATTTTGTGGCTATAATATATTTGTCCATAAAGAACAGAATAAGGAATATTATTTAATTCTGTATCGTCATGTCTTATTCCTTCATCTTTAGGGATATAAGCAATTTCTTTATTTTTATTATTCTTATTTCTATATTTACCTAATATCAAACTAGATTTTCTGCGTTTTCTATTTTTACCTTTAAGATTATTTAATAATAATTCATAACCTGTTTGAGATAAATAATATTTATTGTTTTTTAATATTACTAAATTTCTTTGTTTTTTCTTTATAGGTTTTACAATAGGGACTATTTTATCTTTTTTTAAATCTAAGAGTTCTAATATATCATCTAATTTAATACAATATAACACTTTATCTCCTACTTTAAATTCATGAAAATCAATATCTACTTTAACACTATTATTATTAAAATTCTTTTTATACATATTATATTCTCCTTATTCATATTTAATAAAAAACTATTGTATATTTTTCAGAATGAAAAATGTACAACAATATATATTTACAATGTGTTTGTTAGTGAGTTTAACGAGCTAACATTACAGATTGTTATATATATTGTAAGTATTTCAATGAAGCATTTAGTCGCTAACAAGTTAGCTCCTATGTGTCAAAAATTGTTTCACAATTATTTGCCACAGTATTTTTTAATTATTATTTTTAATATTGATTAATAAACACTAAATAAACATTAATTAAAATTGTATATACTTATCCCTAATAAACTTTCTGTTCTCAAAAACTTCATAAGAAGATACCATGATTGAAAGCCTAATGGTAATTACATTGAGACGATACATACTTAAAAGCATGTCTAAAATCTCCAAGTTAGAGCAACTGTTCTTATGGGAAGTTACAATAACACCCAACCTTTTTAATATTTATTGTGAGGAATGGTTTAACCTCACTAGAACATAGCTAGATACTCAAAACAAAATAAGTCTAACGTAACAATATACGCAATGCTATGCTTGTCTACTTTCTAATTAACATCTATTATCGGCGAGACAACTACCTGTCCGTTTATACAAACATAGGACAATTAATAAAAATTGATCTATTTATTTTCTATATCCATTGTACCATGTTGACTATACATTTGTCAACCATAAATTTAAACTTTTTTAAATTTTTTTGCGACAATCCCGTTCTATATATATTGTAATATTGTATAATATATAAAACAATGTTGTCGCAATTTCTATATCCATTGTATCACATGAACCCTACGTTTGTGGTTACAGAATAGTTACATTTATATTACAATTATATTAAATTTTAAAAAGTATGTCCGATTTTGCATTAGTTCTTTACATATATAGTGTAAAGGTATTATACCACAATAATTTATACTTGTAAACACTTTTTACATAATTTAGGAATTGCCATCTTCTTAGGAAGGTGCAAACATGAGTAACAACAACCCAAAATGTTCAAATTGTAATGGACAAACAAAACACATAGATAATAATGAGTATGAATGTGTTTATTGTGGTAGTATTGTTGATGAGTTTGGAGATGTTGTACATGAGGTATAAAGTTTGTAGTCATTGTGGAAAACGATATGACGCAAATAAAAAATGTTCATGTCAAACAGAACATTCAAATGAATATAGCAGACAATATTATGAACAAAATAAAGAAAGAAAAAAACAATTAAACAGTAAGCGTTGGAAAGATTTAAGAATAAGAATTATTAAAAGAGACGGTGGAATGTGTAATAGATGTTGGGTACAATTGCATTTAATAGAAAACAATGATTTACAAGTACACCACATTAAACCACGTTCGGAATATCCTGAATTGATGTATGACCCAGATAACCTTATTACAGTATGTAAAACTTGTAACTTAGAATTAGGGACTTCTGGTAAATTAGATTGGGATATTCAAAAATTTAATGAAGATGATAACGAACCAATTCTTTAAGACAGAAAGGAGGCAATGGAGATGTCAAGAGGTAGACCTAAAACACCAGCACATTTAGTAGACCATACTAAGAACCACAGATATAATAAAGGAGAAGTAGAAAAGATGAAGAAAGCAGAAGATAAATTGAAAGGTAAGTCAGAAAAAGTTGATGAAGTTCCTGAATATTTATCAGATTTAGCAAAAGAATATTACTCTTTTATTGTGAATGAAATGGAAGTTAGTGGAGTGTTGAGTAATCTTGACATTCCCGTTGTCGTACAAATTTCTGAAACTCTAGCTACTATCCGAGAATGTGATAAAAACATTCAAGAAGAAGGATTATGGTATTATGAGTTTGATAGAAATAGTAATGAGGTCAAAAAGAAAAATGTAGCAGTTGATATTAAAGATAAGGCTTTAAATCAATTTAAACAATTAGCTGTTCAATTAGGTATGACACCTTCATCAAGAACAAGTTTAGCAGCATTGAATGTTGAAAAACAAGAAAAAGAAGACGATCCAGTATTGAGTGTATTACAGAATCATAATAAATAAAGGTAAGGTTCTTCGGAACTTATATATAAGACCGTCATTAGATTGTAAAAGACTACGGACACTAAGTCAATTAGGTTTAGAGGTGTCCATATACATATTAAAACTTGAAAGGAAGTCGTTCCCATGACCTTTTTAGAAAATTTAAGAAATGAAGATAATAAAACAGTTACAACAAACGGAGAGAATGGTTATAAATCAACATTAAGTGATATTTTAGATTTATCAACTGAAATTGGTAATAGCAGATTTTTAGATGATGAAACATTATTTAATAAGTTGATTGATGCACAAAATGAAGATGAATTATTGTACGCAAAATTAGTCTTTTATGCTCGTGACATTAGACAAGGTGGAGGAGACAAAACGTTAGGTAGATTTGGTTTAGTAACTATTTACAAAGACATTGATTTATCAAAAATTCCACTACTTGTTACATTAATTGCTGAATATGGTAGTTTTAAAGACGTTATATATTTACTTGCTTATCCATCTCAAGATGAAGACAAAGAATTAGCATTATCTCGTTATCTTAATAGTTTATTGGATTTAGATGATAATAACGAACAAGCTAGTCTATTAGCTAAATACATGCCTACAGAAACTACTAAAGATTCAACAATGAAAACTGCATATAGAAAGTTTATGAAATATGTAGATATTACACCTAAAGAATATCGTAAAAGAAATACACGTATCAGAAAGAAACTTGACATTGTTGAAACTAAACTAACTGAAAAACGTTATGAGGATATTGATTATTCTCATGTTCCGTCACAAGCTAACTTGAAATATAGAGAAGCATTTTTTAGAAATGATGGAGAACGTTATTCAGATTATTTAGATAGGGTAGATTCTGGAGATGAAAAAATCAACTCATCTACACTAGCTCCTTATCAAATTGTTGATAAAGTACGTTATGATGGCAGCGATTCATTAAATACTTTATGGAACAATATTCCAGCTCCGAACAACAACGGATTAGAAGTTCTTCCTGTGGTAGACGTATCTGGTTCAATGACTGGATTACCAATGGATGTAGCAATCTCTTTAGGTATCTTTTTATCAGAACACAATGAAGGTCAATTTAAAGACCATTTCATTACATTCTCATCTGAACCTAAATTAAAAAAAGTAAAAGGAAGCACAATTCGTAATAAAGTATTAAATATGCAATCTTCTGAATGGGGAATGAATACAAACCTAGAAAAGACATTTAATCTAATATTAAAAACAGCAATTAATAATGATTTACCTCAAGAAGAATTGCCTGAATCATTACTGATTATTTCAGATATGCAATTTGATGAAGCTACAGGCTCATATGGATTCCATTCTGTTCCAACTCCTGACGATACATTCTTTGAAAAGATGAAGCATAAATTTGAACAACATGGATATAAACTTCCATTCTTGGTATTTTGGAATGTTGGATATGGAAATACTAAACCTGTAGTTAAGACAACTAAAAATACAATTTTAGTATCTGGGTTTAGTCAAAATATTTTCAATAGCATCTGTAATCTCAACTTAGATGATTTAGAAAATTATACACCACTCAAAGCACTATTAGAAATCTTAGAATCAGATAGATATAAAGCGATAGAGGGCTTATATCAAACAACGGATTAAGTTCCGTTGATACATATTAAAGACACACGCAGCAACTCATTAATTCATATTTTACGGTTATTAAAATTGATTACGTGTCTTGTTATTTTTTAAAGGTTCTTACAGCAACTATTATTTAATCATGTTATAGTAGGATATATAACCGAACCTTGTACATATTAAAGTCTCGCACAGCAAAACATTATAGGATATTTTAAGAGAATATAATACTATTGAGACTTGGTAATACTTTTAAAAGGACTTACAGCAAAATAATTTTAAAATAATCAAAAAAACATGGGAACGTTTTCAAAATTTTATACCTTTTGTCCTTTGTTACATATTTTTTGGGGAGGAATATGGAAAATGAATGAATATATCAAACGTGATGAGGAAAGCGTAACGTCTTATTGGATTAGACTATATAAAAACAGACAATCTTATGGGCTTACGTTTAAAGAATGTGGCGACTTAATGAATGAGGTAACAGGTTCTAGTTGGAACGAAGCAAAATGGCGTCGTGAAATGGAAGGATTCTTAAAAGTTTCTGAATATCTTCAACAAGAGAATCCAACTGGGATAACTTCAAATGAATTACAAGAAATTCAAGAAGAAAAGTTAGAATTAGAAAAAGAAAAGGTCAAAATGAGAGACCAACGTAGGATAATGAATACAAGAATACGTGAGATGGCTCGACTCGAACACCTTGAAGATTATCTTAAAGAAAATGTTGAAAGCATAGAACCTATAAATATTCCGGTAATTAAAAAAGATGATGACAATGATAAAGTAATGTTAGTATGTGCTTCGGATTGGCATATAGGAGCAAATATAGATAATTCATTTAATAAGTTTAATAGTGAAATTGCAATGAAGAGAATACAAAAGTTTAAATCAGAAATAATGAAGAAATTAAAAAAAGAAAATATTCACAAGTTAAATATTGCTAATCTCGGAGATAGTATAATGGGGCATATACACGTTACAGCAAGAATAGAAAACGAAGAAAACTCAATAGAACAGATTGTAAGAGCTAGCCAATACTTTGAAGAGTTTATTAAAGATTTTGTATTAGAAGGTTATGATGTTACTTTCTATAATATCGGAGGTAATCATAATCGTTTGATTGCTAACAATAAAGAATCTTTAGGAACTAAAGAAAGTTTTGAAAGATTAATTACAGTTTATTTAGAAAAAGCATTTAAAAACTTTAATAACTTTAGACAAATAGATGATGAATATGGTATTATAGAATTAGATATAAAAAATAAAAAAGTAGTTCTCATACATGGAGACAGAGATGGTGGAAATAACGTAGTTTCTAAATTAAATGAAATTTTAGATACAAGGATTGAATACTTATTCTCTGGGCATGTCCATAATGCTTTTTATAGAGAGCATGGAATTGCTACTCACATTGGCGTAGGTTCTTTAATGGGTGCAGATTCTTATGCAACATATAAAAGATTTAGTAGTAGACCAAGCCAATCATATTTCGTTTTTGATGATGAAGGTATAGACAATATGAAAGTAGTTTATTTAGATTAAGGAAACACCTCTTGTGTGTTTCTATAAGCGTCCTGTGACTCGACCCTCGGGGCGTTTATAGAAATATATAAGAAGGGTCGAGATAACATGGAAAAAGAAATTTGGAAAGATATACCTAATTATGAGGGTTTATATCAAGTTAGTAATTTAGGAAGAGTTAAAGGTTTAGATAGAACTGTTTGTGGTAAAGACGGAAAATCTTATACTAAAAGAGGTAAGATTTTAAAAAATAAGATGGGTACAAACGGCTATCATTATGTTTGTCTTTATAAAAACAACAAACAAAAAACATTCATGATACACTCTCTTGTTGCGTTAAATTATATAGGAGAAAGACCAAAAAATTACGATATATGTCATATAAATGGCGATAAATTAGATAATACTGTTTATAATTTAAAATATGACACTAGAACAGAAAATTTTAACGATATGTATAGACAAGGTAGAAAAAATCCGAGAGGGAAATTATCTATAGAAGATGTAGTGAAAATGAGAAAAATGTACAAAACAGGTAAGTATACTTATGAAAAGTTGGCTGATTTGTTTAATGTAGACCCCTCTAACACTTCTGCTATAATAAGAAGAAAAACTTTTACTTGGCTTAATGATGACGGAACAATCAGAGAATCAACTACTACAACAAAATATCAAAAATAAACATATATTTAGATTAACGACCAAGCCATACCACCTATTAACTTAGGAGTATGGCTCTTTCTTTAGATTATATTAATTTTATAGTATAATGTAAAGAGGGTATTCCCTCAATTTTCCTTATTCATTTTTATTCATTCATAATAATTTCTCCGGAGGGCTTCTTGCCCTCTTGAATTATTATATTTATACATAATAAAAGGTAGATTTTAGTTTAATACATAAGGAGATGGTAGATTATGGTAGATAATTATATAATTGAACATCCATCTTATCAATATGCTTTATCAGTGGTTAATGAAGAGATTATTGCTGGTAAGTATATTAAAAAGGAATGTCAAAGATTTTTAGATGAATTAAATAATGAAGACAGTCCTTTCTTCTTAGAAGTAAAGACATTAAAATTAATTGACGATTTAACAAAACTATTAAATATGGCTGATGGAATGAAAGCCGGTAAAACAGTCCATGAATCGTTAGCACCATTCCAATGGTATTTTTTAGTAAATGCCTTATGTTGGAAATATAAGAATAATACAGAAAAAAGAAGATACGAAAAATCAACATTACTTATTGCTCGTAAATCAGGAAAATCTTTTTTAGTAGCTTTGATTTTTATACTACTATTATTATTAGAACCTAAAAATTCAGAGTTCTATTCAGTAGCACCAGATAGAGAGCTTTCTTCAATTGTAAAAAAAGAAATTGGTAAAATGATTGAAGCAAGCCCTTATATATCAGATAAGTTTAAAGTTATTAAATCAGAAGTTACTTGTTTATTAAACAATAGTAAGATGATTGCTTTAGCTACATCTGATAACAGAATGGATGGTCGTAAAGCCAATGTATTCGTGGCAGATGAAGTTGGAGCTCTTAAAAATCGTTATCCTATTGAAGCAATGGAATCATCTCAAATGAATATGATTAATAGAACAGGTATTCTTATTTCTACTGCTTATGATAGTACAGATAATCCAATGGTGCAAGAGGTAGAATATGCTGAAAAAGTTTTAGATGGTTTAATTGAAGATAGTAGTTATTTTGCTATGTTATTTAAGCCAGACGATCCTAAAGATTGGATGTCTGACAAAACATTGTATGAATCAAATCCTCTATGCTATAATGTTCCAGCGAACTATGATTATTTAGTTGGTAAAAGAAATAAAGCACTAGAAATGTCTGATGCAAAATCTAACTTCTTAACTAAGCACTTAAATATATTTATTGATGGAGACATTGAGGAATCATTTGTAAATATTGATGATTTAAGACAAGGAAAAATTAGAGAAGAAGATTTTGATTGGTATGGAAAAGATGTTTACTTAGGAATTGACTTAGCTGAAACAGTCGATAATACAGCAGTTTCAATGGTATATTACAACCTTGATGAAGACAAATTTTACATTAAATGTTGGTCGTTTATTCCTACTGAAAGAGCTACAGAAAAATCTAAAAGAGAACGTATTGATTACTACAGAATGAGAGATAAAAAATGGGCTTTCTTTTGTGGGGATAGAGTTATAAATCAGCGTTTTGTAGAGGATTATGTTTTAGAAATCGAAGAAAAATATGGTGTTAATGTTAAAGGTATCGGATATGATAGACGTAATGCTATATCTTCTGTAAACAGATTTGTTGAAGAAGGAGATTATCAATGTATAGAGGTTAAACAAAATAGTTCATCACTTGGTTCTACATTTAAAATGATGAGAGACTATATTATAGATGGCAATTTCCTATACCAAGAAAACGAACTATTAGAAAATAACTATAAAAACGCAAGAATAATCTATGATACAACAATGAATATTTATGTTAATAAAAAGAAAAGTGCAGGAAAAATTGATGGTGTTTACGCAACAGCAGATGCCATGTATTTATGGAAATTAGATATAGATGATGGATTACTTACATCAAGCTATGAAGATAGAGGTTTATTTATTTTGTAAGGGAGGTACAACATAGATTATGGGATTAATTGAAGATATGTTTAAAAATTTCGCTAAACCGAGTTCAAATAATCAAGAAGAAAAAAAGCCTTTGAACAATTATTATGGCAATATGAATACAGCTATAGTTGGAACAAGCTCTGGAGGTTCTACTAATTTCAAAGAACAAGACGCTTTATCAATTTCATCCGTAGCAGCAGCAACAGAACTCATCACTTCTACTATTGCTCGTCTTCCTATTAAACTTTATAAAAAGGGAGAAAAGAAAGAGTTTATTGAAGTTGACGATAATCGTACCTTCTTATTAAATAAAGAACCTAACCAAGCATTAACAGCAATCACATTGAAGAAACGTATTATTTTAGATTATCTTTTTCATGGTAATTCTTATATCTATCCAGAATGGGAAAGAAATGAATTATTAGCTTTACATCATATTGAAGCTGATAAAGTATTCATTGAAAAATACGCTGATGAGAATATTCCATTTGCAATAAAAGCGAGAATTGAAGTCTTAGGTGCTAACGGTAAAAAGGTTGAGTTAATGCCAGAGGATTTAATGATTATACTTAAAAATTCTCAAGATGGCTTACAATCGAAAGGAATATTAGATTTAAACGCAGATTTATTACAATTAGCATTAAATCAACAGGATTACTCATCTTCAATTCTTCAAAATGGAGCGTTACCTATTGCAGTTTTAACAACTCCTAATAGATTAAGTGTTCAAGCAATGCAGAAAATTAAACAAAGTTGGAATAGAATTTATACGGGTGGTAAAAATGCTGGTAAGACTGTAGTTTTAGAAGAAGGAATGGATTATAAACCTGTTTCATTAAATCCAAATGAATTAGATTTAAGCTCAAGTAAAGAAGCAGTTTTATCCGATATTGCTCGTGTATTTGGTATTCCAGAATCAATGCTTAATTCAAACGCAAATAAATATAATTCAAATGAACAAAACAACTTACATTTCTTACAATATACATTAGATCCAATTATTACAGCTTTAGAAAGTTCTCTTAATAAAGCGTTGCTTTTAGAGAATGAAAAAAGACAAGGTTATACCTTCCAAGTTGACAGAGATTCTATCTTAGCAACAACAGAAGGAGAAAAATTTGCGACCACTACTAAAGCAATGAAAGATGGATTAATTTCTATTAATGAAGCTAGAAGTAGACATAATATGAAAGAAATTTCAGATGATTACATGATGTTCAGTCTTGCAAATATTTTCTATAATAAAGCTAATAGTAATATGACTATTCCTAATATGGGTGTAATTATTGATCCTAATGATCCAGAAAGTTTAGCAAAAGCAATGGGTAAAGGAGAAGCTAATAGTATATCAAGAAATGATAAAAATGTCAATAAAAATGATATAGAAGATAAAGATAAGATGAATGAAGATAAAGATTCAGAATCTAACAATGATAAGGATATAAAAGAAGATGAATAACTTTTATATAAGTGAGGTTAGATATAATGGCTAAAATGGAATTTCGTATGCACAATGCTGAAATGACTAGCGAAGGCGATATGTTAGTTGCTGGATATGTGAATGAAACTGAACAGTTAAGCCAAGAGCTAGGTCTTACTAAGCGTTTTAAAGAAAAGATTTCTAAAGGTGCATTTAAAAGAGCCATTTCAAGTTCTACAGGAGATATTGATTTTTTAGCTGAACATGATAGTTCAACAGTTTTAGCTTCTACTAAGAACGATACATTAAATTTACGTGAAGACGATAAAGGATTGTATATGGAAGCTAGAATTATCAATACTTCTGCTGGTCGAGATTGGTATGAAATGATTAGTTCAGGACTAATCACTAATATGTCATTCGGCTTTAGAGCAGTAGATGATGAATGGCGTTCAACTGACACAAACGTTTATGAAAGAACAATTAATGAATTGGAATTATTTGAAGTATCGGCAGTTAGAAATCCAGCTTATACTCAATCAGTAATTTCAAGTCGTGGATTAAACAATACAGATGATATTGTACCCGATAATATCGAGGAGGATGTAGAAATGGAACAACGTACAGCAAACGATCTTATTAATGCTATTTCTAGTTTAACTAATGAAGTTCGTGAATTACGTGGAACATTAGGCGTTGACAAAGACGGTAATCAAGTAGGCGTACAAAAAGATAATTACGCTGTAGGTCAACAAACTTCTGACCAAGCTAATTCAGAAGATGACTTTAAACGTATTAAAGCTGGAGAAGACAACGGTAAATATGTTGGAGATAAAGAAATTGACGATAAAGGTTCTTACAATCATGACACTAAAGTTCCGTCAGCTAAAGAAGATGGAACAGTAGAAAATGAACCAGAATCTCAATCAGGTAAAACAGCTTATTATGATGGTTCATTACCAGAAGATGTACCGGGCACTCAAAATGGAGAAGATGGTAAACAAGGTCGTGTACCAGAAAGCACAGAATCAAGTAATGACACTTCATCAACAACTGAATCAAGTGAATCAAACACATCTGATTCTACAAGCGATTCAACTTCAACAGGAGAAGGTCGTTCAATCTCTATTGATGAAGCTATTAGACGCACAGCAGAATTACGTGGAGGTAAATAATTATGAGTAATTTAAAAGAATTAAAAGAACAACGTAATGAACTGTTAAATCAGATGGATGGCATCACAAGTGCTATTACAAAAGAAGGCAATGGCAAAGAATCACGTAACCTTACATCTGATGAGGCAGAACGTTTTGAAAACTTAGTAGCTCAAGTGGCAACTATTGATTCAGAAATCGAAGAACTAAGAACATTAAAAGGACAAAAAGTAACGGAGGAAAGAAGTATGGCAAAAGAAACTAACTTACAAGAGCAACGTTCTGCAATGAACGCATACATTAAAAATGACATTGCGGAAGTTAGACGTTTAAATGAAAAGGCATCAAAAGAGGACCGAGCACAATATGTTAATACTCAAAATGACGGTAGTGTATTAATTCCGGAAAACATTTCAGATGAAATCTTACGCAAAATGGAAGAAGCATCTCCAGTATTTGAACAAGCACGTAAATACCCAACTGTATTAGGTTCATTAAAAATTGCAAAAGAAAATACAGACGATCAAGCAGGTTTCGTTGGAGAAAATGAAGAGCTACCATCAATCGCTTTAAAATTCAAACACGTTACACTAACTGAAAAACGTGTTGGTGCAGCAGTAACATTAACTGAACAATTGTTACACAATTCAGCTATGGACTTATTAGGTTACTCTGCTGATTTATTAGCTCGTAGAACTGTAAAAGCAATCGAACGCTCAATCTTTAAAGGTTTAGGTCAAGAACGTGGATTCGTTGGTATTTTATCAGACCAAGTAACAGATTCAGAAGATTTAAACAAAGTAAAAGTATCAGCTAATATTACATCTGATGAATTAGTTGATATTACTGGCTCATTACATCCAGCATATTTAGATGGTGCAGCGTTCTATATGTCTCGTGAAACTTTCAATGGTATTCGCAAATTAAAAGACGGTACTGGCGACTACTTATTACAAAATGGTACTGTAAATGGTAAAATTGGCTCAACTATTTTAGGTTTTCCAGTTTACGTTACAGATGTATTAGAAAAAAAAGACGGTATCATCTTTGGTAATATTGGTGCAGCATATGGTATTATGATTAAAAAAGGTTTCTCATTAAAACACGTTAATGGAGATACTCAACAAACATTAAACGGTACTCAATTACTTGCATTTGATGGTTATATGGATGGTAACGTTATCAACCCAGAAGCTATCACTTTAGCAAACACTAAGTAATTGAAAGCATGAGAGGGTTTTCCCTCTCTTATACATATTGAAGGGAGAAGATAATATGTTAAGAGTAAGATTCTTCCAAGATACCTTCTTATTAGATTATAACACAGTAAGAAGAGAAAATCAAGAATTTGATTTAGATTTTACTACAGCTTATGAATTATATCAAGATAATAAAGTAGATATTCTAAATCCATATGAAAATAGTGATTTAAAAGAAAATATTAATGATTACAAAAAAGATTGGCAAAGATTTGCAAAGTTAGAAGGTGTTAGACCATGACAGATGAATTAACCTTAGATTATGTAAAAAACTATCTTCGCATAGACTATGATGAAGAGCAAGAAGATAGATTTGTAGAAATGTGTATAAATGCTTCTCGTTCATTTGTACAAACATATATGAATCGTTCTTTATCATCTTTTAGTGAAGATGGTAATTATCCAACAGAAATAGATATGGCAAGATTAAATCTTATTTCACAATGGTATGATACACGTACTATTATGACACCACGTTCTAACGTTCAAGAGTTAGAATACGTGTTTGCTGGATTGTTAGACCCTCATAGATATTGGAACTTTGCTTTCATTGATGGTATGGAAGTGGAGATAAACCATGAGGGAGAATTATCAAATATCTTTTATGATAAAGCAAATAATAGATTTTACAGAGCACAACAAGTAGATACCTATACAGCTTTAACAGGGGATGATAATGGAAATATTCCTAATACCACTTTCTATAAACCTGTTAATGAAGTTGATTATAACCAGAGGAATAAAAGATAATGCCTTTAATTAATGATGCTGGAAAATTAAACCAGCGTTGTACGTTTTATTCTATGCAAGAAATAGAAACAAAACGTGGAACAACTAAAACTGTAAAACAAGAAGAATTTTCTTGTTGGTGTACTGTAAGACAGGCAAGAATTAGTGAAGTACAAGCTGCTATAGGAACTGAACATATTAACAAACAAACTCTAATCGTTAGAAGACAACAAAAAAAAGAAATTCAAAATGATTGGACTGTAAAAGTAAAAGGACAAGAATTTGATATTATAACTATTGTTCCAGATTATGAAACACAAAAACATGATATGATCGTATTAAGAGAGAAACATTAGTATGGCAAAAAAAGACGGTACAATTATTACAATTAAAGATTCTGGCATTTCAGATGAATTAGTTAAATTAGCACAAAAAGTTCCTAAAGTAAAGCAAAAGGCTTTACGTGAAGGTGCTAAAAATTTCGCTAATGAAGTACAAAAGGCAACACCTGTAGGACCACCACGTTCTCCTAAAAAATATGGAGGTACATGGTATTCAACTGTTCATATGAAAGATGATGTTAAATATCAAAAACTTCAAGACGATAGATATATAGTTGGATATGGTAAAGCTACAGGATGGCGTGCTCATTTCATAAATAATGGAACAATTTACATTAGACCAACTTTCTTTTTTGACAAGGTAGTAGAAACAAAACTTAAAGATTCATACCCTGTTATTGAGAATGTTTTAAGAAAAGAGTTGTTTAAATAATGATTAGTATTCAGTTGACATTAAAATTTAAGAAACTTGTTGTTTCGCAAGTGAAAGATATTATACCATCAAAATATGTTTATTTATATGATATTCCCGAAGATATAAAAAGGTTAGAAAAATTACCTTTTATTCGCATTAATCATATCACATCTACAGCGACACAACATTCTAGTGATAATATTAATTATACTAGAGAACGTATTCAATTGCAATACTTTTTTGATGATGAAGATGAAAGAGATATAGAAGGTATGATTATTAATACAGATAAGTTTCTTAGGGAACATGGGTTCTACTATTCAACAGGTTATGATAGTTTTGACCCAGATTTAGAAGGTTGTATTATTGTCACTCGACAATATAATTATAGAAATAGAACAGAGTAATTTATAGGAGGAAAAAATATATGGCAACAACTATTGGATTCAGACGTGCAGAATTTTTCATTTTTGACAAAGATGATGAAGTAACAAGCACTTATATGGTAGAAGGTAAAGCAAATAAAGGTGGTACAGTAGAGGCTAGTATTTCAGGTTTAAGTGCCGAAGCTGTTAAAGTTTATGCTTCAAACTTAGCTTACTATGTAGCTCAACGTGGTACAGGTTCAGTAGAACTTTCATTGTCTGTATTAGATATCACAGAAGAATTATCAAATGCATTATTAGGTCGTGAAGCTAACGAAGACGGAATTGTGTTAGTTGGTACTGACACAGAACCACCATATGCAGGTGTAATGATGGAAACTCAAGCGTTAAACGGAGAACCAATCTTCTTTGCATTATTAAAAGGTAAATTCCGTTTAGATGAACAAAACTTAGCAACGAACGAAGATGAATTACAAGAACCAGAACCAGATGAATTAGAAGGACAATTCGTAGCTGATGGTAATGGTAACGTTTATGCAGCAGCACAAGGCGAAGATAAACGTGAAGCAATTCGTCAATTATTCTATAATGTTGCTGGAACAAACTCAACAACTGAAACAACAGGTCGTACTACAGTAACACAACCCGAAGCAACAGAATAATTTAAAGAATCTCCTTGATTAATTTCAGGGAGATATACATATCAAAATTAAAGGAGAATGTTTATTATGGCAAAAGCAGTAACAATTAAATTAGAAGACGAAAATGGTAAAGTTAAAACACATAAAGCAGGAAAAATCATGGCACGTACTACTCGTGACGCAATGAAAATGTATTCAAAATTAGAAGAAACAGACAAAGACGGTAATCCTCTAGTATCAGATGCAGAATCATTAGATATGATGATTGAGTTAGTAGCTAATTCTATCTTTAAACGTAATGATGAAGTAACATTTGATACAATCTTAGATGGTATTCCAGCAGATGAAATTGCAAATACATTACAAGAAGTAATTATGAACGCAATGGGTATTTCAGAAGAAGATATTCAAGATGCTAACGAGGGAAAGTAGAAACTTTCTCTTGGACTAAAAGCTACTACAGATATAATGAAATGTTAGGTGCTCTTATAAAAGATTATGGCTTTAGTTGGTCGGACTTTGACGATATGTCAGAAGAAGATCTTCATGATATTGTAAATGCAAAAGCTGAATTTAAAAAGAGACAAAAAGAGCAAGCAGAGAGACAAGAAAAACAAAAGCCAATCGAAAATTCATTGGAAAGTTTACTCAAAAATACAGGAATATTATAATAAAATTAGGAGGGGTAAGGTATCTAAAAAACGATACTTTGCCCCTGTTTATTTTTTTGTAAAATTTTAATTAATAAAACCTACATTTTAAATTAGGGTATTTTTAAACTCATATTTAATTTCTTCTACTACATAATCTTTAATTATGAAAGCTGTATTTTTAGCAAAGTTTTCAGCATCATCATAAGTAGCAAACCACATAGCATCTTCTGATTCATCAATCCAATACATTTCATCAAAATCACTAATAGCAAAATATTGTTTGCTGCCATTCAATTTATTTTTTATAATTACATAATATGTTTCCATTTGAAACATCCTTTCTTTTATTTGTTAATTTAATTATATCATACATATTTTTAAAGTCAATATATTTTATACATATTTATTTATAGAGGAGTGAAATTCAATGCCATCCAATGGAAAAGTTATTGGAAAATTAGTCGCACAGCTTGATTTACAAACTGGTGGGTTCATGAAGTCTACTACTGGTGTAAATAAAGCTATTAGACAAGTTCGTTCTAATTTAAAAACATTAGACAAGTTTTATAAAGCTAGTGGAGACGAAATGGGTCGTCTCAATAGTAAACTAGATCAATCTAAGGTCTTAATGGACCAATATAAAGAAAAAGTAAAACAATTAAAAACTGAATTAAATGATTTAAAACCAAATACACAAGCATTTGTTAAACAACAAAATCAAATCAGACGTACAGAAGCAGATATGAAACAGCTTGAAGCTGAAATGAAAAGCTATCGTAAACAAATGTTGTATGTTAGTTCAGATTTAGATAAAGTAAACTCCAAATACAAATCTCAAAAGACTGCACTAGAAGCTATTAAAAATATGTATGGTGCTACTGGGAACAAAGTAAAAGAGTTTAATACTGAACAAAAACTTATCAAGGCTAATATTGATAGAAATAATAATGCTTTAAAATATGAACGTGAAATATTAGAAAGAGTTCGTAAAGAATTAGGTTTCACAAGTTCTGAATATAAAGAGCAGGCAGCTAAGATAAGAACTTTAAAAGCAGAAAATACACGTTTATCAGCATCTTATGAACAAGTTGGTAGAGAAGCTAAAATAGCAGCTTTAAATCAACAATCTATGAATACTAGAATGGGTCGTTCCGTTCAATTCATGAGACAAAACAAAGCTGGATTAATCGACATTAGAAACAGTTTAATGGGATTAACAGCAGCAGCAGTCGGTGTAGCTTACCCTATGGCTAGAGCTATGGGTGGAGCTGTTAGAGCTACAGTACAATGGGAAGACGCACTATCTAACGTAGCTAAAACAACTAACGCATCTCAAAAAGAAATGAATGGCTATTCAGATAGTATTAGACAAATGGCAAAACAAATGCCAGAATCTCAATCTGAAATTGCTAATACAATGGCTTTAGCAGCACAGTTAGGTATCGAAGGTGGAGAAGATTTAAAAAAATTCACTAAGATAGCAACTCAAATGGGTGTAGCTACTGATATGTCAGCAGAACAAGCATCAGAAGCAATGGCTAAATTTGCAAACGCAACAGGTAAACCAGATTCAGATTTTAGACGTTTAGGTTCTACTGTAGTACAATTAGGGAACAACATGGCAGCACAAGAAAGTAATATTATGGAATTTGCAAAACGTCTTGCTGGTACAGGAACAGTAGTAGGAGTAAGTCAAAAAGATATTCTAGCGTTATCTGCTGCAATGGCATCCGTTGGTATCTCGGCAGAAGCCGGAGGATCTGCAATGTCGAAAGTCCTTACTAAAATGAATAACGCAGTTCAAAACGGTGGTAAAGAACTACAAGGATTTGCAAGTATAGCTGGAAAATCTGGACAAGAGTTCGCTAATATTTGGAAAAAAGACCCTTATGAAGCATTACAGTTATTTGAAAATGGTTTAAACGACCAAACTAAAGCTGGAAAAAATACTAAAGAAATGCTTAAAGATTTAGGTATTACTGAAATACGTGAAACAGATACAGTATTACGTTTAGCTAACGGTCACGACCAATTAGATAAAGCTAGAGACAATGCTAACAAAGGTTATAAAGAAGGTAACGCATTATCTAAAGAGGCAGAAACTAAATACAAAACTTTAGGTAATCAAATGAAAATCTTTATGAACCATGTTAGAGATTTAGGAATTTCTTTAGGAGAAGTTTTAGCACCAATGTTAATCGCAGTTATGAAAGCACTTACTCCTATGATTGACGCTTTAGCACATGCACCTAAACCAATTAAAGCATTTGTTGTTGCTTTAGCATTAATTCCTGTGGCAGCAGTACCAGTATTAGGTACACTAGCAGCAATCACAGGTGCAATGGGATTAGTTGGACAATCAATGCTTACAGCAGAAAAAGCAGCTAAAAGTAGTGCTAAGGGAATGGGATTATATCGTAATGCTATGTTAATGCTTACTAACCCTATTCAAGGCACTAAAAAGGCTCTTACATCTTTACCGGGATTATTTGGTAGAACAGGTAAAGGAATTTTAGGAGCTATTAAACCAACTAGATTATTAGGTCTAGGATTAAGAGGTTTAAGTGCAGCATTTAGATTCTTAACTGGTCCTATCGGATTAGCTTTAACTGCTATAACGTTGCTATCGAAAGGCTTTAAATACGCATACGACCATGTAAAATGGTTTAGAGATGGTATTAATGGATTAGGAACTGTTATCAAAACATTTGCTGGTGGAATTGCCAATGTAGCTGTAAAATCAGTAAAAGGTATTGGTAATGCTTTTAAAACTGCTGGTGGCTGGATTAAGAATGAATTTATTAAAAGTTATAATGATTCTCAAAAAGCTATAGAGAAATCTGATGGACCTACTAAAAAATTCCAAGACGGTTTCAAAAAAGTTTTCAATACTTTAGCAACTGCTAATAAAAAGGCTACAGACACAACTAAAGTTTTAAGCAAAGGCGTATCAAGTGGAACTAAAAAAGCACTTTCTAAATTCGTAGATTACTCTGAAAAATCAGACAAGATTTTAGCAGAAGTAAAACAAAATCATGGAGATATTACAGAGGAAGAAACTCAAGAATTATTAAATATTCAACAACAATCTACTGATAATTTGTTAGATGAGTTTCATAAACGTGCAGAACAACAAGAAAAAATTCAAAAAGAAGTCTTTGAGAAAAATAGTGGCTTGACAGCAAAACAAGAACAAGATATATTAGACAGAACAAAGAAAAACTTTGAAAAAAGTGAACAAGATCTAAAAGATATTAATAACAGAATACAAAAATTAGTTGAGAAAAACGCAAGAGATGGAAACCTTTCAGAAAAAGAAATGAAAGAGTTAAATAAACTCTATGACAAACAACGTGAGTTAGCAGTAGGAACATTATCTAAAACTCACAAAGAGCAGGAACGTATTTTAGCAAAAATGTCTGCTAATAGAGAAGCCTATTCTATGAAAGAAGCTCAAAGTCTTGTAAAAGAATCTATCAAAGCAAGAGATACAGCTAAAAAAGAAAACAAAAAAGCATACGATCAAGAAGTAGACCATATCAATGAAATGGTTGGACTATCTAAAGATGAAAAAGAAAAAATGCTTAAAAACGCCAAAAAAAGATATGAAGATTCTAACAAGGCTGCTGATGATGCTCATAAAGAAACATTAAGCAATCTTAAAAAATCAAATAAAAACATTGAAAATGAGATGGACTTATCTAATGGTAAGATGTACACTAATGCAGAAAAATGGTGGAACAACTTCTCTGATGCTTTTGTTGGATATTTTAAAGGATTATGGGAATCTTTCAAAAAAAATTGGACTGATATGATTAATGACATAGCAAGTGTTGATTGGTCCGGTATTTGGGATGGTATTAAAAATACTGGTTCTAATATTGGAGGATGGTTCTCTGATAAAGGGCGTGGATTTGCTTCTAACTTTAAACAAGGTTGGAATGACGCTATTAAACTTGGTGGAAGCATTTGGTCTTGGATTACTAACACAGGAGCAGGAATGGGTACTTGGTTCTCAAATAAAGGACACGAATGGTATAATAACTTCAAGACAAGATGGGATGAAACTAAGAATACTATGGGAGACCTTTGGTCTGGAATAAAAGAAAAAAGTTCTTCAATGGGCTCATGGTTTTCTCAAAAAGGTCAAAGTTGGTATTCTGGATTCAAAAATAAATGGGAAGAAACTAGAATCGCAAGTGGAGACTTATGGGCTGGTATCAAGAATACTGGTTCTAATATCGGTTCTTGGTTCGCTCAAAAAGGTGCTTCATTTTGGACTTCTGTAAAAACTAATTGGGATAATGCTATGCTTGTTACTGGAGGACTATGGAATAGTTTAGTAACATTCTTATCTAATAGTTTTGGAGCAGTAAGAGTGTTCTTCTCTAGTCTTGGTAGTAAAATGTGGACTGTCCTCAAAGCAGGATGGAATTTAATTGTAAACAGTCAAGCTGGACAATTATTCACTTCTTTAATTGCTAAGCTAGGAGCAGCTTGGGGCTCTATAAAATCTTGGTTTTACACTAAAGGTGCTCAAATGCTTACAGCAGTTGTTAGTGGTTGGAAATCACTTTCAGCAACAGCTACAGCAACGTTCTCGGTTTTATGGCAAAATACTAAAAAGATTTGGGCTAAAATTTGGGGTACAATCAGATACTATTCTGGATTAGCAGCTTCTTGGGTTTATAAAAAATGGCAATCTATCAAGAATTTCACAGTTACTTTCTTTACAAGTGCTTGGACTATAGCCAAGAACATTTGGAAAGGTATCACTAATACGATTAAATATTGGACTGGATTAATTTGGAATCGAATTAAATCTGTGTTCACTTGGATAAGAGATAAAGTTAAATCTAGTTTCACATCAGCTTGGAACATTACCAAAAATATCTGGAAAGGTATTAAAGGAACTATCCAATACTGGACACAAGCTATATGGAACCGTATAAAAGCTGTCTTTAATTGGATCAAAAACCATATTAAAAATGCTCTAAATTCTGTTTGGAATACAACTAAACGAATTTGGAAAGGCATCAAGGGTACAATACAATATTGGACACAAGCTATTTGGAATAGAATTAAATCAATTTATAATAATATTAAAAACTTTATAAGAAATACATTGAATAAAATTTGGGATATTACTAAACGAATTTGGAAGGGTATGCGAAATACTATTGCATATTGGCTTAACTCAATGTATAGTAAAGTTAAGTCTAGCTGGACTAATATTAAAAATAAAACATCACAAATGGCACAAGCAGCTTGGGATGCAGTTAAAAATAAATTTAAAGGCATGTACAATAGTGCTAAGTATTGGGTAGACGAGATTGGTAATTATATTACTAATGCTAAAAAATGGATGAAAAATAAAGCAATCTCTTTAGGTAAGTCTGTGGCAAATGGTGCTATTTGGGGCTTAAACAAGATGATTGGTGGAATCAATAAGATTTCTAAAGCCATCACAAGTAAAAACTTAATGGAAAAAATTCCAGAACTTTCAACTGGTACTGTAAAAGGCAAGACTAAAGCTAACAGAAGAGGTCAATTAAGACAAGCAACACCAGCTATCGTAAACGATAAAGGTAAAGGAAATGGCAGAGGCTCTAAAGGACATCAAGAAGTTATTCAACGTAAAGATGGCTCTATGTATGCTCCTCAAGGTAAAAATGTTCTAGTCAATCTCCAGAAAGGAGACATTGTTCATAGTGGTAGAGATACTCAAACAATGCAAGACAATGGAATTATTCCTAGATTTGCTTCTGGTACTAAGAAAAAGAAAAATATGTTACAAGCAGCCGGAGATGCTTTTACTAATTTTACAGATAAAGCAAAATCTTTAGGTGGAAAAGCCAAAGATGGTATTGGAGCAACAGCTAAGAAAACAAAAGACTTGGCTAGTAGCGTAACAGACACAGTAGTAGAAAAGACTAAAGCTGGAGTAAGTAAAGGTAAAGAAATTGCTGGAAAAGTGAAAGATAGTATTGATGGAATCCTTGAAAATGTTGAAGATTGGATGGATAAACCTAAATCATTAGTAAACACTATCATGGATAAAATCGGTATTAGCTTTGGAGACGGAGATAATACTACTATTCAGATGGCTGAACTTGCTTATGATAAATTAAAATCAGCATTAGTAGATAAAGTTAAGGAATGGTTTGAAGAATCATTTGGTGGTGGTGGAGGTTACAATCCATTTGCCAACAATAGTAAATTCCAATGGGTACGTGGTTGGTCTCCAACAGGACATGCTGGTATTGATTATGGTGCATCAGTAGGAACACCAATTCCTTCCCCAATAGATGGTAAGGTTATTAAATCATGGAAATCTCCATTTGGTGGAGGTAACGAAACTCAAATTTGGGATGGTTCTAAATATACTCATATATTTATGCACCAAGTTGATGGTGGTCGTAAAGTTAAAGCAGGAGATAAAGTACATCAAGGACAAATCATTGGTTTAACTGGAGATACTGGTAACTCTAGTGGTCCTCACTTACATTGGCAAGTCAATAAAGGTAAAGGTTATTTATACAACCATCCAGACAGTATAGATCCATTGAAATGGGCAAAAGAGGCAGCAAAAGCTGGTGGAAAAAGTGGTGTAAATAAAAAAGCAAGTGCTTGGTCTGGAGATATTAGAAGAGCTGCTAAACAAATGCACGTTTCAGTCTCTAGTGGAGATGTATCAAGAATTGTTAGCTTAATACAACACGAATCTGGAGGAGACGCTGGTGTCACTCAAGGAAATATTGGAGATATAAACAATAGACAAGGCAATCCAGCAAAAGGTTTATTACAATATATTCCTCAAACATTTGCTAAATATGCTGTAAAAGGACATAAAAATATTTGGAGTGGTTACGACCAATTACTCGCTTTCTTTAATAATAAATATTGGAGAAGTCAATTTAACCCAATGGGTGGTTGGTCTCCAAACGGTCCAAGACGTTATGCTCATGGTGGATTAATTAAAAAACATGGATTATACGAAGCTGGAGAAGGGAACAGACCAGAAATGGTGTTGCCTTTAACAAATACAAATCGTTCAATAGAATTAATGGAACGTGCTAAGACATTTATGGGAATTAAAGATAAAGAGGTAAATGTCAACAACTATAATGATAACACATCTTTAGAAGAAAAGCTAGATAGAAATAATGCTTTATTAGAAAAACTAATACAAGTAGTTATTGCTAAAGAATTAAAAGTAGATGCAAAATCATTAGCTAATTCTACAAACAAAGAATTAGGAAATCAATATCAGAGTAGAAGCTACTCTAGGGGAGGTCATTAATATTGCTTAGTAAATGGGCATATGTATTTGATGAGTTTACAGATAAAATATGGATTACAGACAATCAATGTAAACTCTTAGAATCAGAAATAACAGAAGTAGTAACACAGCCTACTGAACAAGAAATGCAAGGAAGAGACGGGGTATTAGTTGGACCTAATACCTTTGGTCCTTTTGACCTATCCTTAAAATTCTTTTATAACGGATTAGATGAACCGGACTTATATGCTTTCACAGAAAAGATTAAAAAGATTGTTCATTCAAAATATCCCCGTTATGTTGTTCATTCAGATATGCCGGGCAGAAAGTATGGATTTAATGTAGCTCAAATTGAGTGGGAAAAAATTAACCATGCTGATGCCACATTTACTATTACTTTTCATTGTTACAAAGGTTATTCAGAATCTTTAACAAGAACAGATGATAAAATATATCGTAATAGTACATGGCAATATGAGAATGGATTAAAAGCTGATAAGGATATATCATACATTCATAAAAATTGGGCGTTTGAAATTTGGAATGGATCAACTGATACAATAGATCCTGTAATGCACCATTATTTAAAAATTGTTATTAATGCAAATGCACCAAATGGATTAACTATTGAGAATGAAACTACAGGAGATATATTTGAATATCATGAACCATTAAAATATAAAGATGAACTTATGATACAAAGTGTTCATCCAATATTAAATCAGAATAAAAGGGTAGGAAAAAATACAAATTATCAATGGATTACATTAGCACCCGGATATAACAAAATCCATATTTATGGAAAAAAATTATCAAAAATAAAGACACAATGGATATTTAATTTTATATATAGATAGGAGTGAAAAAAGATTGAAAGATTTGGTTCTAAAAAATAGAGAAGGAACATACGGAGAAATACTTGTAGATTATGACTTTGCTTCTTTTAGTTATACTTATGAAAGAAATGGAGAACGCTCAATCAAATTCACTGCCTATAAAACATCCAGAAGTTCGGATATTTTTGAAAACATTGTCAATGAGGCTTTAATTGAATATGAAGGTCAAGACTTTGCTATTAAATCAACATCAATTAAGCAAGATGGTATTTATATTACAAATGAAGTTGAAGCCTCTCATATCTCTTTAGAGTTTCAAGATCACTATATCCCTAAACTTGATAAAAACCAAAGACCTGATGAAGATGATATTAGTAGTGGCAACAAAAGTAATTTATCAAATGAAGCAACTGGAGACACAAGCTCATCTACAGGAAATCCGACACATAGAGCAGATGGTCGATTAGTAGTAGAAAAAACAGTTGCCGATACTGTATGGAATTATTTAATTAAAAAAGGTTTGACACAAGAACAAGTAGCTGGTATAATGGGTAATATGGAAGCTGAATCAGCTATGAAACCATCAGCAGAACAGTTTCCGGGTAATCCAAATTATGGTGGTAAAGGTTTAGTCCAATGGGATGACAGAAAATATAATCTTTATAATTATGCTAAAAACAGAGGCACATCTTGGACTGATTTGAACACTCAATTAGACTTCATGTGGCATGAGTTAATGACTACTGAATCTTATGCGTATTCTAAATTGATTGCATCAACTACTGTTAAAAGTGCAGCGTTAAATTTCCATAGATATTTTGAACGTTCAGCAGATGACCCACAACGTGAAGCAAGACGTGTAACTTACGCTCAACAATATTATGATAAATATGCTACCAAAGAACAAACACCTTCAACAAGTGGTGGTGGAGCAATATACCCTTATAAAGGATGGAGAATATCAAGAGGATGGACTTCTACAGGTCATGCTGGAATGGATTATGCTGTTCCAGAAGGTACTAGAATATTATCCCCTATTGATGGTGTAGTTATTCAATCTTGGTTCTCTCCTTATGGAGGTGGGAATGAGACACAGATATGGGATGGTTCAAACTATACTCATATATTTATGCACCAAAAACCTAATGGAAGATTAGTAAATGTTGGAGATAGAGTCAAAGCTGGACAACTTATTGGATATACAGGAACAACAGGAAATTCAACAGGACCTCATTTACATTGGCAAATTAATAAAGGCAAAGGTTATTTATATAATCATCCAGATAGTATAGACCCAATGTGGTGGGTGAAAACATATGTCAATAATGGTGGTGGCTCTATAACAACAGGAGGAGATAAAGAATCTGTAACTCCTATCTTAGGTGGTGGAGGTTCTTACACTCATAATAGTGCTTGGTTAGATACATCTAAAGGTTTAAACTTTGGATTCTATTCCACAGCTCAAGAAGCAGCGAACGCTGGCTATCCTTTTGCTACAGCTCACTTTGGATTAGACTATAATTATGTGTATGATCCTGTTTATTCAACGGTTACAGGTTCAGCAAAATTTATCCCAGACAATGGTAATGGATTTGGTAATCACGTATGGATTACAACACCTGATGGAATGGAAGTTATTTACGGACATTTTAACAAACTTTCTAAAACAGGTACAGTTGATGTTGTTCCCGGAACTTACTTAGGAGAATCGGGTAATACAGGTCGTTCTAGTGGTCCTCATTTGCATTATGAAATGAGAAGAAACGGAAAAGCATTTGATCCTACACAATGGATAAAAGATAATTTTCATCCAAAAAATTCAAGTGATGATTCAGATAGTGGTTCTACAGGTACAGACAATCCAGATGACGGATTTACAGATAGTGACTATTATGAAGAAGATAATGATGGTGTAAAAACACCAATTGAAACATATGGTATTTATGAATATGTAGCTTATGCTTTTGCACATAATGAAAACAATTTTGAATATCAAATCATTGGAGATTTTGACGACCAACTTGTTCCTATTAGTGAATTAGGTGGAAAAAATGCTCTTGAATATCTTGTAGAAGGTTCAGAATTATTTAATTATATTTATTTTGCTGATAATAAAAGATTCTATATATATGACGAGAATAGTTATTATGAAGAATCAGACGAACCAATTATTTACAAATATAACAGTAGTGAGATTCAAGTAAATACCAAAACTAATAACTTAAAAACATATATTGAAGGTTATGGTAAAAAATTAAAAGAACCAAAAACAAAGAAAAAATATGATCCTATATTATCAATGGATTTAAAATTTAATGGGAATCTTAATAAAAAATATAAAACTTGGTTCTTAAATGATGTTAGAGACTACTTTGAATATGAGATTGAATGTAAATATGGTAGTGAATCATTAACTTGGACTATGGTTAAAAATAGTAAAGGTGGAAACGCAGAAGTATTTATAGATGATAAATCAGTAGGTGTATATAGCACATATGGTAAAGATTTTGACAAGAAAAAAATACAAATTGCTTCTAGTATGAAAAAAGGTAAGCATAAAATTAGAATTGTCTTAAAAGGTAAAGTCAAAGGAAAAGACTATGGAAAATACCGTTCAAGACTTTATATTGGAACTGAAAAAGCAAAAGTATTTGTAATTAAACCCAAACTAGATTTAACAGAAATTTATTCAACTCATGCTGTTTATAAATCTCCAAAATATAAACAATTTGGACATAAGGAAGCCCCAATATATTTTGATTCAAAAATTACAAGTAAATCAGAGCTTAAAGAAAAATTAGCAATAGTTCTTGATGATGAACCAACTGTAGAAGTTACTACAAATTATACAGGTTGGAACAGATATAAAGAAAATAGTAAAGTTAGATTTGTTCATAAAGCACTAGATTTTAACGTAGATTTAAAAGTAGTTAAAATGACTGTTCCTCATAGAACTTCTCTTGAGAGTGCAGAAATTGAGTTCACTAATACAGCAACAGATTTATTAAGAATCCAACAACTTATCAATACAAGATTGCAAAGAATTAATAACATATCTACAAGTACAAATAAACAAGCAATTACTAAAATAACTTCTGATACAGTAGATACAGTAATAATTGAAGGAGAGTGATATGAATGGATATTAGATATTCATTAGATGAAAACGGAAATAAATATCTCCCTATCACTCATAAGAAAGCTGTCAAGGGTGTAAATTTAAACATTCTTGACAATTTCTCTGATGATAAAGGGTATATTCAAGCTGTAGATAATGCTGATTTAGAGACTATGGAACAGTTCTTAAAATCAGGATTTTACTATGCAAAAGATGTAATTAATTCTCCAGATCCAAACGATAGTAATGGATATATTATTATTATAGCACGAAGTGCAACCTATAAACAAGCCATATTTTTACCGTTCAACAAAAATAGGTTTTATTTAAGACATCAAGTAGGACAAGATAATGGATGGACTACATGGGTAGAGATTAAATCTAATAATAGTGATACAACTCCTTTATATGGCACAGATGGAAATATATCATTTATTGATAACTTAGACATGGACAATATGGATAAAGTTAATAATACAGGATTTTTTTATTTAAACTCCCCAATAAACTCCCCAGATAAAACTAATGATAATGGATATTTGTTAATTTTTTCAAGAGGAGATTCATTTAAAAAAGCAATGTTTATGCCCTACAATAAGAATAGGATTTATACTAGGAATATGATGGGATCAACTGGGTGGGGAAGTTGGATGCAAATTGGAGGAAAAGATAATACAGATGATAAGATTATGTATGCTTTATCTCAATTTGTTAATGAAGATGGTTATATTGATAGAATTGATAATGTAGATTTAGACACAATGGATTTAATACCTAATTATACAGGGAATTACTATTTAGGAAATATTAATAATGGTCCTAATGGAGAAAGAACTGGTTATCTGCAATTATATGCAAGAAGTTTAACGTACCAAAAAGCTGTATTTTCTCCATATGATAAAAGCGATATTTATATTAGACATAAGTTAGGACAAAATACAGGATGGTCTGATTGGGAATTAGTAGCAAGTGCTAGTAAGATTGAAGAATTAGAAAATAGAATAAAAAGTTTAGAAGATAAACTAGGATTATAGAAAGGAAGAAGAAAATGAGACTATTCTTAGATTTTCCTTTAGATTTAGGACATGAGTTTAGATATAAAACAGTAGATAATTTTAAAAGAATTTTAGGACAATATAATGAATCAATGAGAGACTTTAATCATCATGTAAATGATGACGAGGAAGCTCACAAAGCAAAACAAATTACCTACATTACTCCTAAGAAAATGAAAACTACTGTACAAAAAGAGTTGACTTATCAAGATGCAAGAATTAGAAATGCTATTTTAGGAGCTATCGGAGACGGAACACAAGAGGTAGTAGATGCAAGAGTTGGTATTGATGGAACTATTCATCCTCTATTATCAGAAAGATTACGTCATGATATAGAAGGTATTGATGATAGACAAAGAATATTAGAAGGTGTAGAAGACGATAACACAATGTTATTCTATCCACCTACACCATCAACAGCAGTAAGAGGTAAAGGAGAAACACCATCAACTGATGATCCAGATACCAATTTAAAAGTATATTGGGATAAATTTGTTGACAATTCTTACGTGAAAAAAAGAAAGATTGGAAACGATCAATCTCAACAATACAATGTTTATAGTTATACTTTTGAACCAAGTCATTACTCAAAAACAATTATTGTTACATCATGTATTCATGGTAACGAAAAATCAGCATTTTTTGCATTAAGTAAATTTATGGATTTAGTTGTAAATGAATGGCACAAATATCCTCAACTTACTTATTTAAGAAAAAATGTTAGAATGGTATTTGTTCCTATCGTAAACCCACATGGATTTGCAAATGATAATCGTGAGAATGTAAACAATGTAGACTTAAATAGAAACTTTGATTATTATTGGGAAAATGGTGGAGGAACAGATCCATCAGCATCAAACTTTAAAGGTACAAAACCATTCTCTGAACAAGAAACAAAAAATATGAGGGATCTTATTAAGAGCTATACTGGTGTTGTAGCACACATTGATTGTCATAATATTATTTCTCAAGTATCAGATTACTGTGTTTTCTATCCACGTTTTGCAAATCAACAAAATAACGAAATATTCCAAACATTGAAAGATATGTCAAAACAAGGAGATTATGTGACTTGGGGTTCAAGTACATTAAGTTCATTTTCTAACTGGGTAGGTATTAACGCTGATATTTCATCATATCTTCCAGAGGTATATGAAGGAAGAGCTGGAGAAAGACGTGGAGCTGCTGAAATGAAACGCTCAATGTATTTCTTAGGTAATTTAATTATTAGAGCTTCTCGTTTTTCAGAAATTGGATTAGGAAGAACATCAAATGAACCATTTGCAAAAGCATTTGTCTATAATGATAGATATAATGGTCCAAATACACGTAAACTTACTTTAAGTGCAACATCAAAATATCAAAGATTACTAATGACACAACAAAGATTTAAAACATTAGCAAATGGATTCTGTGAGTTAAATGGTTCTATTACAGTAGAATTAACTAAAGATACAACTTTTGGTGTAAGTCCAAGTGTTGTTCAAAACTACAATCCATTTAGTGGTAATGGTAAATCAAGAACACGACAATTATTCTTAGTAGAGCATACATTGCCTGCTGGTATTCATACAATACCAATCCATGCAATTGCTCCAATCCAAGCATCAACAGACCCTTATCCGGGCGTAAAACGTACAAATGAAATTATGCCTACGGTAGAAGTATTTAGAGGAGAAGGATATGCTTATATTAGAAGTCTAATTTTAAATGTAACATTTACACCTAGCCATTCACATAATGCTGTTCAGATTTTTACTTCTACACAATATGGAAACCAAAAAGAAGGTACATTTGAACAAATTTATCCAAATAAACCAGCAGCATATGATGCTCGTAATGACATTATACACAAAAATTAAGGAGGATGCAAGTAAATGGATGGAATTTATAAACAAGCAAAAGTAGGATTTAAAGACGAGCCTAGATTAAATTATAAGTCTGATTTAAACATTCTTTTTTATAATATGGATATTAATACAGCTATTTTAGATTTTGAAGTAACAAAAGGTGGACATCCATTATTATTAAATGATAGTCATGTAGAATCTCATGTAGTTTTTAAAGACAAAAAAGATAATAATAATTTTATAGTGGAAGATTTAGAAATTATAGATGGTTTGAATGGAATATTAAGAGCTAAAGTTCCAAATGATTTTTTAAATGCAGTAACAGTTCCAAACTCAACTGCAATTGCATTAGGACAAGTATATATTAGTGTCAAGAATAAAGAGCAAGTTGTTGTAATGAGTGAGTTTGAGTTTAAAGTAAAAGACGCTTTAATTAATCAAATGGATAGTGATATTAAAGTTAGCTATATTAGAATGTTTGATGAATTAAAACAGGAAATCTATGAAGATGTAGACAACATGAAGCAATATATTATGACACTTGAAGAAATAAGAGGTCCACAAGGAGAGCGTGGTCCTGCTGGTCCTCAAGGTCCAAAAGGAGATAAAGGAGATCAAGGGGATGCTGGTCCTCAAGGAGAACAAGGTATTCAAGGTCCTCAAGGTCCAAAAGGAGATATACCAGATTTACCAGATTTTTCTAATTGGCAAAAGTATAAAGTTATTGATGATTATGGAAATCAATTATATAACTTTAATAGCAGTAAAAGAATGACTGATGAGAACTTATCATCTACTAAACCGGGTTTTTATTACAATTATGAATACAATGATTCCCCTAGTGGTTCTACTGGGTTTGTTTATGTAACTGAAAATGCTGGTGGAGATAAAAAAGTTTATTATACTTCATACAATCATAACGATTTATATATTAAAACTTATTCAAAATCTATTGGATGGTTAGAGTGGGAAAAAGTAAATAACGATTATTCTGATACTGGATGGCTTCCAGTAGTGTTGAAAAATGGATATGAAAAAATAGATAGTTTAGGTTATGAATCATCTTATCGTGTTATTGACTATGAAGATCATAAAAAAGTATATGTTCGTATTGGTGTAACTAATTTAATAAGTGGTAAGAATATTGTAACCTCTATACCAGAAGAACTTAACCCATATGATATACATGATATTGGAGTATCTGACGAAAATAAAAGACCACCAAAAGTAGAAATAAGTGGTGGTAGCATTAGTTTATATCCAAATAGTAAAGACGACTATTCTATTGAAGATTATATTATTTATCAAGGAGAATGGGTAATATAGGAGTGATATGATGTATATACAAATTTTTAATAAATCTAATGGTAAACCTAAGTTAATACAATCAGTCGAAGATAGAGAAACAGGAAAAGAATATTTTGATTATGATAAATCAGAATACACAGAAGAAATTCCACCATCAAATTTATATGAACCTATCTATTTTAAAGATGGTAAATGGGAAGGAAACACAAAAGAAGAATGGTTGAAACAGCGACCTAAAATTGAAGTAAAAGAAACACCTGATGATAAAGATGTCTTGATAGCAAATTTGACACTACAATTAGTAGAAACACAAGATACAGTAAAGAATTTGCAAAATGACGTGGCTAGCTTAACACTACAAGTTTTGGAGAGTGATATTAATGCGTAATATAGGTATTAGATACTATAAGATGGGATTATATAATGAAAAACAATTTGCTTTATTTGTGAAAAGTGGATTTGTAACAGAAGAAGAATTTAAAGAATTGACAGGACAAGAATATAAAGATGTAATTAAAGAATAATCGACCAACCTTTTTAGGTTGGTTTTTTAGGAGGTGTTAATATAAATGGCAGACCACTATAATTCAATGAGAGAATTAAAAGGTTATGAGACAGATTGGTCTATTGAAATGAATCAAAACTCCCATCCTGTGTTGTCTATTGCTCCTCATGGTGGGGGTATAGAATGTGGTACATCTGAACTAGCTTTATTAGTATCTCAAAAGTTAAACTGTAATTTCTTTACTTTTAAAGGTCAATTACCAAATGGCAATTCAAGACTTCATGTTACATCATCACATTATAACGATCAATTAGCATTAGCATTAACTAGACAGATAAATTATACTATTTCCATTCATGGGTATCATGACACAGAAGAGGCATCAACTTATATTGGTGGAACAAATGAACAGTTAAAAAGTTTAGTTAAAAAACATCTTAAAAGTAGAGGGTTTAAGGTTCTTGAAGCTCCAAAACATCTAGCTGGTAAGAGTAGAAAAAATATCAATAATAAGAACAGATTTAAGTCTAGTATTCAATTAGAATTATCTACAAAATTAAGAAAGTCGTTTTTTAGTAATGATGATTATAGTAAAGAAGTAAGAGAAGATAGACAAAAATGGCGTGCTAGTATGTATGAATACGCACAAGCGATTGAATGGGCTATGAGAGAATATTTAGATAGTAAATAATTTTATAAGTTGAGGTGTAAAAGATTTTGAAAAACGTATTAGAGTTACAGGGTTCAGAAGACGGTAACAGAATTAAACAAGGCGATTTATCTACAATGCGATATATTCTAAAAGACGCAAATGAAGATGATTTAAAACTTAAAGATTTAGACGCAACTATTTACCTTTCTACTAAACAAGAAAAAGTTATATATAAATATAAAACGTATGTTAATGAAATCAATGGACAATATTATGTTGATTTTAGAATAGAAAATATTATTCCTTCTAATACTTATGTATTAGAGGTATTAGTAGACAATAGATATATATTCCCTAGTGATAATTCTAAAGAAATTATAGTAACATCAAGTGCTATTGGCAGAGCAATAGAAGAATTACGTGTTCCTAATTTGTTAGAAGATGTAATTAATTATGCTAAAGAAAATAGCTTGATTAATTTTGAAGACAGTATTAGTATATCAAAAGTAAATCAAGATAGTCAAGGTAATGTTAATATTTTGTTTAGTGATGGAACAGATGTAGAGATACCTAGTGGGAAAGATGGAAAGAGTTTTTCTTTTGAAGATTTAACAGAAGATGATTTTAAAAAGATATTTGATTACGGTGTCGAGAATGGTTACTTCAAGCAAGATTCAACAGATACATCTAATACAGTTGTTAGTGACACACCACCGAATGACACAAATAAATTATGGATAAATATAACTGGAGGTAAATAATATGGAATTAACTATTAATATGTTTAACGAAGAAAAACAAGTGTGGGAAGATTTATTTGGTAAAAGTGCAGTGAAAGCGTTAAAAGAAGATTTCTTAGCAAATAAAAATGAAATTAGTCTTATGAAAGTACCTTTCACAACAAGTGAAGGAGAAACAAAAGAGTTGTTTGTACCTTATGACAAAGAAGTTTTAAACAATAGTGGTTTTAGTGAGGACACTATGCAAACAAGTTTATCTCAAATGATTTACGAAGACAATATATCGTCGTTATCACAAGCTATTGACATCAATGACGGATATGGCAATTATCTATTAAGCAAATTAGGAATATTTGATTGTATAGTAGATACAGTAGATGAGCAAGGTGGAAAAAATCAAATTAAAGGGAAAAATTATGAGATACAACAATATGAATTACAAAGCGCTAAAGAATTCACAATTTCCTACAGCTTTAACGACCACGCAATTCCTGAAAAAAGTTATAAATACGTTAAAGAATAACACTACAAGCTGACACATTTTGTGTTGGCTTTTTATAGGAGGTAAAGGAATGTGAAGGACACAATATTTTCTGAATCAGAAAAGTTATCAACTGTCCTTCTTATTATATTTGGTTTAATTCCAACAACAAGGGGTGTTTATTGGATAACAAATAGTGCTGTGGCTATAAATGAATCTCCTTTATATCAAAAATTGCATAGTATTGCCCCACTATATATATGGGGCTTACCTTTTTTAATTGGAGGTTTGCTATTAATAATTGCTAGTATATTTATAATTAGTATGAAGACAAAAAAATATTATGATATATTATTGGTAATAGGTGGTTTTTTATGTGGTATTAGTTTTATTATTATAGCTATGGCATCAGCAACTAACAATCTAAATTGGCTAACTCCTGTTCACAATACTTGCTTCTCTATTGGTTTCTTTGCAATAACATGGATTGGAATTAGTTCTCTGTGGAATCAGAAAAAGAAAAAGAGCTAAGTAATTACTATGTCCCAAGACATGAGTTTGAAAGTGAAAAAAATGAGATTTTTAAAGATTTTAACAAAGAAACAAATAAACTTAGAGACAAGATTGATGAAGTTGATGATAAACACACACAGAATTTTCATCAGATGCAACGCAATTTAGACCAATATATAAGAAGTACAGATAGTTTAAATGAAAGTGTTAAGGCATTAAATGATAGTGTTACTAAAATGTCACAAACACTTAGTGGAAACATGGATGAAATAAGAAATATGAAATCAAGGGTAGAAAAAACAGAATCTAATATATCAGAGCAAGAATTATTTAAACAACAAAGAAAAATAGAAATAATAAAATCATTTACCTCTATTATGGCGACATTACTTGGAGCTGGTGGGCTAGTTTCATGGTTGGGACCAAAATTTTTTGGAGGATAAAAAAGAAAGGAAAGATAAAATGAGTAAAATTAATTGGAAAGTAAGAGTACAAAAGAAATCATTTTGGATGGCTATTGTGTCAGCTTTAGCTATTTTTGTAAATAGTGTAGCTCAAGCATTTGGACTAGATTATTCTACTCAAGTTCAAAGTGCTGTAGATGGTGCTACAGGTTTACTTGCAGTATTAGCTGGTATTGGTGTCATTGATGATATGACAACTAAAGGCATTGGAGATAGTGGAATCGCTCAAACTTATACTAAACCTAGAGATAGCAAAGATCCTAAACAATCTGTAAAATGGGAAAGTGAATCAGATAAAAAAGAAGCTGAATATCCACATGCGATCACACCACAAGAATATGATACCACACAACCATTTTCAGACGATAAAGATGAAGTAGTACCTGATTATTCAACAGGTGGAGGCTCTATTGAAGATGTTCCTGAATCAGAATTAGATAAATCAACAGGAAAACAAATTGTAGAGGAAAGTGATGTTAATGAAGACACAAGCTCAAATAAATAAACGATTAGATGATTATGTTAAAGGGATAGTGGATAGTCCTTATAGAGTAAAAACATGGACTAACTATGATTATAGATTTGGAGCAATGGAACCGGGTGCGATTGATGCAGATAAATATTTTCATGCACAATGTGCCGATTTAACTGTAGATTATTCACTATGGCTTTCAGATGGTAAATTTAGATTGAGAGGAAATGCAAAAGATGCAGTCAATCCTAAGATGAATAAACTACCAGAAGGATGGAAAATTGTTCTAAACAAACCTTCAACAATCCCTAAAAAAGGTTGGATTGCAGTATTTACAAGTGGAACATATTGGGAGTATGGGCACATTGGTATTGTTTATAATGGTGGTAATACAAATAGATTCCAAATTATCGAGCAGAATTGGAATGGCTGGGCTAACAAAAAGCCTTCTAAACGTTGGGATAATTATTATGGATTAACTCACTTTATTGTACCACCTGTAGCTAAGGAAGTCAAGAAAGTACAAACGTTCTCTAAAGAAGCTCCTAAACAAGAGAAAGCTGTAAAAAGTAAAAAAACAATCCATCACATTAAAGATGAGGTTAAAGGATATGATATGGATAAACGTGGGTATAAACCAAAAGGAATCGTGTAATTTTTATATTGACTTAACTATTACCTATATGGTATAATTGAATTGTATTTAATATATTTATATAAGGAGATTATACTATGGAAGAGATTTGGAAAGATGTAAAAGGCTATGAGGGGAAATATCAAGTTAGTAATTTAGGAAGAGTTAAAAGTTTAGATAGAGTAGTAAATCATAACGGGAGTAAAACAAGAACTTTTCCAGAAAAAATATTAAAACCTAATAAAGTTGCTTTTGACTATTTACAAGTTACATTATATAAAAACGGAAAAAGAAAATGTAAATATATTCATAATTTGGTTATGGAATCTTTTGTTGGAGAAAAGTTAGAAGGATATGAGGTTAATCATATTGATGAAGACAAGAGTAACAACAAATTAACTAATTTAGAATATCTAACTCGTAAAGAAAACAATAATTATGGAACAAGAATTAAAAGAATGTCTGAAAAGAATACTAACGGTAAAAAAAGCAAAAGAGTTAAAGGTGTCCATATAGAAAATGGAACTATAATATATTTTCCTTCATTAGCAGAAGCTAGTAGAAATGGTTATCATCATGTATATGATGTTATAAAAGGTAATAGAAACCATTGTAAAAAATATAAATGGTATTATGTATAAAAAACGCACTGCATGGATAGGAAACTTCCATGTACCGAAATCATAAATTGCTTTGAAAAACCTAAGAGCCCTCACACTACAATACAACCGAAAGGATTGTATGAAAGTTTAACAAGTTGAGGGATTGGTTAGTTTAGCAGCACTACCCCTAAGTCAATAGATATGGGGGATGTTCAACGACTAGAGGATGGGCTCCTCGTAGGGTTCAAGTGAACTCG
>ERZ1029886.1-NODE-1-length-164545-cov-47.914244_pt1 | contig 164545 bp, 150 predicted proteins | sample MGYA00519232_ERZ1029886 | MGnify/ENA primary metagenome ERZ1029886 (study PRJEB33666, sample SAMEA4610932) | skin metagenome | biome: Human-associated habitat; feature: Malodor aspect; material: skin | place: Philippines | collected 2015-08 ... | reverse complement strand
TTTCACCCCAGGACACCGTAACCCTGCGCGACTACGCCGGCGCAGACGGCCACGGACTTATCGTCACTGTGACGATGAACGGTGACACGCACACGCCAACGTACTACATGCGCCACACCCCGCTCGGCATCGCTGATGCCGACTGGCGCACACTCACCGTCGACACCATCGCCCACAACGCGGCGCCGGCGGCAGCGCCGGCATAGCAAGCAACAATCAACCCGAACCACCGCACGAGAAAGTACCTTCACCCATGACAGCCCCACACGCCAACGACGCAAGCTTCGACTCCCACTCGCTCGCGCATCGCGTCACCCGCGCGCTCGCAGCGAGTGACCACGTGGACGTGCACAGTATCACCTACTACCCCAGGCGCGCCGAAACATACCCGGCTGCAACACTCGCACTGCCACACGGCGTCTGGTGTGTTGTACGCGACGCCTGGGGCACAACACCCACCACAGGGCGCGGCTGCCTCGATATCGACATCACCGTCGAAACTGGCACAACTGCAACTGGCAGCAACCTTGTAACCCTCGCCACCATGCAACTCAACGCAAACGCCTGCCCAGATGTGCACATGGACACCTGGGAAGACTGGGCAACAAGCATCATCATCGACACACTCGCTGATACTGCTCGCGTACTCGGCGTCACTGTCTAACAACTACAACCCACACACACACACACACACTCACCGAAAGGACATATCGCCATGGCAACTATCACCCGAGACATGCTCGACGCACTCACCAAGCAGTTTGCACCTGAGCGCCCGAAGGATTACGAGAACCTCACATTCACCACTGGTGCTCGCACCGCCGTTTACGACATCGCCACCGCGCTGCGCGGCGTGCTCGATGCAGGCAGCGACGAGGCCGCCCGCGACATTATCGACACCCTGCTGGAGACCTTCGACAACTACGCTGACGAGCGCGTATTCACGCTCTACTGGCTCACCGGCGACGCGCAGACCGTGAAAGGCCCAGACATCGCCACGGCAATGAACAACGCTGGCATCGGCGCCGGCGCACTTAGTGCCCTCGACTTCTGGGCTGCTGGGCCGCAAGACCCAGACTACTACTGGGACAAGGAAAAGCACGCATGGTCGCGCACATCCTGGGACAAGAACAACGCAGAGGACAACGAAGACTAAACAATCCGAAAGGAACAGCGTCAACCATGACTGCTGCAACCCCAACCTTGAGTGAAGATCTCACCCGATACGCAAAATCCTCGCTCGCTCACCAGCTCGCACGTATCGTCGCCACCACGCCTGCATGCGCTCATGACGCCGCGCATCTGCACTACGTGCGCGCAGGTGAGCATGGCGACGGACCGTTTCGCGCACGCACCTCGATTGCAAAAATCGTCTTCCATGAGGGAAGTGCGCTCTGGCTCTACGACAACGACACCGCGCCCAACTTCGGCATCACTGTCGTCTCCTACAGCAAGGGCGGATTCGCGCAAGATATGCGCAGCTACATGCGAAACGACTTGCGCGAACTCGACGACGCGACCTGGCGCACGCACATTGCAACCGTCATCGCCGACGACTTCATGCCGGCACTGTCCATGCGTACACACTACGGCGACCCACGCACACGGTAAATCCACCTCAACCAACCCCCCCCCAAGGAGACCACCGCTCATGAACCTGTTCAAGCGCAACCAATCTGCGCAAGCCACAGCAAAACCCACTCTCAACGATCTCGCGCAAGCACATGAAACCATCACCTACCCCGAAGGTGTCATCATGTTCGCACCAGATGCGATTCGGCGCACCGAGGGCTTGCCGGTCGACGTCACGCTCGGCAACCTGCTCACCATGGCACACGCGCCACAGGCCCGCGAGACAGCCGCACAGCGCGGGCACATCCACGGGCTCTTTCACCGCACCGCGTCGATTTCTGAGATCGAGCCCCAGCTCTACTCGCACTGCGCAAACAACCCGACGTCGATCGCGAACTGGCTGCCGCCACTGATTGCAGCACATGCACGCCATGCGTCGATCATGGGCGCCCCGTCCGCACTGCACATCCCACGCACGCAGGTGATGCGCCTTGACGAGCCGCTCGCGCAGTTCACGCGTGTGGCGTACAACGAGACAAACCAGATCTCGCGCGAGACTTTCAACGCCTACCTTGCTGACGCTTTCGACTTGAACAACACCATGTTCCTCAAAACCGGCACCTTCTCTGGCAAGTTCCAATACGCCAACTGCAAGGTGCAAGAGCCCGACGAGCTCGGCGAGTACGTGCAGGTAGTCACCAACCACGCCATGGTCGTGGGCGCCGGCGAGAGCATCGACATCGCCGTACGCGATTACATCGAGGATCACGACAACACCCGCCCCACCATCTACGGCGGCATGCCGCTGCGGTGTGAGTACCGCGTGTTTGTCGACTTCGGCCACATCGACGCCGACAGCGAGGAATACTACGCCGCGCACATGGGCGTGCCGCTGACACGCACGGCGCTGCGTCACGCCTTCGCGCTCGACAACCTGGGTGCCCCGCACCCGGGCGCCGGCTTGCCTGTGCCACGGGTACTAGGGGTAACCCACTATTGGCACCCGCGCGTGATGCGCGCGCACTTACAGCGCGTCGCCTCTGACGCAGCCTACGCGCAGTACAGCGCCGTCCACGAGGTGCGCGAAGCTGAAGCCGAGCGCGACACCTTCTACGCGTATGAAGACACACTGCGTAAGCTCTTCGACGCCCACCAGCACGAGGTCACCCGCGAGGTCGCGGCACTGTTGCCCTATATGCAGCGCGCGGGCTTTCGCGGCGCCTGGTCCATCGACGTCATGGTCAACCGCGAGGCCAACGGTAGCGACACGTTCTATCTCATCGACATGGCACTCGCCTGTGAGTCTGCGCTCATCGACGAGCTCTATACTGTGGATGAATTGCGCTTCGTCGACGTCGACACGCTGCGCCGTGTGACCGACGGGTGCATCTTCGCCTACCCAGATTCGCCCGCGTTCGCTGTGGGCGAACACGTTGACGGCCACGGTGTCACTCACCGTCTCATCGCAGGTGCAACTGAGGCTGCACTCGCTGTCGGCGTTGAGGCTGGGATCATCCCCACCGACGGCTCTGCCGTGCCAAGCGTGCGCGGAGCACACGGCGACTTGGTTTCTGGGCCTGCATCTGAGACACGAAATACAACACAGGCAGTGGACGGCGAAGGGCGGCGCGTCATCGACAAGTGACACACAGTAACCAGGTGCAACTCCGCTAACATCAACAGGCAGTTACGTCTGATACGCACCTGCAGGTAGGCGGATACGTAAGACAGACAGACACACACATCACCCCCGGAGCTTCTTGCTTTACACACCGGGGGTGATGTTTTTGTAGCGCATGTGTGTGTCCATGGTGTATTATGAATCCAGCTGATATAACCACATGTGGTTTACAGCACCGTCACCGTACTCACTTCTTCTTTTGGAGGTTTTTGCCATGTCTATGGCCCCTATCCACTCTCGTTTCTCCCGTAAAACCCTTGGTGTTGCTATTGCAACTGCTGTTGCTACTGGCGGCGTCACCATTCCGCAAGCCAACGCTATCGGCGGACATGATTACCAATACATGTATTGGCACATGGACGGAACACTTGCTTCTGAACAGGTCTTGGAAGAAAACAACCCCCTTCTAATGTTTCCTGAATGGGGTCTATACAACGGGGGCGGTGTATACAATGCAATCCCAATCAGCGCCGACGGACAAAACACAGTTGCAGGTATCGGCGGACAGAGTACTTCCGGCATGACACCCGCAGCAACAGTGGCAAGAAATGAAGCGGGCGGACGTGATATTATTCCCTATGCCACATCCATGCCGCTCAATGAGCTCACCATCACATACTCAAATGAGGACCCGCAAGCTATCTCTATGGATAGTAAAAAAGTCCTCTATGCAGTCCTGTCAATCGCTCAAGAGATAGATAACGCGGGTGGGCTCACCGAAGATTTGAAACAACGTCTTATTGCCAACGGCTATACCGGTGATTTTACACTCAACGAAAATGACACATATGCACCCAAACAAAATGCAGAGTTCATCGGTGCTAACAGCAAAGATTTCAAATCCACCCCAGAAGAACTTCTTGACGCGTTCCTGAACTCTGACGCTGGAGCTGGATTCAGGGAAGAGGCTGAATATTTAACGAAGGCACTAAAAAACGGGGAAATCACTCAAGAAGAGTACGATCAAAGCCTCATACAGTTCATAGTGCCACCAACCACAGCTGATAAGGTTGTCGGAGACATCGCAACCCTTGTTGGTATGGTGCAATCTGCTCACACCAACGCCAGGTATTTTGTAGAAGATCCAACAAACGTCACATTTGATGACATTGAAAACATTTCTACTACACTCCCGCCAAATAAAGAAGCTCTTGCCGACGAAGACAGCGTGGCGCTGCGAACGGCCGTTATCAACATGGCTCGTCAAATCCCAGACGAGACAATTAATAACTCTAATGTCGTCGTTCGCTATGTTTCTCGTGAATACGACCCAATCGCAGAAGCGAACTACCCACTCATCATGTCGCTGACGGAGTCGGAAACTGACAAGGTCAGTGTCCCAGAAACCACCACTCCATCCGAAGAGCTCCACGTCACCAATGTCGAGAAGCAGCCGAACGGTGACTACCTTGTCACCCGCAACGACGGTGAGACATGGACCATCGAACTCAAGGACATCCGTGACAAGATCGCTGAGCTCGAAACCAAGGACGCTCCGTCCCGCGATGAGTTCAACAACGTCAAGAACAAGATCGACAACCTCAACAAAGATGTCGACAATCTGAAAGCTGCAGACGAGCGCATCAACACCGAGATCGAGAAGCTCAAAAACGACGTCGCAGGTCTTGACACCCGCCTCGGCAATCTTGAAAACCGCGTGACTAACCTGGAGAACGCGTCCATCAAGGAAGTTCGCGACAACGGCGACGGCACCTACACGCTGATCCGCAACGACGGCTCCAAAGTCACTGGCACCATCGACACCTCCGGTGCTGTCACCAACATCACCACCGACGGCAAGGGCAACCTCATCGTCACCACTGACGGCAAGGACCAGACCGTCCCACTCGACAAGGTGACCATCACCGAGGCGAACAAGGGTACGCCAAACCACACCATCACCATTACAGTGCCGGGCGAGAAGCCATTCACGTTCAACGTCTACGACACCTACGTCACCGACATCAAGAAAAACGACGAGGGTGACTACGATGTCTACCGCTCTGATGTGAAGGGTGTCTGGAAGACCATCAAGTTCGACAAGCTGCGCGAGGAAATTAAAAACCTCAAGGGCAAGGACGCTAAGCAAGACGAGCGTCTTAACAACCTTGAAAACAAGCTCAACGACGCAAATGACGATCTTGACAACCTCGCTAACAAGGTCGCCAAGAACGAAGGCGCGATCGAAGATCACCGTAAGACTATCGGTGACATCCTTGTCAAAATCGGCAATGTTGAGGGCGACATCACCAATATCAAGGACGAGCTGACCCGCCTCGACGGCCAAGATATCAAGGAAGTCCGCGACAACGGTGACGGCACCTACACGCTGATCCGTAATAACGGTGATGAGGTCAAGGCTGACATCGGCAGCTCCGAGACTGTCACCGGCATTACGCCGAATAAGGACGGCTCGATTACCATCCACAAGATCGACGGCTCTAACGTCAAGGTGGACCTTGCCAAGGTGAAAATCACCGAGGCAAACAAGGGCACACCGAACCACACCATCACCATTACGGTGCCGGGTGAGAAGCCGTTCACCTTCAACGCCTACGACAATTACATTGTCGACGTGAAGCGCGAGAACAACGGCAACTACACCGTGGTACGCCGCGACGGTGAATCTTGGGAAATCAATCTCAAGGACATCCGCGATCGAATTACAGCTCTTGAGGATAAGGACTCCCCGACCCGTGCTGAGTTCGACAAGGTGAAAAAGGATCTTGCTAATCTCACCAACCGCGTCGACGCTGAGTTCACAAACATCGACAACCGTTTCACCAAGGTTGAAGGTGACATCACCAACCTGCGCAACGACCTCACCGCGCTGGAAAACCGCGTCACCAAGGTTGAAGCACGTCTGACCAAGGTCGAAGGTCGCACCGACGCCATCACCAAGTGCCTCTACGGCACCGGCATGGCAGCAATCCCAGCAGCGCTTGGCCTTCCGCTGGCGCTGATGACGCAGATCCAGATTCCTGGCATCGCACAACTCAACGCTGACATCCAACGGCAGATCGGCATCTACAACGAGGATCTCGCCAAGATGTGGGGCCAATACGGCGGCGTGCTCCAAGCCGCCGCAGCCGTGTCGGTACTTGCCGGCATGATCGGTGGCCTGGCTTACATCACAAACGAGTGCAAGCCGCTAACTCAAACAGATGCCGCACAGGCGACTGACCTCGGTCAGCTCAGCTCCAAGTTGGAGCAGAGATCTTCCCGCAATAAGTAATAACCTCTGGTAGCAGGCGCGCTGAACGCGCGCCTGCGGGCGGGAGTGTGCGTAGGGTTCACATGCCTTGCGTGTTCTCAAACAACACACCACAGAAAAACGCTGCACTTCGGGGCTTTTAAGCACATCCGAAGCGCAGCATTTTTCTTTGGTTGCCTCGACCATCAAACTCAAAGGAATCCAACCAATGCACCACGACAACCCGACGCAGCTTTTCCCGGACGCACACCCCGACGACATCGCACGTGACGCACACGGCAACATCTACACCTTCGATGACGCGACTATCCGTGCACTCGATGACAACATCAAAGCCATGCTGCCGAACCACAGCTTTGAAGGCGCTCATCTGCGATGGCTGCTCAGCGATCTTGGGGGAGAAGGCATCGAGATGCACTTTGCCATTCAGCCTGAACACACACACCTCAACGAGCACACAAGCGTGCGCGCCATCATCTTGCCCCGCCGCGAACCAAACATGTGCCGGTTGCGCGTCGTTGTCAACCCGTCCGAGGGCTACAGCACGCAGCTTACCCGCGACGTCACCATCGACGACGCCCCTGCTGTACTCATGGATCTGCTGAGCACCGCAATTGGCGCAGATGATATGCCCTAATAGTGTCTCCGTGCGCGGATACACCTACAGCGAAAACCCTTCGCCCACGTCACGCTGCGCACGCACGTGCCTGCATCGGCTACACTCAGTAGGCGATGAACGAGCACGACTCCTGCACCATCGGTGACAGGCGCGCCTGCCGCGCGCCTGCGGGCGTGCGCATGCGTAAGGTGCACACGCCTTGCGTGTTCTCAAATAACACACCACAGAAATTCGCTGCACTTCGGGGCTTTTATGCACGCCGAAGCGCAGCGTTTTTCTTTTGTGACCGCGACCATCATCATCCTTGGAAAGGCATCACTCCCATCATGACCACCGCAAATTTGCCTATGCACGCACACCCTGCAGAGATCGCCTACGACCACGACGGCAACCCTTGCAGCATGAATGAGCGCACCCAAGCGCAGATCATCGCCGAGGTGACCCACCACAACGGCTACAATCCAACCGTCACCCACACAGGCGCCTGCGGCATCGAAGTGGAGTACCAGTTCGCTAGCCGAGCGACAGGCAGGCTCATCATCCTGCCGACGAGTGAGTCGCAGATCTACCGGCTCAACTTCCAGTGCCGCAGCAACGCCTTGCACGACAGCACACGCCTGCACCAAGTACACGTAGGCGACATCGCCGGCACGGTATGCGACATGCTTGCCGCAGCCGCCGCGCACGTGGCCGTGAGCTCACAGCCGGCATAAGCAACACACACATGAGATTGGAATCAGCCAATGAGCAGAGACTTCCGCGACCAGCGCGGCGGGCACCGTGGCGGCTACGCCATCAACAGCAAAAATCACGCAGAGTTCGCGCGCCAATGTCGCAGATCCGCACGCGCAAAGGTCAAACACGCCTTGCGTAAAGGCGAGGAGCCAGACCCCCGCTATGCCGTAGAAACGCTGTACTACGACTAGATCATTCCCCCCCTCTAAGCAACCAGGAGGGGCGCGTGCATGCGCCGCGCCCTCGGGAGGGTGGGTGAACAGGCGGTACATGCGCGTGTAGGACACGTGCATGTTCGTGTACGGCCGTCTGTCATTTCGTACACGCATCCTTTTTCGCTTCGTTCTTCCTGAAGCATCTTGCAATGCGATTTGATGAAACCGCGCCCTCCATGCTGCAGCATGAGGGCGCTGTTTTTTTCATACGTCGCGCCATCACCTGACACACAGAAAGAGAACCGCCACCATGCACACTGGTATCCGCCTCGACGCACAATCCATCCGCGATGAAATCGACGACCGTCTCGAAAACGACATCATCACAGAAGCGAACGCTGACATCATCGAAAAGCTCGACGACGAAGCAATCAACGCGGCCATCGACGCGAGCGTCGATGATGACTTCTGGCAGGCCTACGACAATGCACGCTCCGACGCGATCGCGCGTTTGCTGAGGACACAAATGTAGACTCATACACAACATTGACACCACCGCTGGTATAGAAAGAGACACACCATCATGCGCTCCGACATCTACGTCAACCCGGCATCTATCCGCAAGGACATCGAAGAACGTTTTCGCAACGGCGAAATCATAGAACCAGACATCAGTATACTTCGCTCACTGAGCGACAAACAGATCGATGAAGCGATCGATGCATGTATTGACAATGGATTCTGGGAACTCTACGACAATCTGCGCTGTGAGGTAATTGACGACTTAATACACAAATACGATCCGCACACCCAGATGTAGACTCACACCCTATGGAGATCCGTGCATACATCGGCCTCGGCCTACTCGTCGTCCAAGCGTGCATCGCACTCGCACTCGTCGTCTCGCTGCGCCGCACGCGTGAGCCCGCCGGCATCTCGCTGCTCAGTGAGACAGCCTGGGTCGTCGCAGGTCTCGGCTGGCTCGCCTACGGCGTGGCCACATCGAGTGTGGTGCTTGTAGCCTCCGGCACGCTGGCAGCACTTAGCTCAGCCGCTGTGCTCGTCTGTCTGCGAGACAGCATCGACGCCAAACGTCGGCGCGAGCTCGCGGCCGCAGGTACTATCTGCGCTGCACTCGCCATCGCCGCGACAGCTATCTGGCACACCCCCGGCTTGGGCGTCTTCCTCGCCGTCTTCGGACTCGTGCAGTTCCTGCCGCAGCTACACGTGTCGGTGCGGCACATCCTCAGCCGCACGGGCGCGAGCGTGCCGCTTGCCGGTGCTGCACTGCGCACGATCTATACGGCAACCTGGGCGCTCTACGCGGGCGCCTGGTGGCTGTGGGACATACAGCCACATGAGATGGACTGGCCGCTGGCCGTGTGGGGTATTACTGGCGCCGTCACCTTCGGCCTGCAGTTCGTCACGGGGCTGATGACCACACGCGAGAACGCCCGTGTCGTCAGTGTTCCTATGCCGAGCAAGTAAGATACATGTCATGCGCGAGATCCCAGAGCCCTACAGCAACATACCAGGCCACACGCCAAACCGTGTGTCCGACAACACGCCCGGCCCCATCTACATGGCCGGTCGTGACATCGTCATCAACAACTATGCGACGCCGAACGCCATACCTGGATCTGCGCCTGCGCCTATATCGCGCGAGGATCTGCGCCCGCAGCATGTCTCATCTCGCGTGTACGACTTCCGCCACATCCGGCGCATCTCGCCGAAGGCGTGGGCGACCATCTCGCTCATCCTCGGTGTCACCGTGCTCGTCACCGCCGTGATGGGCACCCAGTCGCTGCGCGACGCAATCGGCATGGTGCTCATGGGTGCTGCCGTCACCATCCCCGGCGTCTGGTGGCACTACTGCGAGCACCAGGACAAGGAAGCACGCAGGCGCCACGCTCGCGCACAGGCCGAGATGGAACAGACCGCAGCGCTGCTCGACGAGCACGTCGATGCATCCATCATCAAAGGCATGGGCACCTTGCCTGCACCAGAACCAATGTCGCGTCACTGGGCATTTATCACCGCCGGCTGCGTGGCGCTAGCCATGATCGGCGGCGGCATACTCGATACTGAACAAGCGCCACCTGCAGCCACACATCAGCCCATCGAAGCGCCGGCTGCACCCTAGTCGCCCAGACCCATGCTGTAGGGTCGCATATCGCGCGGGCCCACACGGCCAAGACCCAAGCTGCTTTTGCCATAAGGGCGCTGCGCACGAACCTGCGCCGCCACCCCGTCAAAAGGGCCGACGTAGCGCGTATGACGCGCACTTGCGGGCTGATACTCCACACACGCAACCGCTGCTACACGCACAGCTGCGTCTATGTCTGCATCCGCTGACAGCGCGTCTGCACCCCACGCCGCAACCTGCATCGTCGCACCGCTTACGGATTCAACCGTGACGGCGTCTCGCGTGACGTGCACGCGGTCGACGATCGCAAAACGCTGCGACGTATTGGAAGAAAAGCGCCCGTGGCGGTCGCGGTGGAGGGTGGCGTCGTGGGAGCCGGGCTCCCGGTGCACCACATCGGCACCGCCAGTACAGGCGTCGAAGACACACATGATCGCGCGCTCCGCGTCAACCATGTTCATGCCCACAGGCGCTGTAACACGCACGACATCGCCGACCTCGTACACCAGTCGCTCACCGGCGCTACCGCGCGCGATCACGCGGGGGTGAGTGTGTGGTGGCATGTGTTCATGAGCTGGAATAATCCTCATGCATCAGCATTGTAGCCACCGGCCAGAGACCCCACCGAAGAAAGGACCAACCTCATCCATGACTGTCCCTATGCTTGTCTTTGTCATCACGTTCACCATGTCGCTGACTGCCTTCGGCCTCGGCATCGCACTCTATAGCCGCATGCAAGCCGCATCCTCCATCGGCGCGGTCGTGCTCGGCGCGCTCGGCGTCGCATCGTCGATCGCCGCAATGCTCACCGCGACGCAGATCTAGCGGCAACAACGACAACAACACCAACCAAGGAGATGTAACCACCCATGGCAACACTAACCAGCCACCCCGCGTACCGCGAGGATCTTTCTACCGACATCCGCGCCATCTTTGTCCCGGCGGACACCGGCAGCGTACTCGACACGCTGATTTGCGCCAACCCCTCCCACGGCTCGGTGAGCTTCATCAACGGCTACGACAACGTGGACGAAATCCTCGATCCCTACGGCGAGGGGATCATCAACATGTACCTCGGTACCGAGTCGCGCGCTGTCGCCGACGCGCTGCGCGCTGTGTCGCTGCTCTACGAGGCCCACCACGACACCTGGTGGCCGGCGTTCTCCTGTGTTCCACACACCACCGGCAACGACACCGACGTCGTCATCACCGCCGACCCGGAGTACTCGCGAAACCTCATCGTGCACTACATCGAAAGCGGCTACGAGGGTGGCGCCGCACAGGTAGAGCTGGGCTACGACACACTTGCTGCCGTCGTGGAATGCTTAGAGCACGTGAACCGCTTCGTGCAGCCGCAGTAACCGAGAACACGCACATTCATGACGCCAATCATACTCATCGTCGTCCTTGTACTCATTGCCGTACTGGCGACGTTCATTTTTACCCACCCCGACACCCACCACACAGTGCGCTCGACGATCATCATGATCTTCGGCGTACTCACCATTGTCGCAGCGACTGGTGCCGTGCTCGTTGCAATGGCGCAACAGTAAACGACATAAGGAGTCCACCAAAACACCCCGAGGGCACCCCGCCTCAACGCGTAATGAAGGATCAATATGACACAAAAAACAACGAACACACTCGACACCGTCTACACATTCGACCATAACCTCTACAACGACACGCTCAGTGAATTTCACGTATCACCAGGATGGCTACTCGTACTCTTGACACTGGGCATGCTCACTCTCGCTCTTGTGATGTTCAACTTCATCGGATTTGCCCTTATTGTCGGCGCCGTTACCGGATTTCTCGGACTACAACTTTTCAACGTCACCACCTTCGGCGATGACCATATCGAAGAGCATTATGAAAACAGCCTCAGAGCGTATATCGATGAGCATCAAGACGAGTTCGATGACAGCGTCGCGACATGGCTTGCTGGACACGATCTCACCCGAGATGAGCTGTGTGGCAGCGACACCGTCATCAACCCCGACACGCTAGAACCAATCACTACAAACGACACGCTCATCTGCGGTACTGACCCACACAGCGTGCAGCCCGGCGCATTCACACTGAATGACCGTGACGGCGCTGTAGTATACGGCGGCGAAGATCGCGATCGTGTCGTTATGTCGTACCGCACACCGACAGATAAAAGAGACACTCTTCAACCCCGCTAGCAATGAAAGAAGCAGTTAACCTAGCCAAAAATCCCCCGACTTTGAAGTACGGGGAAAAATCAAGAACAGGAGTACCTACAACCATGACTGACACCACACCCATCTTCGCCGTCGGCTGCGACATCGAAACCACCGACCTCGACGTCGACACCCTCGACGTGCTGGAAGTCAGCCTCGTCGCCTTCGATAGCGATCTCAACGTCATCGACGCAATCGCCATCGTCATCCATCACGAGCTCGATCAGCTGCGAATGAACGGCATCGTCGCTCAAATGCACACCAAAAACAACCTCCTGCGCGACGTCGAGAACGCCACGTGGCCGTTGGACAAGGCGGAGGCAAAACTCTGCGACTGGATGGACGATTACATCGACAATGAAGGCCGCCTGCCGTACATGCTCGGCTCGTCTCTCACGTTCGACCGCAACGTGCTTGCACGGCATATGCCGGAACTCGCCAAGCGCTTCCACTATCGCTCGCTCGATGCGACCACAGTGAAGATCCTCGCAGAAGCAGGTGGCGTTGACCTTCAGCTTGACGCATCACTCCACCGTGCTCTTGACGACACCTACCGCTCAGCCATGATCCTGCGCAACGGATACCTCAAGGTCATCGACAGGCTGCACGACGCTGAAGCAACTGCTGGCACGAGCACCAGCACCGCCAACAAGGCCAACTACAACGCCTAAGCTTGCAGCGCCTTATGCAGCGCGCGCGTCGTCGATCTCACGCCAAACCCGTCGACGTCGCCTGCGACATCAACCGCGACACGCTCATAGGTGTGCCGCACCAGCCGCGCACACAGTATGCCAGCAACAACACTGAGCAGCACATGGCCGTATGCGCAGCCAAGTACCGTCATCATCGCAACGACGAGATAGTTCACCGCTGCCATGCTGGCAATTTCCTCATCGGAGACGCGCTGCTGTAACCACTCGACACACTGTATGGTGTACTCGCCGGCATAGGCGCGACTCACCGGGTGCTGGGCTACATACGCTTCCGCTTCGTTGCTGCCGATCGCGACCAACACTAGCTGATACATGCACGCCAATGCCGGCACAAACGCCAGCAGACACGGCCCAAACAGCGAAAAATCGTACAACACGAATGCAAGCGCAAACACGCTAAGCACACACATGCCAGCAAATACTGCGTCCAGCACACGCCGGGCACGCGACTTCATCAGAATGTAGCGAAGCACGCCCAATTGCACAGCACTCAGCCACGCGCCGGGGCCTGCTGCCACAACCGCACGCGCTCGGCGCAGAATGTTCGCGATCATAAGGCAACATCCTACCATAAACCACCAACAGAAAGACCATCCACCATGGACATCCACGAACTGACCCGAAACAACAACCTCGGTAAAATCTTCGCGCTCATCCCAAGTAGCATCGGCTACTACCCGACGAACTCACTCATCGTGATGAACCTCGGCGTAACAGACGACAACGCCGTCGACGTCGGCCCCATGCTGCGCGCTGACCTCGACACGCTCACACGCGACGATCTCGTGGACGCGATCACCATGTACGGCACTGTCGCCGACATCGTGCTTTGCCTCATCGTCGGCAACGAGAACACCATCGACGCGGACGTCTACGACGAACTCATCGACGCCGAACGCCACGGCCATATTGCCGGTGTGTGGCGCACGGACGACATTGCCGAAGACGAAGCGTTTATTCAGCTTGTACCTGAAACAGACACGCCTATAGGCGGCACCATCGCATCAGTCATAGCAAACCCAATGGCGCACCACCTACTGAGCAAAGGCGTGCTGCCGGAAGTCGACCGTGAGACGCGGCTAAACTACTTCGCTTACGCAGGCGACAACGAGGACATGACGAGGCTTGAGCGCGCTGCCGCAACGATCGCACGCACAGCAAGCATCTTGATGCGCGACGCACACGACCCAACCATGATGGCTGCACTCGTCGAGACTGCAATCAACACCATCGAACACGCACCGGAGGGCGATCTTCTGCCAGATGTCATCACCGTCCCTGACGCACATGTCGACAAAGTGGAGCTCGCCGCGCTCATGGCCTGTATCGGCACACCGCGCGGCCGCGATGCGCTCGCACTCACGCTGCTGGATCACCCGCGCCGGGCAAGCCATGTGCTGCTGTCTATTGCAACGCACACGCGCGGCGAGATCCGCGCCAACGCGCTGTGTCTGTGGGCGCTTATCACAGTGCACGAGCAGTTAAGCTCTATCGCGCACATCGCACTTGAGGTAGCCGCACAAGAGGTGCCAGGCCACAACTTGACGCGCCTGCTCACCCAAGCCCTCAACGCCGGCCTGTACACCCAGCTCATCACGAACTTCGTCAAGGGTTCCAGCGACACGCTCGACATGCTCGGCATCGAGTATGAGGGGCCGCGTGGCATCCTCAGCTAGGCTGGAGGCCATGCTGGGCTCACTGATCATCTATGCCGACGCCGCTATGCTGCTTCTCGCAACCATGAGCACCACCGCAGCGGTGGTGCTCATGTGGCCGGCGCGCGCCATGCGCACGCCACTTGTAGTCACCTACGCCACGATCATCGGTGCCTGCGGCATGGCCGGCGTTGTGTTCGGCACGCATGTGTGGATTGGGCTGCGTGCAGACCCAGACGCGGCAGTGCTCAACCAGGGACTTATCATCCCCACCCTCGCCACACTCGGCATCGTCGGCGCCATGCTGCACATGCTGCGCAGGTTCCTGACGACACACCCCATGACGCACCCGAGCACTGCTGGTGTTGGCGCTGCAGCCGTAGGCATGTACTTCGCACCGGTGATGTTCAGCCTACCGCTGACACTCATCCCGCCTGCAACACACGACAACCTGGGGCTTGACATCGTCTACGACCAGCTCGTGCCGTACGTCTACTGGGGCAGTGTCGCACTGAGCATCGCATTGATGATCTGGGCGTGCACGCTGCCGCGTACACGCCGCACACTCGATGCAACCACTGCGCCCACCCCACCCACCATGACCGAAACTGACACACATCATCCTCAACCGTAAAGGAAGTGACCACTCCCATGTCCCACAACCCCGCAAACTCCGCAGCAGCGCGCGAGATCCTCATGCAATCCGGCCTCATGCTCGCCACCACGAACACCGTCATTGAGGCACTTGAAGGCGCCGGCATCTTGGAAGCAAACCCAGCCGACGCACTGCCGAGCACCATCAGCTTTGCCGCAGGCGACAACCGCTACATCCATGTCACCCCAGCTGGCAGCATCATCGACCAGCAACCAGGCGTTATCAGCATGTACCAGCCGCATGAGGCTGCAACCATCGAGCACTTGAAAACGCGCGCGAGTGCGTTGGACAAAGCGCTGCGTCTTAGCGAACAACGCTTTAAAAAAATGCAGTACCTCGGCCTTGATTTCGACTTCAACCAAGAGCTCGCCGATCACGCTGATGCGGTGGATTTCCAGAACGAAATCCAGTCCTCCACCATCAGCGGTGTGGGTCCCGCCGAAAACATGGCAAGCACCCTGCGCTACACCATGGACAAGACGTACAAAGAGCAGATCGACGCTGCTGAAGCGCGCATTGCCGCACAGGAGGGGGCCTAAATAGCACACCCTAACACCCCGAGGGTGCCCCCGCTTTTAAGCGTGGGAGGTGAATCGGGGTAAACATTACAATATGTTGTACCATATCGCATACATATGCTATGATCGGTAGTGCAAAGAGAAACTCGCGAGAGCCAAGCGGCGTTGCTCTTTACACAACATACGACCTCGTATGATGGATTATGGGGTGGGAAGCACCCCTTGGTGAGAGCTTGTCAGCCTGGGTCTGCTGGTTCAACCGGCGCCCAGCAGAGCTCAAGGATCCATAAACCGCATACCCTAGCATCATGCTAGAGGTAGAAATCCCCCGCTTTCAAGCGTGGGGAGGACTTCAAGCACAAGCACCCTTTGTCACCACGACACAGGGTGCTTTTCTTTTTGTCACATGTGCGCAAACAACACCCATTTTACGCCAATGTCTGCAGCACACCACCACGGCATTACACCGCGTGCACGCCCGCGCTGCTCACCCCGACATAGCTGCAATTTGGGCGCAATATACTGGCGCACTTGCCGGCACCTGCTGGTGCCGGACGGGGGCGGGGTGTGACATGCACTGTGTGCAGCCTCACCAGCACGCACCCAACAACCGACCCAAGGAACACCAACCATGAGCAATGCAACACCCACCTATGGCAACCCTGCTGACTACCAGGGCCAGCCCCTATGCCGCTGCTGCGGCGTGGATGCAGACGGCATCTTCTGGCCTGACTGCGAACACCCAAAGCACACGCACAATGACACCTGTGCCCGCTACACCTTCCTCGACGAGGACATCCACGGCACCGACGTGTGCGACGTATGCGAAGCACGCTTGCGCGCGCAGCTGCACGCCTAAACTCCACCACCGCGCTTAGCTCGACTAACTGACGTGTGTAAAGCAAACACCCTGTATACACAGGGTGTTTGCTTTTTACTACTTATGTTACAATTATGCCTACGACACCGTAAGTTACGAAGCAGAAAGGTTGCATACCACCATGCCAAACGTAAGCCTCTTCAACAACGACGACGATAGCTTCAGCGAGCGCTCCCACAAACGCCACGAGGATGCCAAGCGTATGCACGAAGTTGGCGAAGAATACCCAGGGGAGTTCAAAGACGTCTTTGGCAAAAGCCAGGACGACTGGTTCGACGACGACGACGACTGGTGATGCTACGCATTAGACGAGGCTCGCGTGCATCTATTTATGATACAATTGTTCCATGCCGCGCCAATACAGCACCTACCGTGCCACACCAGAGACTGATCCCGAGCGCCTGCGCGCACTCAAACGCGAGGCGTTCGACATCGCATGCACCGACGATCCCAAAGTGATCTCGCGCACCAACTTGCTTCGCCGCCCCGGCTGGTCTGAGGACATGGTTGCGCAACTGCTTGGCGCGGAAGACTTCACCACCCAGAACATGCGCAACAAGAAGCTTACCAACAGGTACTTTCTGCTCACGCGCGTGCACAAGGCGGAAACCTACAAAATCTTCCAGCACAACCTTGACAGCACCGCCGCCCGCAGACAAGCTGCGAAAAAGGCCGTCGCCACCAAGCGCGCACACACCCAAGCGCTCCTTGACGAACGCATCCAGGCCATTGTGCTCAAACCCAACTACACAGGCCTGACAAAAACCCGCCTGCACAAGAAAGCAGTGCATCATTACAACATGGTGCACAGCTACTGGGCAGAAATAGACGGCCGCGACTTTGAACCCATCCGCTACCGCGACTGCGACACCGTGTTCCTCAACCGCATCACCGTGAACATGCTGCGCCACGCCGGCACCACTTACGACGAAGAGTTAGACATCTACATTGGCAAAGTGGGCAAGGCTGAGGCTGTCGAGCACGTGCGCGTGCATATCTACAATCTCATTGCCGCAGAATACCCGCACCTCGCCAAAGAGTGCGCACTGCAGCGCGAGCGGAAAGGGTTGCCGGTGGATGCGGTACACACAGCATGAACCCTTAAACATTCAGCGGTGGTAGGTCACGACTGCGCCACGACAATCTTCGTCGACGTCGGCGCACGGCCAGTCGCCGCTGCCTGGTGATACAGATGGGCGAAGCCCAGCATGACGAGCCCCGGCACAAGCACGATACCAACAATGGTGATGCTTACACCAAGCGACGTGAGCGTCAGCAGCAACCCTGCGCCAAGGCTGAAGCCGACGTTGCCGCGCATGACGGAAAAGCCGTACTTCAACGCCTGGCCGATACTCAGTGGCCGGTCGTACATCGCACCGTCGACCATGGCAAACACACCGTAGCTTAAGCTGATGTCAACAAGTAGCAGGACGCTCAACACCAGCGGCACGAGCACCAGAATGCCGACGATGACCAGCGGCCCGAAGAAGAGGGCGACGAGCCCCGCGCCAAACACTGCGGCCACGACGAGACTCACCAGCGACATGATAATCGCGTTGATGACGCTGAGCAGCAACACGCCCGTCCAGGGCGTCTTCTCCCAGAACAGGCTCGACCAGCCGGGTTTATCTCCTGTGCCATTGTCGAAGGCGATCTGGCGCATCGCGGCGACGGTGAGCACAACCAGCAAGAACATGTCTGCGGCAAACCCCAACACGAGCCCAAGGGTCGCAACCGCATCAGACTCATTGTTTTCCATCGCAGAGAACAACGACGACATGACGATCACCGCCAGCGAAAACAGCAGCCAGAACTTCGCGTTCGAGAAGATCGCAGCAAAGGCGTAGCCCACAGGCGCTGTGGCGCTGCGCTGGCCTGGCTCAAGCAGCAACCGCTTCGGGTGCGTAGGGATCTCGCGCATCGCTTGGGCGAAATCCTCGCTGTTCGATGTCACATATGGCGACATCGGCGCGCCTGTTGCAGCGTCGACGCCAACAGACGCTATGCCGCCGCCAAAGTGGCCGCGTCCGCGCCCAGGGTTGCGCCTGGGGCGCTGCGGGTGTGATGGCTCAGTCATAATGACACGTGTCCTTCCTTAAAGCACAGTGATGATCATGCAAAATACATGCCAATCATAGCAGCATGCGCTGGACAAACGACCATATTTCCCCGCCACGACAGCGTGTGCCCGCGCGCGCCGGTGCAGCCGCCGCCTGGCTGGCGGCGGCACGGGTGCGGACGTGATAGACGCCCGTGACACTACCCACCAACAGCATCAACCCAAGGAGTAACCAACCATGGCATACATCCTCGACACCATTGCTGGTGTGCATCTCATGCAGTACGACGAAGACGACACTCACGAGTACGAGCGTGCCGGCGTCACGTCGGCTGACATCGCTTTGACGTGGGGTGCATTCCGTAAATACCTGCGCACCACCACCGACATGTTTGCCACTGTCAACACAGCAGACGATGAGCTCGTCGAGATCTGGGACATCCAACTTGTCACCTTCAATGGCGACGACATCGACGTTGACATCGACGTTGTCGCACTTGGCGCGCCGGCGGCGCTGCAGATGGTCGATCGTAGTGATCCACGCAGTGTGCTCAGCGAACCCGGCACAGAGGTGCTCATCGCGCCCAAACCGCCAGCTGTGCTGGCTGAGCGCCTTGACGCACTGTTCGAGGCTGCCCAGACCAACGAAGCACTGCGTAATCTTGGCAGCACTACCATGTCCATCGACTACTTGGGCGCATAGCCCACCGCAACAACTACCCAAACCCCCAAGGAGCAATCAATCATGGCCGCAACCACCGCTGTCATCACGAACTACAAACCCGCTGCCGCACAGCAGGCACTCGCGCGCATCGAGGTCGGCTCAGCGGACACGCCGAATATCGACTTCGACGTCGACGGGCTCGCCTACGTCTACTTCGACCCGGCGTGCGCGCCGGGGTTTACGCACCCAGACGTCGCCGAGCGCACCGCTAGCTGGGCCAAGCCTGTCGCCATGCGCGAGGCTGTACACGCACTGGGAGAAGACATCAACACCCATCCGTACGACGGATCAGAGGTATTTGACTCTGAGGTCGCGACCGAAAGCACCTGCCTTATTGACGCCGCGACCTGGTTCTTCGACACCGTGCATGTGATGACCCACATCCCTGAATCGCTGCGCCCGCACGACGGGGCGAGCTACCAGCTCATGACGCTCACCCGCGACACCGCCACCGGCGCAATCGACGTGCGCATCGCGCGCGACCTCAGCGCCGATGATCTTGATGCACGCGTACCAGACGACGCGCTGCTCATCCACGGGCTCACCGCCGAGATGGAGCGTTATTTCACGCACCCTGTGTCAAGCGCGTACGCCTTCAACCCGGCTATCGCACCGCATCTGCGCCGACCGAGTGTGGAGCTATTCAGCCACGTCATCGAGGACATCGTCGAGGAATACTATGTCAGTGAGCGCGATGACGTAGCCGTCAACGCCTGCAACACGGCACTGACCACCACGCCTGTGGCGCGCATCTTCGATACGGAAGCGGGTGCTGCGCGCACTTGCACGGCACGAGAAGCACTCGACACACTGGGCTTTGTCGACGATCACAGCGCGCCGGAGACGGTGTTTACCAAGTACGTTTCCGCGAAGGGTCCAAACGCCATCGTTAACGTGGACACTGTATACGACATGCTGAGCGTCTACGACCCCACACCCGCCGACATCGGCTACGCGATCCAAGAGCTGGCCGAAGTCACTGCAACCGGCAACTACCACCAGCGCACTGTGTTGATTCAGCCAACAGTCGAGTTCAGCCACGAGGTGAGATTCTTCCTCGCCGGCGCCGAGATTGTCGCCGCCGGCGGCAGGCTGCTGCGCAACACGCCTGACGCCTGCAGCCTCGCAAACATCGAGGACGTCGAGGCATGGTGCGATACCGTCGAGCGCCTGCGCCTGGAGGACGAAAAAATCGTCTCACCTGCAACATTCTCGCGCGGGCGCATCGATGAGATAGCCACCTATGATGATCGCATCCACGACAAAATCGCGCTCGCCCGTAAGGTTGCGCGCGACATTGTGGAGCACTTTGGTCCGCAGTTCGTCTCCATCGACATCGGCACCATGCTTTGGCCCGCAACAGGCGAGACGACTGCGAGCGTCGTGGAAGTCAATCACGGCGTGAACTCCGGCTACTTCAGCGCCAACCCCTACTGCGTCATGCGCGCGCTTGCCCGCACCTGGCGAGATGAGCGTGGCGCCTGCACCGGCGACGGCTGGCTCACCTGGGATGATGTCGCGCCTACCGAGGAAGCTGCGAACATGCGGCTGAAGAAGCTCCTCGGCGCAGGGTTTGCGACCCTGACACCTGTCACCGAGTTCGACGACGAATAAGCAACCAAACCAACCCTTAAAGAAAGGACACCTACCCATGGCAAACATCGAGATCACGACCATCAATGGCGTACCGCACGTGCCGCTGCACGCGGTGGAGACCATCCTCACGAACTTCTCGCACGTCGCACTGTGCGAGCCGAACCAAATCAACAACGCATTGATGCAGCACTCGCTCGACGAGTTCCACGGCGCCAACAACCGTTTCAATGTACTCATCCCGCAAGAGCGCGAGCTCGAAGGCAGCGACCTGTCACCAGATGAGTGCTACATCGTGTTGTCATCTCCCGCACGGTTCACCGGCCAGTACTACGGCCACAGGCCGCTGCCGAAGGAGTACAACGTCGTCTGTGAGGACGACCCGCGCAAAATCACGCTGTATAGCGTCACCACGCACACCTGGACAACGATGCCGCTGATCGATGTGCTCACCGGCTGGTTCTGGCACGAGTCGATGATCGAGGACGAGGTGCTCACCACGTTTTTCACCGAGGACGATCCCGTCTACGGTGCATACTTCGACCGCGAGCGCATCATCGAGGCGCTGAAAGATCTCTGGTCAGCCGGCGCTTGCGAGCCGGAGACGCTGGAGACCATCAGCAACTTCATCGGCGTCGATCTGCTGGAGCTCATCAACGACTAGCACTGCATCCACCACAGCCCCGCCTGTTGCACCAGGCGGGGCATCTTAAACAAGGACCACATCATGACCCGCTTCCAACTCACCAACCTTCACCGGCTCACCCATGTCGGCAACGTTCGCACCAACAACGAAGACGCGCTCTACACGCAGGGCCGTATCATCGCAGTTGCAGATGGCATGGGTGGGCATGAATACGGCGAAATCGCTTCGCACTTCTTGCTCCACATGCTCGACGAACACACGCGCTTCGGTGCACGCCCAAGCAAGCACGCCATTGAGCGCGCCATTGAGCTTACTGAACACGCACTCGGCTCATCTACATACACGTACGACAGCGGCACCACGTTAGCCGCAGCGTATACCCTGGAGGATCAGGCCACGCCGCACGTTCACGTCAGCTGGGCAGGCGATAGCCGTGTCTACGTGTGGGATCACACCACACACACGCTCACGCAGTGCAGTGTTGATGAATCTCAAGGACAAGAGCTCATTGACACAGGCGTGCCGCCTCACGATGTGCCAGAGCGTTTGCATCACACACTCACCAACGCAGTCTCCGCCGCATCCGCTCATGCGGCCGCGCGTGAGCCCTATGTGTCCAACAGAGCTCGCCACGCAACCATCGACGTCAACCCCAACGACATCATCATGGTGTGCTCTGATGGCGTGACTGACATGGTCGACAATGATCAACTTGAAGGCATCATCACCAGGTACCATGACCGGCTTGATGTCGCCCAAGAGGTAATCATCGACCATGCACTTGCCGCAGGCGGTAGAGACAATGCCTCTGTTGCATGTGCTGTGGTCACTGAAGTCGCCGACGACACAACGCTTCCACCGCCGCGCGAACTGTGGCTTAATACTGTCGATGTTGAAATCGGCTACCGCGTGTCGCAACTTGAAGAACACGCGAACATCTACGGCTAAAACGCCGCAACCAACACAGCTCCGCCTGTTGCACCAGGCGGGGCTGTGTTTTTTCAAAATTTAAGTATACAATTGCATAGCATGAGCACCCTCACCCAAACACAGCCCGACGCGCTGCCCACCACCACACTGCCCTGCGCCATCGCCGAGCGGCCGAGCGCGCTTGTCGTCGTGGGCGCACAACGCGGCTTCATCACGCAAGCAACCGACGGCGACGCAGCACTGACCTACATCCACTGGCTACTCGACTCGCCGCAGTTCGAGGTCGTCATCGCCACGCAGTTCATCAACCCAGACAACTCGCCGTTTCGGCGCGCGCTCGACTACCACGACATGTCACTCGGCAACCCGCGCACCGAGCTTGACGAGCGCGTCGCCGAGCGCGCCGATCGCGTGATCACGACATACGGTTACGGCATTGACGGACTCGATCTCGACCTCGTCGACGACCTGCTGCGCGGCAACAACATTGATGCAGCCCTCGTCGTCGGCTTCGACACTGATGCCTGCGTACTGGCAACGGCATTCTCGCTCTTCGACGCCGGCATCGTGCCGGTCATCGACTCGCGCGGCTGCGCGACGAGCGGCGGGGCAGGCGCCCATGAAGCAGCGCTCACCATTGCCGCGCTCAACCTGCGGGTGATCTAGGAGGCTGCGCCGTCGACATGCGCAACAGTCTGTCACACGCTGCAAATCGGGGGAGAGATGACACGCCCCGAGAACGCCGACAGCGCAGCGGGGCACAGGCGGTCTCACCCGCAGCCCCAGAACCCGCCATGTTAGACACTGTCGCTGATGAGGCGCGCCTCATACGTAGCAAGTTCTTCAACAGCAAGGGGTTCGTAAAGATCAACAAATGCCTCGAAGTTCAACACTACGTTCACGGGCTTCTTACGAGTAAAATCGATCGCAATTCGACCGTCTTCGTAGACAACGGCTCCAACACCTGATATTTCGTACATGTCCAAATTGACCCCATTAACAATGAGATACTCGGGCATCACACAACCCTCGTCGATCAAAATGTTGGACACGTCGGCGTCTTCACGCAACTTGTGGAATCGAGATTGATCAATGCGAGCTAAGGCTTCGTCAAGAACAGGATCGTTGTTGAAGTCTGACCACAAGGTATCACTGTAGCCAACACGTGACAACGATGACATACGCTTCCCGACCTCACGGAGCACGGCACGCTTCTCCGCTTCACGGCGCACGGCAGACTTCTTCTCTACCTCGCGGCGCACGCGACGCTTCTTCTCATTACGCTGGCGCTTGGCCTGCTGACGCTGTTGCCGTTGCTTGTTGTGCCGGGTCTTCTTCTTCGTCATGGCTTCAGTATACACCTATTTCTGATAGAATTGTCACAACACACCCCGGCAACGAAGAAGGAGCCGACGCGTTGCACGACACTCACACACTTCAGCCGCTCCCCGGCATCCATGCCGACACTGACACCGTCGACCCCCGCTACGTCGTGCTCGTCGTCGTCGATCCAGACAGCACCTCGCTGCTCATGACCAAGCGTGCGGGCCACATGCGCCACCACGCAGGCGAAGTGTGTTTTCCCGGCGGGCGGATCGAGGACGGCGAAAGCACACTCGACGCTGCACTTCGCGAGGCACGCGAAGAGCTCGCGCTGCACCCGTCACACGTGCGCATAGACGCACTCAGCGTGCCGGCCGCATACGCTGCAACGACGTACACCACAGGCAAGACGTTCCGCATCCACTACGCGCTGCTGGACCCGACACTTGACGCGGACGCATTCCTCGACGCGCTGCAGCCGAACCCCGACGAGGTCGCACGCGTGATGTGGGTCGATCCACAACACTGCACCGTCACGCCCGACGAGACCGACACCGGCCTCTATCGCATCCACGACGCGCAACACGACGAGGCCATTGTCGGCGCAACAGCGGACGTGTGCCTAGCGTTATGGGCGCAGCTGAGCATGCCACTGCACTGACGCAATAATCAGCGCTAGTTATGATACAATAGTCACAACACCCAGCCACGAAAGGAGCAATCAATCATGAGCATCAGCCTCACTGTCATCCGTCCCGACGACGGCGACTCCTGGCGCGACGACTATGATCCTGAGCTCGCCGAGCAGATGGACGACGACTACTTCGGCGAGTACGGTCGCGGCGATGTGCACGACTTCTGGAGCGACATATAAGGCGCTGACACCGGCACGTGCCGCAAGCGCACGGCTTCAGCGCTTCAAAGCCGATCAGCGGGCGGGACGAGCCCGCCCGCCGCTCACCAGGGCGCGGCCGCGACACGGCAGCATCTCTTCGCCTGTCGATCCCCGCCCGATTATCCCCTCTCCCCCTAAAAATACGCAGCGGCATGTGTGACACCACGCGCAGGCACGCACAAGCGCGCGCGAGATGCACGGCGCACGCGCGTCAATATCGCTTCTTCTTCAGCGGCGTTTTCACCTGCGCCCAGTTAAAGTGCTGCTTCGCGCGCATCATCACTGTGTCCCAAAAAAAGTCAACAACACGAAAACAATGCGTTGACGACAACGTGAAAACAATATATACTACTCTTCAACCAAGTAGTTCAATCCTCAACATGACAAGGACGCACAATGACAACCCCAGACACACCGGCAGCCATCGATTTCTCCAACCTGTCTGCATCTGAACTCGACGCTGTACTCAAGCAGGCGCAGCAGGAGCGCAACGCGCGCAAGGGCGCCACCCGCACGCACCGCCGCCTCATCGCGCAGACGTGGCGCGACATCAAGCAGGCCACGGGCGATCTCAACGACGCCTTCTACGAGGGCAAGGAGGCATTCCTCGCAGCCGCAAGCGCGCTCTACGACGAGCACGCCGCAGCCCTTGACACCGTGCCCGAGGGCGCTGACGCGAGTATCGAGGCCGGCGTGCGCGAGTACCAGCGTCAAGCTCCCGAGCGCATCGCCAGGGGACGCAAGACGGCCAAGACGCGCGCAGAGAACAGGGCCACGCGCGAGACAGACGAGGAGGCTGGAGGAGACGACGCAGCACGTGCTGAGACCGACGCCAGCGCACACGCTGCAGCCAGCAACAACGCCGGTGACGAGGCCAACGCAGACGCCTAGCAACGCTGAGTAACAGCGCCATGTGCCACGCGCGCATGGCGCTGTTGCATGTCCGCGCGACATACAGTGCTGCCTAGTGCTGGCAACACACCATGCACCTACCTCTTCCCCTGTCAATCCCCCCGATCTTGTTCTCTCCCCTGGGGGCCCGCAGCAGGGGTTGCAACAGCTCTCGACACACATGTATTGCTTCATTCGCTTCAATCTTAAAACGAGCTTGTAAAAAGGCCAAAAGGTGTGCTGCTCCGGCGCATGCGCGCTTCGCGCGCAATAATGTTCATAGGGAGACTAGGGTGCGCGGGCTGCGCCCGCGCAATAATGTCGTGATGGGGGACAATGTTCACGCTGACGCGCGGCGCTTGCGCGCCATGCTACGTCTCGCTACGCAGCTGCGGCCCCCGTTGCCGCGCCCGGCATCCGGCATAGGCAACACCAGATCCAGCCTCCAACGCCCGGCAACAACTCACGCACCTGCGAGTGACATTTCGTGTCCCAGATACGACACATCGTCTCGTGCATGTGCATCACATTGCAGCTCCTGCATCACATTTGTGTCCAGATATGACACAATTTCTCGCGAGGGGGCTCTTCCCTGAATCAAATTTCGCTTCACGCACCACAACGTGTCTCATGCATGACACATATGTTTCACAGAGTGGCATTTCTTGCACCATGCTTGGCACAGCACAGCATCACTTTCAAACACAGCTTCAGCGTCGCTGACTGCACACTCTCTAGCGCGAGCCAAGGTCGTCGCGGGATGCAGCACAGCATCATCGCTATAGTACGATTACGCTATGACTGACACACACAACGACGCTGCGACAACGCACACTGACCCATTCTGGGAGCCCGTCGGCGATCCGGCCATCGACCAGCTCATCGCCGATCTCAACCAAGCGCATCAGCGATTGAAGCAGCACCTCTACGACCTCGACGGCGATCTCGTCGACAACCTCGGCGACCCAGAGTACGTTGCCCTGCTACTGAAACACCGCATGCGGCTTGTCGACGCCTATGCCGCGATGGCACTGCGCGTCGGCCACTGCCGTGCTGAAGCGGTACTCAGCTCCAACAGGGCACACATCGACGACAACATCGAGTTCACGCACAACCTCATCCGCAACTGGATGGACGCCAACTTCGAGGAGTAAGCATGTCCGAGCACGCGACCACGCATGCAGCCACGCACACAGCCGAACATACGTGCGCACAGCCAGTTACCGACATCGAGGCCCAGCGTGCACTCATGGAGGCTACCATCGCACGCTGCGAGCGGCTGCACGTCGTGCCATACCTGCAGGGCTTGAGTTTCGACACGCTGATCGCACATGCGATCGCGTACCGCAACGGCATGCTGTTCGTTGATGCTGCCACGCACGGCTACAACATCAGCTACCTGCACCTCCACGAGCTTGACCGGGCCGATTGCGAGCGTCACATCGTCAACATGCTGCGCCACGCCGGCACTGACTACGACGCAGCGCTCGCGGCGATTGACCTCGACGCACCCGGCGGCGACATCGCAGCAGCGTACATCCGCGAGCATGTCTATGTGGCAATTGCCACAGCATACCCGAACCTCACGGCCGAGTGCGGACGGCAGATGCTTGCACGTGGGCTTGCGCCGGGACAAGCACTAGCCACACTACGCGTGCGCGAGATGCGCGCCGGCGTCGCCGAGGTAGCAACGCTTGCACCAGCACAGGCGTCGACGACAGAGCCAGAGCCGAAGCCAGCAGCAGCACCTGCGAAACAGGCACAACAGCCAGCGCAGCAAGCACAGCCGGCACAGAAGCAGCAGTCGACACAGCAACAACCCGCTAAGAAACAGCAGCCCGCCAAGAAGACCGCCAAAGCGCAGCAGCAACCCAAGCAGCAGCAGAAGCAGCAGCAGAAGTAGACAGCATAGTCTGCATCGCGCTGCCATGCGCTGCTGCGCGCCCCTATGTCCGCCAAATGTCTTGTCTCATACGCTGCAACCGTAAAACAACCTTGTAAAAAGGCCAAAGCGAGTGCTGCCCGGCGCATGCGCGCTTCGCGCGCAATAATGTTTTCTTGAGCACTAGGTTTGCGCGCGCAGCGCGCATCAATGTCATGATGAGGGCAGTGCTTTGCTGCGCCGCTGGCGCGGCGCATGCTACGTCTCTCTCAGCATCGCCGGCCCCCGACGTCGCTGCCACATGGGTGAATAAAAATATAATCACCAGCGCATCCGTACTCCAGCAGGGGATTCAACGCCGAGTCACACTCTGCATCCATACATGGCACAATCCTTGCACCAGGGGATCTTCCCTGGGGGAATCTTCACCCATGCCACATCTGCCTCCAGCAGTGCATCAGGTTGTGGAGAGGGGGATTTCTCCCCTCAAGAGGCCACACGGCACAATCTCGCTGCACATGACACATCGTCACGATCACGACACATGCTCCCACGAGGGGCATTTCATGGACACGATCGCGCACACGGCACAGCCACGTGCACACGGCACGACGCTTGTCGCATCACGCCATTCGACGTGCTACAGCGGCATCCGCCGTCGAAGCGCCGCAGCTGCTCGCCAACAGGCGTGAGCTGCTCTCCTGCAGCACAACTGCACTCACGTACGACACTGTTTCTTACGCGAGCTGCCACCGCCTGCGGCGAGAGTGGCATCTCTGCTCACGCAGTTTGACGATGACGCAAGGTGTATTGCAACAATCACAGGGTAAGCAACGATCACGGGGCAACGACACTGCACACCACAGCAGAGGGTTTGAAGATCCCCAGCGTCAGCAGTGGAGGCGTCGCATCTTTTTCTTGTTGCATTGCATTCCGCATTTTTTCCAATGATTCCACCACTCGACTCCGACGAACGTGGCCTATTCGTACCTCATACGGCCACAACCGTCTCCGCCGGCGCTGCAACCCTTGTGAAAAAAACACGCAACGCAACACACCAACAAAAAGTTACGACTTTTGTCTCTGGGAAGGAACGCTTGTCTCGACATAAAGTTCTTTTTTTCAGAGTGGGTTGTGCTCACGGGCGCAAGGTGGCCAGCCACAACCACCGTCACCAGCCACAGATGGCCTGCTTCGCAGGCCATACGCTTCGCAGCAGCCACTGTCACTTGGGGCACAACATGAAGGAGATGTCTCCTCCTCCGTCGGAGCACAACTCCTTCAGAGGGTCATCCTTTCCTCGTCACATTTTCATTCACAGTGCACAGCCGTCACACGCCGCAAGACAGTGCTTCACGTCCAGCCTGCATGGAGCACCATTTTGGCATTCCTGAGGCGGGCGTTGCCCGCCCGGCACGGCATTCGCCGTGCCCAGGGGAGATTTTGAATCACAAAGTGTGATTCACAATTGAATAACATTAGGAGATTTATGATGAATAATTCACAAATAACTCACAGTAATACTCAGTCCCGTGCAACAGCAGTCAGCCGCGCCCGCAACGTGCCCAACGCCTACGCTGTGTCAGCCTGCCGCTGTCACGCACAGCAGCGAGCTCGCGGGGGACTCAAAACGCGCATCAGCCGCGCCGGCGTTGGAACACTTGCTGCGCTCACACTGTTTTCCGGTCCTGTCATCGACGTCGGCGACGTGACCATCTTCGAGCGAAGCGTGAACCAGTGTCAACAGCATCCAGTACAGCAGCAACCAGTACAGCAACAGCCACCAGCTACGCCATAAGTACAGTATCATTTTAGTTACATAGCATTGTAATACATAAAGAACCCCCGCTTCCAAGGGCAGTGTCACCCGCACGCAACAACGCCCTTGGAAACGGGGGTTGTATTGTGTTTGAACCCACCCACCACAACCCTTGTAACACATTTCATAACGGTATAGCCCCCGCGTGTAGCGCGGGGGCATCAATAACAGTACAGCCCCCGCCCGGCAACAACACAGTCTCCGTGCCGGAGTCTGCTTCTTCTCATGCCGGGCGGGGGCTGTACGCTTCAACAACGGCGCGCGCCTCGTGTAAGCGAAGTCGGCGCATCAGATGAATAAGTACCGCGCACACGTGCGAGCCTGCCGCGAACCGCGCACGCGGCATGCGCGTATCCCATTGTCACTTCCAGGACGGCGACGCCGTCCCGGGGGCGATCGTGCGCTGCTAGGATGCTCCTACGCAGCTGCGACCAACCCGTACCCCATCTTCAAGAAGGGATTCTTCCTGCCATGTCTTCCAACGGTCTTTCTGCCACCAACGTTGCCGCTATCGTGCGCGAGCGCGACGAAACCTTCGCGCACGCGGACTTCAGCGACGTCGTACGTGCCGTCGACGCCTGGGCGAACACCCAGCGCATCGCGTGCCACGACATCATCGACTGGGATCTTGACACCCATGTCGCCTCGGCGACGTGCGGCAATAGCTTGCTTGTGTACGTCACCGGCACGCACCCGCTGGCGCTCAGCGAGCGCCTTGCAATCGAGATCGATACCACCTACGCGAGAGACAACGACGGCGATCTCATCACGGTGCTTGACGCAAGCGTCGTCGCCATCCCTGCCGATCTCGCACACGCACTCGACGGCGGCGAGCGCACCTACAACGTACGGCACCTCGCCCGTGTGGCACCAGACGACCTCGCGCCAAATGTGAACGCCCGCGCGAGATCGCTGGTGCGTGCCTGGGCTGCACACATGTAACCCCAAGGAAGGACTATTTCTGCTATGCCTTTTGCCACCCTCTCCGACACGCGCTCGCACGCACACGCCGCGTGCGGCTCGACTGCCCTGTCCGTCCTGCGCGCACGTGACGAGACATTTGCGACGGCAAGCACGCGCGAGATCGCACGTGCCATCGCCATCTGGCTGAAAATCCAGCGCACCGACCGCGCCATCTACGTTGATGGCGCCGATCACCCCAGTTGGACACTTGACGTGTCCATCATCCGCGCAACTCCCACTGCTGAGGTCACTGCCTCAGCCACCAACAACGAGCACCTGCTGGTGTGTGTCACCGGCGACCACCCGCTCGCACTCGGCGACAACCTCGGCATCGAGATCACCACTGCTGGTGGTGACGGTGCTCGCAACGGTGCTCGCAGCAACAGCATTCGCATCGTCGACATCGCCGACGACGCCGCGCTCATGTTCGCACTCGGCATCCGCGTCTTCGATCCGACAGACGTCGACCGCATCGCCTGGGCCGATCTTGCACCCGATGTCGCGTCCCGCGTGCTGGCACTGACTCGCGCCTGGGCGCTGTGGCTCTAGCATACGCGTGAGCGAGGTGCATGCGACTGTGTGCGTGTCACCGTCGCGTGTCACCCCCGCTGCTTGACGCAGCGGGGGCTACCTTCTTTTCCCGCCTGCATAACGGGGGAAAAGACAGTGCACATCCGACTGACGTCGGATACAAGAGTGTGCAAGCCGGGCGAGGGCGCGTACGGCACGCACGAGGTGCGTGGACGCATATGCGTGTGAGATCTTCGCGCCTTGAGCGCGCCAGATCCGACGTCTGACCCTTACCAAGCGCACCAACGACTACGCCTGCGCTCCCCGTCCGGCACCCCGTCCAACACGACCACCATCCACCAAGAGCCATGCAAGGAGACACCTATGGCATCAGCAAATCTTCACACCTTCGTCGCCAGCGTCATCGGCGGGTTCACCGCCGTCACCATCGGGGCGGCGGTCGCGCAGTTCACCGACATTCCACGCGACGTGTCAACCATCGCACCGCACATCGCGCCGCACATTGCAGCGTCAGCCGAGGGCAGTGTTGAGCACACCAGCGAGCGCGCCGAGCTGCCGACGCTTCCCTGGCTGCGCCCGTGTGAGCAGGAGCGTGAGCAAGAGCGCGAGCTGCCTGTGACCCAGCAGCCGGCCATCCCCGGCATCCCAGCCCTGCCTGCGTACCTGGTGCAGCCGGCAGGGCCCGCTGCCGGCGACACACCCACGCGTGCCGGCCAGCACGACGTCGCCGTGCACACCGCGCCCACGTCGGCTAGCCAGGTCGTCGGCGTCGTCTACGGCGCGACCTGTGCGACCATCGGGCTCGATGAGCGTGAGGTGCCAGGCGAGGGCGAGGCAGCCGCCGCCACACGCGAGGCGCTCGCCAACGCGGCACGCACGCAGCGCGTGCAAGACGCTACCGGCACCATGTGGTACCCGCTAGCGGGCACGAGCCTGTGGGTCGCGAACCACGACATCTGTATCTAGGTGCTGTACCACTAGATTCTGCCGGGCCCATGCCCGGCAGCGAAAGCCCCGGCGCTTGCGCGCGCCGGGGCCAGGCGGCGCGAGTGCGCCTAAAAAGCAGGGCGTGCGCGAGTGCGACGCCTTGTGTGCGCATAAAGCGCACACGCCCATCCGGCTTGTCAGCCGGATGCGAGGGCACAAGTGAAGCGAGACAAGAGAGAAACGCAGGTGGAAAGGCCTGCGAGATCCGCTTCGAGATCCATCCATTCGTTTGAGACCACCACCTACCCATCCTTCAAGGAGGAATACCCCCATGTCTAACCCGAACAACCTCTTCAACATCGTCGGCCGCACCGCTGCTGCTCCGGTGAAGTTCGCCCCCAACGCCGACGGCTCCTACGGTGTGGGCTTGACTGTCTACGCCGACAACTCCTTCAAGTCCAAGAAGACCGGCAAGCGCGAGAGCGAGGTCGTGCAGCTCAACGGCTTCGTGCCGAAGGAGCTGGCAGGTCAGGCGACCGTCTACGACTACATCAACAAGGGCGACATGATCGCCGTGTCTGGCCGTCTCGGCACCGACGTGTACGAGAAGGACGGCGAGACCGTCTACAAGCCGGTCAACAAGATCGAGCGCATCGCGCTGCACTCCTCCCGCAAGGAGCAGGAGGCTCGCGGCATCACCACTGGCCAGGCTAACCAGGCTGCGCAGAACCAGGCTCCGGCCCAGGCTCCGCAGGCTGCGCAGAACCAAGCCCAGGCTCCGGCTGCACAGGCACCGGCACCGCAGGCCCAGGTCCAGCCGCAGCTGACCATGGACGCCAACGGCAACATCTTCGACGCTTCCGGCAACTACGTCGGCCGCGCGCAGATGTAAGCACCTCGTGCTTCATACCCCATCCGCATACGCAGGTGGGGAGCCGACTCTTCATGTCGGCAAGACTCCCCTACCCGCCTTACGGCAGGTAGGGGAGTTCTTTTTGTTTTTCACCTCAGCTAGGAGGCTTCGCATCATCCCAAGCAGGCTGCCGCCTGCTCCAAGTGTGGGCGTGCCCACCCATGCATTGGAGAGAGAGAGAGAGAGATGAGTGCACCAGCACGCAGCGCAGGCACGATTAGTATTGTGAATGTTCGCAGGCACCGCCCGCACGAGCACCCGCACGCAACGCATGTGTATTGTGGCAGGTGGCGTGGGCACCGTGTGCCTACAGGGTGGATTACCAGGTTCGAGCTTGGTAATCCGTTCGTGGTGAATGCGCAGTGCAGCAGGGAAGAGGCCATCGCGCAGTTTCGCACGTGGCTGCGGGGTAAGTGCGTGGCACCGTATGGTGTGGAGTACCACTATGTGATTGAGCTCGCATCGTGGTATCACCAGGGTGCTGATTTGGTGCTCGGCTGCCACTGCGCGCCGCAGGCTTGCCACTGTGAGGTTATTGCTGACGCAATTCGTGGCTATGCTGCACGAATGTAGGTAAGACTCCCCGCTAACGCCTTACGGCGCCAGCGGGGGTTTTAGCCGACTCTTCATGTCGGCAAAGCTCCCCTACCCGCCTTACGGCGAGTAGGGGAGCTCTTTTTTTTTTGTTTCACCTCTCCGGCGAGCGCTGTCATCTCGCCGTCACACGAGATTCACCTCCACGCAGGCTGGCGCCTGCTTCAAGCACGAGCGTGAGCCGCATGAGATCCATGCGCCGCATCCGAGGAGAAGGAGAGATTCCACCATGACCGACATCACCGCTACCCTGTCCCCGACGACCACTGATCTTGCTGTCGACCACGCTGTCGAGCCCAGCGCCAACGCGCGCCAGCACACAGCACGCACCATGCACGCCCGGCGCGTCGACGTCTACTTCGCACTGTTCTTGGTGCTCGGCGGCATCTCGGCGATCTGTGCAGGCACCGCGTGCTTCGGCGTCATGCAGGCCGGCATCAACGCCATCTGGGCGCCAGCGGAGTTCGAGCGCGCATTGGGCGACGGCATCGCAGCATTGCTCGTCAATGCAAGCATTGCCGCATGCGTGAGCGCACTTGGCGCGGCTGGCGCCTACTGTGCGACACAGCACCACTGGCGCAGGATGCGCGAGTGCGATCGGGCACTGGAGCAGTAGCTTCAAGCGACCTCTAAGCGCCCGTAAAGGGCACCCGCGCACAAGGCAACGGCTTCGCCGTCGCCCAAGAACGACATTGCGCCAGGAAATGAGCCTGGTCGACACACAGTAATCCAACCACTTCAGGCGCCAAGAAGAGCGCCTGCCAACCATCCAAGGAGACTGTCACCATGACCGCTGCAACCGCAACCAAGAACACCACCCGCGAGCGCCACGAAGCCAACCACGAGGCCAACGACGTGCTCGCCCAGTTCGGCATCACCGACGCCGACTTCGACACCTTCGCGCGCATTGAGGCCGACGCTGAGCTCGACGGGCTTGTCGACACACGCGTCGTCATCCCCGCCGACTACGTGCGCATCGCGCTGGAGGTCGCCGCAGAAGACGCGGAGCTTCACGCCTAAGCCACCGCCCGGGTAAACCCGGGCGGCGGGCATGCGCGCGCAAGGGCTCGCCAGCACTTGACCGGTGCGCGCGTGCGGCGTGGCCCGTGTGGCCTGCGTGGCACTCATCGTCGACAACTATCCATCAATCCAATCATCAACTTCGACTTCGTCGAAGTTCAAGAGTTCAACTGAGGCAGAACATCTCTGCCTGACCCAGACCATCCACTTTGGTGTGTGTACGATACACGCCACCGTCTCTTAAGGAGAGAGACTTATCATGCGTAAATTTGTTGCTTTTGTCGTTGCTTTCATCACCACCATGGCAGGCATTGCTGTGGCACCAAGCGCCCACGCTGGCGCCATCATTGAACCGAGCGCAGGTGTGGGCAGTGTCGCTGCGTACGACACCACCGCCGGCGACGTCAACAGCGACCAGGAGGTCGTCAACATCGTCGTCGATGAGGAGGTAACCCCGGAGCCGACTGTGGAGCCGACGCCGGAGGTGACTCCGGAGCCGAGCGTGGAGGCAACTCCGGAGGTAACCTCGACGCCGACGGCGACGGCTACCACCATTGTCGCCGACAAGGTTGACACTGTCGGCGAGATCGATACCGCCAAGTGCGCCACTGTCGCTGGTATCACCGCTACTCCGCTGATCGGCGCTGTGGCTCTCGGCGTACTCTCTCAAGTGCGCATCCCGGGCCTGGAGCAGGTCGCAGGCGAAATCAACGCTGAGATGGCGCGCGTCAACGACGAGATCCAGCGCGGCCTTGGCCTGCACAACGAGCAGATGGCGAACTGGGCGCGCCAGATCGGCGCGAGCGGCGCCGACATCGCCAATGCTGGCATCGGTCTGGTTGGTGCCATCGGCGTCATCGGCGCAATCGCCGGCGTTGCTGCGAGCTGCCAGCCTGCCTAAGTACATGATGTAATGCTGCCCCGAGTGGGGCAGCGCAAGCGACGAGAGTGAAGCCGTAAGCGCCTACGGCAACATGACTTACAGGTGCCATGCCCCAACTGACCTGCATTGTCCCTGTCAACCCCCAACCGCCGCACGGGCATGTGATGCGCACACATGCCCGTGTGGAACCCCTACCCCCTTCAACCAAGGCCGACTACGCGACGCCTCAATGCAGCACACACTGCCTGTACGGGACGCGTGTGGTCGGCCACAACCAACCATCCATTCACTGCCTTGCAATTTGCACACAGGGCACCACCCATCCCAAGGAGAGACATCTCATGCTCAACCCCACCAACATCGCGATTACCACAGGCAACCTCGCTGCAGCGCCGCGCGTGTTCACCAACGACAATGGCACGCGCACTGTGCGGTTTGTCGTCTTCGCGAACTCCGGGTCATCCAAATACAAAGACGACCGCGTCGAGTTCGTCGCCTTCCTCAAGGAGGGCCAGGGCAAGATCTACGACTACCTCACTAAGGGCGATCGTGTCTCTGTGGCATCGCGGCTGACCACCAACGAGTGGACTGATAAGCACGGTGAGAAGCGCTACGACCTCATCGCCGTGGTGAACTCGATCACCAAGCTCGACTCCAAGCGCGAGAGCGAAGCGCGTGCAGCTCGCGGCGGTGCTGAAAGCTACAGTGCCGGCAACGACGGCCAAGCTCAGCCTGAGATGCAGCCGGCACAGCCGATGGCGCCGGTACCTGAGCCCGTGATGGAGGATTTCCCGATGGAGTTCGGCATCGAGGCCTACCAGTAGCACTCACATCACCCCTACGCGCGACGCGTAGGGGTTATGCTTTTTCCCAGGTTGCCACTGTCAGGCAGCCGTAACCCCACAACCCCACGACACTTCCAAGGAGTACACACCAGTGAGCACTATTGCCACCACGCTTGCCAGCAACGTAAGTACACAGCCCATCCACGCGACCGCGACACGCCCTGCGCGCACAGCCATCTCGTTTACCGCCAAGGTCGAGCGCACTGACAGCGCAGGTAACACTCGCATCGTCACCGCATGCTTCATCGACGAGATCGACGGCGGTGCGATGGCCGTCGAGCAGAGCTTCTACGGCACAGCCTTTGTCGGCGACAGCGTCATCATCGAGGCAGTCGAGCTCGACTGCGGCCGAGGCAGCGACAGTGATGACGGTGATGACACTGCTGACACTGCGCACGGAGTCATGCCGCTGTACCGCGTCACCCGCATCACCGACCCGTACGACGACGAGATCGTTCACGGCGAAATCGACGAGGAGGCCTAAGCCATGCTGCACCACTACCACAACGACGACGGCGTAAAGATCAGCGCATTAAGCGCCGACGACCTGCCACTGGGAGCGTACGTGTGCACGCGCATCGACGACGACATCTGCGTCGGCCATGCGGCCATCACCATGCAAGGTGCGATGCGCATCGAGGCAACCGCACCAGTGCATGCGGAGGCGCAGCTTGAGCGCATGCTTGCAGCAGCGCTTGCGCCCACGCTTAAGTTCATTGAAGAATGCGGCATCTGGGAGCTCGTGACGCACACCAGCATGCGCGCGATCGAACTCGCCATCGAGCGCGGACAGTTTACAGCCCACGACGTCGATTTCGTCGTGAGCGACACCTCACGCTACTTCTACGCACGCGTTAACGGCGGCGGCAGCATCAGCGTGAACTACACGGCGAACTACACGACGGGCCACGACACTGCGGGCGACACGGCAGGTGCAGCGCGCGCCCCGTACGTGCGCGTGCTGGCAACGCCCGGCGCAGATGCACAACCAGAAACTATGGCCGAGCTTGGCGAACATGTCGCAGACATTGCGCGCGACATCGACCCCGCGTCGACGCAGCCGGCGTTCTAGGCGGCGGCGTTCTTACAAGGCACCAGAAAGGCCACCGACCATGACACACCGCATCACCGATGACGCGCACGCGATCCGCATGCTCATGCTGCGCCACTTTACCAACCACATCTGCGAGCTGCTCGATGAGGTGACACGGGGCGAGTACGCAGACGAAGCCTTCACCTGGCGCATCGTGCGATGTGCCGATGACGAGTGTGTCGCAGTGACCGCTGTGTCACGCACGAGCGGCGACGTCATTGAGGCAAAAGGCTCACTCCACGACGAGGCCGGCTACGGCACTATCACCGTGGCTGTGACCACACAATGCGCCGTGCCAGCTGACGATGAGGAGGAGGAGCTTATGCGCCACGTACGCGCACAGGTCCATGTCACCGGCGTCGATCTCGCGGGCCTCGACGGTGCACTTCGCAACGCTTACACGCAGGCCAGCCGCGCCTCGCGAGCGTGCGCGCATCGCGGCCGCGAGGCGGACACCGTGCGCATCTAGCACATACATCTTCGCACCCGCACGCGGGTGCCCAAGGGCGAGCATGCATACCAATTCCCGGACACCACCCAAGGAGCACCCATGCACAACCGCAACAGCAACCAGTACCGCCAGCCCCAGCCGGCGGCACTCTTTGACATCGAAGGCGCCTACGAGACGCCGCAACTGACCACCGTCGACCATGTCATCCGCGAGCTGCAGCGCGTGGCACTCACCCACGACGCCGACATGTTCGTCCAACCCATCGGTGATGCCACCAGCGTGGAGGCAGGCATTGCCGTCTCCATCGAAGGCGTGCACCCGATCGGCGTATGCACTGTTGTTGGTGTGGACTACTCCACCCGCGTCATTGGCGCGGAGGCCGACGAGCGCGGACACCTGCATGAGAAGCAGGCCATCGTGCGCCACGTCACAGCCCGCCACGGGCACATCGCGCCCACGTGCGATCCGCTTGATGAGGTCCATTTCGAGGGCATCAGCGCCGGCAGCGTCACGCAGGCGCGCATGGTTGGCGCCGGCGTCGACATCGCCGACATCACACCTGTCGGTGAGGCTGTGCGCTTCGGGGCCAAGGATCTTGTTGGGCGCCAGACAGCTGAGCTTATCGCACAGCTCACATTTATCCCGCCGGCGTAAGCAAGCCACTTGCATAACACTGTGCTCCACCCTATGCGGGACGGAGCACAGTTTTTTTCTCACCGCCTGTCGGTGGGTGTGCGCTCAAGGTGGGTGCATATGTCGCGCATCCAGACGAGCGACGCTGCCTGTCGGCGCGTGCGCCGCGCGGTTTACACAGGCGGGAGTCCACGATCCCACAGAGCCCGCGCGCTTCGCGCCGGGCAGCGCGGGAGAGGGTATGCGACGAGGCCAGCCTCGACGCACTCTCCTTGGATGCATCAGGGTTTCGTGGTTGGTCACCTTGATAGAAGCAGCACATTGGCGTAAAGCCAGTGTGCTGCTTCTTTTTTCTTCGACGAAAGGATTACTCAACATGAACACAGCAGCAGTTGAACTCGCAACCGAGCCCATGACAGCAGCACAGATGCTTGACATCGCAGGCGCTGTCGGCATCATCTGCGCCATCATCGCCGTGTACCTCTGGATGAGCATCGCCTATGGCAAGTGGCGCGAGCGGCGGGAGGTGCAGCGAGCTAGGCAGCAGTCTGGGGGCGGCGTATGGATTGCAGCACGGTACATGTAGTTATGGTAGATGTATGAGGATGCAGCAGCGCGCCTGTAGGGCGCGCTGGCGCCTCGCGACACGCATGGAAGTAGCCTTGCGGCCGCACGAACCCACCCGAGCAGCACGCTCGGGTGGGTGCTTTTTTTCGTAGCAGCGGCATGGCTGCCGTCGCCGGCGAGCTGAAGCCGCAGCGGCTGATTGAAGGCGCAGCAGCAACGTGGACACACTGTGGACACATTGTGTCGCTGAGTGGATGAATAACGTTGTATCTGTGGTTGATAACGCTGCAGCTGCGTTGCAACTACGCTGCAGTGAATCCGCACAGTGTCATCACACTGTGCTACAGCCACGCACCCGTGTGACGACGTGTCGCAACTGTGTCGCTTGGGCGACACAGTACGTCGCATACGCTCCGTGTGCGCTGCGCGCACTGCGACACGTTGTGTGGACACTGTGTCACGCAGCTGCTGTGCGGGATGGGCGCTGTCACGTTGTGGACACACATTGACACATGACGGACACAGGGATTGCTGCACACTGGTGGCGCTTAAGACACGTTGTGTCGACGCTGTGTCTACGCATGTGTCGGGTGTGTCACACTGTGTCTTCATTGTGTCTGCGACGTGAAGCGGAAGTGTTGCTCGTTGTTGCTGCGCTGCATACGTCTTCGACGTCGCAGCAACACAGAAGCAACGTTGTTGCAACACGTTGTGTCCACGTGGCTGCAGTTGCAGCCGCGCCGACGACAGCTGGAGGCGGGGCTTCGGGGTGCGACGCAGCAGCAGGATGCGCCCTTCGGGCGGGGGATTTTCACGCCATCGAGACGAGTTCTGCTTCTCGAACGCCATTTCGAAAACGCAGCGATCTGGGGGCGCCTGCTGCATGATGTTGGAGGGCGTTGGAGAGTGCTGCGACCGCGCTGACTCGGTAGTTGGATACAGCAATGTGTACTGGATTACAGAAGCGAGTATGTAGGTCAATACATAACTCACGCAGCTGCCGCTGCGCGACCCCGGCGCCGGGTTGAATCGCCGGGGTGATTGAAGGCGCGTGCCGCGCCTGTATCAGGTGTCGGCGCGAGCGCCGTATGCAGCCGGCCGCGCCCGGCTGCGATTGCTTGTAGCGATGAATAATAATGGTAAAGGTATTGCATTGTAGAATGAATACGTATAGTATTGGAGATAGAAAAAGCAGCGCTTCGCGCAGCGTAATGGTTGAAGCGCCACACATGTAGATGTGTGACGCCAAAGAGAAGGGAATACACAGTAGGGTGCCGAGGAGCAACGAAAGCGGGGTCAACGGCTCGCCTTGCCGGCTCGCCCGAGCCAGCGGTTTTTGCAGCGATTGACACGGCCACGCCCGGCTGCCGCCGGGACGCGTCCGTGGGCACGCCTCAGGGCTGAGGGCTGCGCTGAGGGCGCTGAGGGCGCTGCCACGGCACTGAGGGCGGTGCAGCGGGGTGTGGAGGCGCTACCGCTCCCCTCGGCTGGTAGGCGCCCGCTGGCGGCGCGCACAGCGCCTGCCGGCGCATGGCGCGCACGCCTTGACGCGGGCTTGGATCAAGGCCGGGGCAGGCGATGCAGCGAGGTGGGTGAAGCGCGGCAGAGATGGGGGCTGGATCAGCCCACGCGCTGGCGCGCGTGTGGCCGCAGCTGGCGACGGAGTGGGGGCGCATGCAGCGGGGGTGGGGGCGGGCGCAGAGGCATTGAAGGCGCCAAAACGGCGCTGGTATCCAGCTGCGTCACTGGCAACGGCGCTGATGCCCCTGAAGTAGAGGGCGCAGCTGGGGATATGCGGCTGGTAGATACCAGGAGCAAAGGGATGGGGGCGGAAATAAGCGTTGGTAGATACTCAGCAGTATGGGCTGCTGCGCAGGGACGATAACCGTATCCGCACCGGCTGTCGGCTGCCGCCTGACGGACGCCGGCGCGGAGAAGGAAAAGGGCATAAAGGGATGTGACGCAAACGCACTCTTCGCCACCCCTACCGGGGATGGCTTCGAGATGCGTTGCGCCCGGCAGAGCCGGGACATCTGGCCATGATGACGGCGCCTGTAGGGCGCGCGTCACATGGCCACCATCGACTCCGCTAGCGCTCCGTCGATGGCCTTTACTGCGCCGGGTAGCCAAGCACTGGATACGCTTCGCGCATCCGTCTTGGCTACCCGGCTTGCCCCGGCGCACGAGCCCTGTAGGGGCTCGCACGACCGGGGTGCCCGTATATGTGTCACATACATATGTGACACATAAGCGTATCCACCACGCATTGCTGTAGGCAATGCGGCTGGCTCCGCCACGCGACTGCGGGCACAACCCGCAGCCGCCGTATGCCGGCCGTGTAACGCCCGGCGATGAACGCGCGGCCGCACAGCTGGCCGCGCGTATGTATTCATAGCACCACAAGCGACTGTGTAGCAGTCGCATGAGACAGTACAAATACAGTGTGCTATTACATATGTACGCCGGCCACGCCGCAGCATTGAAGCACTGCTTCACACGCCATCACAAAACGTGCATCACCCCCGCCACAACACGGCCCAAAATCACGCGCCATAATCGCCGCACGCACAGCGTCAAAATGCACCTGTCTGAAACGGGCGCCTAAAACCCACACAACACGCACCTCGCCAGTCACGCCGACACAGCGGATGCAGCTGCCGCAACAAGCCCTGTAACGCCCTCCGCCACAACCCCAAAAAGACGCACGAGGCGCGACTGTGACACCCGCACAAAACGCATACTGCTCCACCCCGAGCACACACCCCAAAACCTTCCCCCGTAGCGACCACGCAGCTACCCGCCACAGACGCACAATCGCCCGCAACAAAGGCGCACAATCGCCCCACGCCACACGCCCTGGTGTCGAACATATGAGCCCCTGGGGGTGTCGAGATGGAAGGCCGTGCTGTAAGTACAGCCGTACACACGACACGCACACCACAGATGCTACGGCACCACGCCCCCGCACGCTCGCCGCCAGAGTGCGGCGACAGGCGCGAACACGGGTTGTGCAAGCGCCGCACAACGCTGCCGAGCAGCCACAGCATGGGGCAGATACATGTGTCATATTGTGACACGCACGATCGCACTCGTGGCACGCACAGCACCCGCCCCCCACAGACGTGCTACACGCTTACCGCACACGCGCTTGCTGAGCATGCAGCTCGCGCACGCCCACAACAGACGCATACCGCATACGGCAACACGCCACGCACACACCGCGTACACACCATGCACCTAACAACGCACAGACAACGCTATCTGTGATAGAATTGAAGCGACACGCCCATACCCACCCACCACCGACACGCACCAGAAAGCATCACCCATGGCACACGTAAAGGGCCGAGCCGGGCTCGGCACCGTCGATCAAATCGTCAACTACCGGCTCACCGGCAACACCGCAGCAGACATTCAGCCCAAAGGCTCACCATTCATCGGCTTTGTTGCAGGCATTGCCACAAGCGTCGTGACGTTCATCATCGCAATCACAGTCGCGATCATGTTCACCGACGGCGACGCGACAGGCACCCCACACGCGCTCGCGCTCATCGTCACGCTCATCGCAGGCTTCGGCGTAGGCACCTACGCCGGCACCACGCCCAAGCTCAACCCGCGCAACATTCGCTACTACCGCACCCGTGACAATGCCATGCGCCAGTTCCTCGCGGCCAAGGCCAATAGCTCGAACGACTTGTCGGCCACCTTCGCCGAACGCGAGATCCCGCTCGTCATCGGCGGCTTCGGCGAGATGCGCACCGAAGAGAAGCTTAAGCGCCTGCCCGACACCTACACCGTGTTCCACGACATCGCCTGTGTGAAACCCAACGGGCGCACCTCAGCCAACATCGACCACCTGGTGATCGGACCCAGCTCGGCTATAAGCATCGACACCAAGATCTGGGGCACGCCGCTACAACCCGCATCCCACAGTGCATCGAGCGCCTATCTGTCGTACGGCTCGCCGTATTGGAAGGCAATCAGCACGTGTCTCTACGAACTGACCTTCCTGCCGAAGGAACCCACCTGTCTTGTCATCGCCGTCGGCGGCAAGGCCGGCAAAGCACTCGCCTCAACCGGAACATTGCGGATCACCGACTACATCCCACAATTCGACAGCGATGAAACCACCCGCCCCGTGCCCTGCCCGGTGCCAGTAATCATTGTGGCGCAAAACGACCTCACCCGTGTGGTGCAGGCCCACGACAATGCGGCGCGCGCACACGGCGCCACGATGCCCCCGTTTAGCGTGCGCGAAATCGAGCACTCGAAGAAGCTTCACTATGACGGATAACCTCTCCCCCACAGACACACGCCGGCGGCAGCGCTCGCGCGCCCTGCTGCATGCAGCACTGATCACCCAACTCATCATCGTCGCCGTCGCGGCGACCATCTAACCCACAAGAAAGGACACTGTAGACCATGTACGCACTCACCTTCTGCGACACCGGCGTCATCACCACACGCGTCGACGGCGCGCCACACAACGCGCACCTGCCTGCTTTCGCAATCTGCAGCGAGCATACAGACGGCACCGATCGTGCAACCATCCGCGCCCACGCACATAAGATCGCTGCAACCCACATCACCACGCTGCTGCCCAGTCTGGGGCTCACGCAGTACCAGGGATCCGTGAAACTCGTCACGGGCGAAGAAGAGTTCAACGTCGCATGCGTCACCGACACACCACCTGTCGAAGAAAACCTCGTCCCCATCTACACCCACATACGGGGTGCGGCAGCACTCACACACAGCGTCTCCCGCAACAAGCCAGATATCACCGTCGATGTCAGCCACGACATGCGCGACGCGACGCACAACACTGTCACGTTCGCATCGGTCATCACCATCAGCGACGACGGCGTCGAGGCGCAACACAGCACCTTGACGTCGACGATGCGCACCAACGGCACACCCATGGACTGCGACATGCCCATAGTCATATAACAACCTGCTTAAATAACAGACATGAGCATCGCACACATCATCGCCGTCATCGTCTGCGCAGGCCTTGCCACCATCGGCTACGGCATCGCACGAGACCCGCGCACAAAACAGGGCAGCTACATGTCACGCCGCCGCATCGCAATCATCGCGGCAGGCATCACCCTCACCATCGTCGTGCCGGCCATCATTCTCACCATCAACGGGACACGCAAACAACCCGAGCCGGCCTACAACAACGACCACTTCAACACCCACGCGCCAACGGCCGACCCGCCAGCGCAACCATGACACATAAAGGAGCACATCCCCCATGGCTAACGTCACCATTACCGCCACCCGCCTGCGCAACATGATCACCAAGAACGCCCATGCCGACGACGATCTGGAGTTCACACTCAAAAACGTCCGCGAACAGCGCACCACCATCGGCGTGCGCGGCGATGTCACCAACACCCGCCACGACGTCGCAGTCGAGATCGACACCGTCGACACAACCGATCTCGCCCAAGCCATAACGCCAAGCGACCTCATCGGCGGCGCGTACAAGTACCGGATTTTCACCCGATCCACCGGCGACACCGTTAAAGAGGGGGCAGCCGAGACCATCTACGACCTTGTCGAAACCACCCGTGCAGCGCTCCAGCTGCCGCCACTCGCGGTGGTAGAAAAACGCTCCCGTTAACCACCCGTCACGTCAAGAAAGGCGTCAGTTTCACCCATGAGCACCACCCGCAACACCGCACGCGCGTCGAAGTGGCGCCGCCACAGCGAAGCCGAGCGCAACACTGAACGTGCCACAGATAACGCGGCAGACGACTTCCTTGACGACGACGACGGCGACGGCGCCAACGACGGTGCCAACGACAACGCGAAGTCACAGCACACTCGCCCACCCAAGCGCGGCCACACACCAACAGAACCGCCATGGCGCTTCGACGATCTGCCACCAGCCGGCAAGCGCAAGCGTCTCCTTATCGCCACGGCTGTATCCACGACAGTCATTGCCGCCGTGCTCGGCTTCAGTGCGCCACGTGTGCTCGCCATCGCACCGTCAATGCGCGCCGAAGCGTCATGCGAATACATCGCCGACATCGCAGGCGCTGAGCGCGAAGCACTGATGCACGACCTCGACCAGACCGTGGGCGACCTCGCGGCACTCGAAGCCGAAGCAGAAGACAAGGCCCAGCCCACGTACAGGTTCATCTCCCGCCACACAGACAGCGTTGACGCGCTGCGTAAGCAGATCAAGACGCTACAAGACACCCCACCCGCTGCACTCGACTGCAGCCAGCTTGCAACCAAAAAGGACGCCAACGACGCGCGCAGCGCCATCGGCGCGGCCGCGCGAAAGTTAGACAAGGCGCGCCACGATGTGTTCGTCACTGCAGAACTAGAGCGCGTCGAAGCAGCATGCGCGACACTCGCAATAGAGGTGCGCGACCAGGAAAAAATCACCACAACCATCGACAACGAGTTCGACGCGCTCGGGAAATACCTTACCCAGGCCGAAGATGAACTCCGCGACGCGCGCGAGAAAGACAACGCCGAGGTTGAGTACGCGCCAAACGACGAGCCTATCGATAAGGGAGAGCTCGCCGCAGCACACGGCGCACTAGAGGGGTTACGCTCACGCTTCGACGAACTTCGCGCGCGCCGAGACGCCGTAAGCCCGCCACAGCGCTGCCAGACAGGCATCCGCTCCCGCGAGGAGTTGCCGGCAGGCGAGGACACCATCGCGCAGTCCTACTCGCAACTTGCCACCGATCTCGGCCAACTCAGCGTCGACACCGTCGAGCCCTTTAAGCGTGCCAAAGCGCTGCAAGAGCACGCAACCCGCGTCTACGATGCACGCATCGCCGAGCACGAGCGCGTCGTCGCGGAAAAGAAAGCCGAAGAAGCCCGCCAGGCGCTCGCTAAGAAGCAGCAGGAAGAGTTCAACCGCATGCAGCTCACATCCTTACGTCTCGCAGAACTGGAGCGCATGAGTCGCCAAGACGCCGCTTCGTTACCAGCAGGGGTTACCCACGACAACGTCACAGAAGCACTCGATACAGTGCGCGCCGCCGAAGCGCAACGCGCCAAAGAGAAGGCTGAAGCCGAGCGCCTGCGTGCTGAAGAAGCAGCACGCAAACGAGCTATCGAGCAACAGCGCCAGCAGCAGCAGCGTCAGCAACAACAGCAGCGACAACAGCAGCAGAGCCAGCAGCGCCAGAGCCCACAGCAACAACATCCGCAACGCCAACAACCACAGCAGCAACCAAGGACGCAGCAACGCCCACCAGCGCACACCACGCCGCAGGCACGACAACAGGCGCGCTAACCCAGCATGTGCGATCGTATGTGCAACACATCACATACTCATATGGTATGATAAACACACATAACCGCACATACATCCCGTGAAAAGAGTTACCCATGAGCCCAACAACGATTGCCACACCTGGCCGAGACGCAGCCCACACGCTACGGCTACATTCCACCGCCGCCACCGGCGGCGACTTATTCGAAATCATCCGCGCCCGCAAAGGCTGGGACACACGCGCCCTACACCGCATCGCAGACGAGACGCCGGCAGAGCTCGACGGCATCGACGCGGCCGCACGTCGCCTGCGCGTGGCCATCGTGGAGCAGACGCCGATCACCATTATCACCGACTTCGACATGGACGGCATCTCCGCCGGCACACTCATGTATGCGGGCTTAAAGGAACTCGGCGCGAACGTCAACATCACCATCCCCGACTACCGAGGCCCACGCCAAATGACGCCTGACGAGGTCGACGACGCGTGTCAGCGTTTCCCAGGCACGAGTCTTATCATCACCTGCGACGGCGGCATTAACTCCCGCGCCGGCATTGCGCACGCCCAGGACGATCTCGACGTCGACATCATGGTCACCGATCACCACGTCGAGCTTGAGCCGGGCTGCAACGCGCGTTTTATCTGCAACCCCAACAGGATCGGTTCCACCTACCCGCACCCGGAGATCTGCGGCGCGCAAGTCGCGCACATGCTGCTCACCCACTACGCGCGTTGCTTCGACAGGGCAAAGTCCCCTGCGATCGCGCAGCTGGAAGTCTTCGCCGGCATCGGCGCGCTCACCGACGTCATGCCGCTTGCTGGGCCCACCCGTGAACTTGTGCGCCGCGCTTGCGGCTGGCTCGCACTGTGCGTGCCCGACATCGAGAAAAACCCCTGGGGCAGCTTCGACGCCATGAAGGCGCACAATGCAGACATCGAGTCTGCCACCGTGATGCAGCTACTCGCCGCAAACGACCACCACCCAGCCTATGTCGACGCCTTTGCTGGCCTTGTCATCATGATGCGCGAGCTCGCGGTAGCAAAGAAGCTCACGACCATCGACAACATCAACGTCTCCTTCATCGGATTCACAGTAGGCCCGATGTTCAACGCCACGCGCCGCATCGAGGGCTACATGGAGGACACCTTCGCCGTCTTCATGCCTTCGGCAATCGCGCCCTACTACCCGAACGCGCGCGTCGAGCGTATCGCCAGCATGCGCCAAGTCATCGCGAACAACGAACTGCGCAAGCAACTCACCAAAGACGCGATGTCGCACATGGCAGATTCCGAGCAGCCCTATGCGCCCTATGTCTTCTTCGCAGAAGCACCCGGCGGCATTATGGGCCTGCTCGCCTCGAACATGATGCGGCTGACCGGGCTTCCCACCGTCGTGCTCAACCCGAAGACACTCTCTGGTTCGGCACGCGCGCCGCAAGGCGTGCCGATCATCGACATCGCGCACAATGCCGCCGCTAAGCACAACATGCCGAAGCTGCGCGCCATCGGCCACCAGCAGGCCTGCGGCTTCCGCGCCGGATCTCGTGCCGGCGTCGACGCCTATGCACGAGAGATCGACGAGTTCGTCCAACAACTGCCGAAAGAAGAACTCGACGGCCCACGCGCCGATCTCTGGCTTGTCGACCCAGGCAACCGCGAGGTGAAACCGCACTACTCTGACACCGAGCTAGACAGCTCCGCCTACGCCGACGCGCTTGCGCACGCCGACGCGTACATCGACAACCTCGACGCGCTGATCTACCTCCACCAGCGCATCGAGGGTTTGAGTCCCTACGGCGCGGGATTTACCTACCCGCTCATCGACATCACTGCTGAAGTTGACGCCTGCGAGATCACCACCATGGGCGCATCCAAGCAGCACGTCAAGATCGTCACGCCGAGCGGGTTCACCTTCCTATGGTGGAACAGTGCAGAGGAGATACCAGCTATCACCGCTGCCGAAAGCTTCACCGCGCGCGTCGAGCTCGGTGTCAACACCTTCCGTGGGCGCACCACACCCCAGGGCATTGTGCAGCACATGTCGCTGCACACTCGACCCGAAGCAGCTGCACGCGCAAGCTAGACTGCGCTCACCCCAAACCCCCTGCGTACACACGACAATCCCGTGATGTGCAGGGGGTTCACCCGTGCTATCATAAACACACCGTGGAGGGTGGATGTGCTCTACCCACGCACGCCACCCTTGCGCGCCACACCCCAACTATAAGAAAGGACGCATGCGACCATGCTCGTACTCATCGTCGTCGTCATCCTCGTTGTGGCAACGCTCGCCTCGTCGGTGAAGATGATTCCCCAAGGTGAAGCCGCCGTCATCGAACGCCTCGGCCGCTACACCCGCACCGTCTCCGGCGGACTGACCCTGCTCATACCCTACATCGACCGGGTGCGCGCCCGCGTCGACACGCGCGAGCGCGTGGTGAGCTTCCCGCCGCAGGCTGTGATCACCCAGGACAACCTCACCGTCGCCATCGACACTGTGGTGACCTTCCAGATCAACGACCCGGCACGCGCCATCTACGGCGTCGACAACTACCTCGTCGGCGTCGAGCAGATCTCCACTGCGACACTGCGCGACGTCGTCGGCGGCATGACGCTAGAGGAAACACTCACCTCGCGCGAGACCATCAACCGCAGGCTTCGCGGCGAGCTGGATGCAGCCACTGCGAAGTGGGGACTTCGCATCAGCCGAGTCGAACTCAAGGCCATTGATCCGCCGCCATCGATCCAGCAGTCGATGGAGATGCAGATGAAGGCCGACCGCGAGAAGCGCGCGATGATCCTCACCGCGGAGGGTAAGCGCGAGTCGGACATCAAGACCGCAGAAGGTGAGAAGCAGGCGCGGATCCTTTCGGCCGAGGGTGAGAAGCACGCCGCCATCCTCGCCGCCGAAGCCGAGCGCCAAGCGATGATGCTGCGCGCCGAAGGTGAGCGCGCCGCACGATACCTCGAAGCCCAGGGTGAAGCCAAGGCGATTGAGAAGGTCAACGCCGCGATCGCATCCTCGCCTGTGTCGCCTGAAGTGCTTGCCTACCAGTACTTGGAAAAACTGCCGAAGATCGCAGGTAACGGGGCTGCCACCATGTGGATGATTCCATCCCAGTTCAGCGACTCGCTTGAGCAATTCGCCAAGGCCTTCGGCGTCAAGGACGAAGACGGCACCTTCCGCTACGAGCCAAGCGAGGCACAACTCCACGCTGACACAGACACCGAGAGCGACGACGTCGAGGGTTGGTTCGACCAAGCGACCAACCCCGAGCTGCAGCAGGCGCTTGCCGAGGCCCGCGCGGTCGCCAACAAGACCGTCGACGATCCAATCGCCAGTGCGGCAGCACCGCAGAAGGCGGTCGACCCGCAAGCACGCCAGGAGCTCGACACCAGCGTGCTCGATCCAGCGCCCGCAGTAGAAGACCAGCGCACAGCCACCAAACCTGCTACGCACTACAGCCGCGTGCATACACACGACAACCCGGACGACAACACAACCGTCATCCCCCGCATCGAGTAGATGCATCACCCGCACCAACAACCCCCCGAGCCACTCGCTCGGGGGTTTACTTCTCTTGTGATGTGACTGCGACCACACACCTACCCACCTCCGTGATAGCGTAGAAGCCGCACCTATCCACGTGTCGACACGACCACCACTCACACCGTGAAGGCAACCATGACATCTCGCGCAGCACGACTCTGGACGACGGTACTTACTGCCACAGCACTCGCCACCGCCGCACACACGCAACCCCAGGCGGCAGACGCGGCCGAGATCGACACGCAAGGAAACGACGTCCACGACATGGCCGTCGCCTACGCTTACGACGAAAGCGCAGACGCCGACGTCGACGCGCACGCAGCGTACACGCAACTCAGCCATGACGCCCACGACGCCTTCGCCGCCGCGTTCGACCACATCGAAGCCCACCAACACGATGTCGCCCACGGCGAAGCCGCACTCGCAGCACTCCACAACGCGCCCCTCGCGCACGACGACGACACCGCAGCCATTGCACTGCAATCTGCGCGAATCACCCAAGCGTTGAAACTGCGCGAGCTCGAACACAACACCCAAGCGCTGCATCACGCACAACAATTCTGGGCACACGGCCCAATCCACGCATAATACGCCGGGCGGTGTAAGATACTGCACCCGCCGGCGACACGGCGTAAGCGCCATAGAGATGAAGACGCACCTTGGGATGTTATGCGCTGTAGCGCATCGGGTACGGATCTCCCGGCTGAAGTTCTGCTCCTAGTGCCGCGTCCACATTGACAACACTCATAGCCATGATGTCTGCCACATAGTCGATGACTGCTTCATTGATGGGCTGCGACGACGTCGCGGTCACCCGCAGCACCCAGCCAGGACCGTCAACACCGAGCGCGTAGGTGTGCTCGGTCGCTTGGCCGTGTGTGAGCGTGGCGTAGACAGCAGGGCCCCAGCCGGCCACATGACCCCATTGTGCGGCGTCGAGGCGCACGTTACTTGCCAGCGGCACCTGCGAGAGCACCTGCTGAATCTGCGGCGCGATCGACAGCGACCACATTGTGGCCCCCACAGGTGCGGCAAACACGTTCCAGCGCAGCACCACGTCATAGTCGCCGCCGATGAGTGCTGCCGGCACCTCGTACTCTAAGGTGTCGGCCACCGCATCTGCCGGTGCTTCACCATCGGGCCCCGGTAGCTGCGTCAGGGCGCGCGCTTGCGCCTGTACCTCGTGCGGCACCATAAGACCCAGCACGCCGGCGTCAATGTAGCCGTGGGTGTGCCAGATCGCATCATGCTCGCCGCCGAAGTACACGTCCACATTGTCGCCGTCCACGTCGAACGGGCCCAAATCGACCCCGCGCGTGAGCCGCATCACGTCGTCGTGGCGCGCCTGCGAGCCGGTCTGCATAACGTCACGTGACTCAGGTGCAGTGCCAGACACAACACCAACCGCAGCTGCACGCAGCGCCGCATCTGCTTCTGCCAACACGCTTTCCGCACGCATCACACCTGCGGTATCGTCCACGCGAAACGCCGCTGCGTCCTCGTCATGGGTGGTCACAAGGACTGGAATGGTTGCGGTTGGCTGCGTCATGGGTGGCACTACTTTCTTTGCTGCAGGGGTGAAATATATATGCAACAAAGTATAGCACTACTCATCCAGCAGCGCAGCATCAACCTCCAGCACATCATCGCCGACATAGACACACTCGTCCTCGTGTGCCTGCACGCAGTTGACGAGATACGTGCCGGTACCCCGCGTGGCGGCAATCTCGCGCACCCAGGTGTCGTCGATCTCGCGAGCATGCACATCGAGCCCGCAAGCGTGCACGTCAACCACACGCCACGCGCCGCTCACGTCAGCGACGTGCATCTCACCGTGGCGCATCGCCCAGGTGCCTACCTCGCCGCGAGATCCATCCGCACACGTTGAACACGGTGCATCGAGCACGCACGTGCGCAGCTTCGGATGCATGTGAAGTTCCGGACAGATAATCGTGTACCCACCGTCATCGGCAACACGCACCCCGTGCATGTGTGCAGCGCGCAGCTGGTGGTGCGGCTGAACGTCGCTCGTGTGCGCGCCCGTGTGGCGCGCTGCGTGAAGCGCGAAGCTTGGGGCTATGCGCGCTGTAGATAAACCCTGCGACATATGTAGCACAGTAACATACAACACACTGCACACACCCACAGCTCCCGCGCCGCAGCGGCAGGGGTGCGCGCGAGGCGAACACATGCACTCACGCCACTGTGGTGCAGACCAACACGAGCATGTGACACCGCACGCTCACTCGCACGCAGGTAACAACCGCTTCACCGGTCGTTACCTGCGTGCATGAGGCGCCGGCTGATCGCTGTGCCGCCACGCAACCATGTCCCCATGGTGTGCGGTCGTCTCGCGGCCGGCGCCAGGGGAGGGCGTGAAGGGCATGCGCCATATAGCACACACGCCCCGCACAGACTAAAATTGTCGCATCACTCACAACACACATACGAAAGGAGGTTGGTCGCGCCATGAAGATCGCCACCGCCTACTACGATGCCAACAACACCCTCGTCCTTCCCGACTTCGTGGTGCCACCTGTCTTCCAGGAAGACCGCATCACCACCGACGTCGGCTTTTGGCACCGCTACTACACGTCCTTCGACGACCCCTACACCCGTGCCATCGCATTGCAAAGCCTCTGCGACGAGCTGAAGTACTTCGAGACCAAACCCTTCGACGTCGAGATGACGGTCACCTACCCCGGCCGCGACCGCGACTGGGTTGCCGCCGCGAAAAAGCGCGGCGTGCCCGTGCCGGATCCAAACGAAGCGTCCTACAACCTAAGCGTCACCTACGTCGTAGAAGACGCCGAGCACACGCCGTTCTTCCGCACCCGTGCGCCAGAGTACGTCGATACCACCTTCCGCATGCCGCACGACCCTGTGGTGCAGGCGTTTGCCACCAAGCACGGCATCGAGCCGCTCGACTTCGCCGACCGCCAGCGTCAGAAGCTCGCCTACGCCGAGTTCAAGGACAACATCGACCACCAGCAGCTCAACCCGGCGCGCTCTGGGGCTGACCAGGACGCGCGCTTGCCGCTCTACATCGAAACCGACGAGTACGGTAACCCGCTGGAGATGGGCGTGGAGATCGACCGCGTCGACATTGACGACGTGCTCGGCACGCCAGTGCGCACCCGCGCGCACAGCTACTCCACCGACGGCTCTGGCCGGATGATCCAAAAGCCGGCACGTTTGGCCAACCTCGCGCCAAAGGGCTACGACCCGGCAACCGGGCGCAAGATCACCGAGAGCGCCGGCAAGCGTGCTACCGGCAAGGACGAGATCGTGCTCAGCCTGTTCTAGAAACCCCGCACAAAAAGATACACACCCCCGGCTCCCGGCGCCGGGGGTGTGTGTTTTTACGCCGCACGTCGTACCTTCACCCATAAAGGCCGTGGGTCGCACGCAACACGCTGCACAAGCAGCCCGAGACAGTAAAAAGGGCTATGTCGCTCATGCAATCGTGCCACAACAGACAACATGCGATGAGTTGCAAACACCGTGCGTCTGTAAGATCAACACTACACCACGTGTACACGCGCATGCAACATTTCACGCAAACGTGATGTTTCCGCAGGTAAAACGGACGACAGACGCACACAAACGACACACATTGCAACGCATGTGTGACCACAATGGCACATCCATGTGGCCACACTGCGGCCCTGCGCTGGCGCCACGCCGACAGAGGCGACAGCAACGAAAACAGTGACGGCGACAGCGGCGACAACAGCGACACGAGCAGCACCCGACGCACGGTAAGGACGCAACAACCCATATGCCCGCGAAATGTATACACCTCTCACATAGTGAAGGCGGGGTACCACGGTTGATCTAATTGTCATGCCATTTACCCGTGACACCGGCGACGCGGCTCGCGGATACAAAACCGGAACCGGAACACTTGCGATGAAGGGCGGGCAACACGTACCGCCGTAACTGTAACGGGAACAGCACACATACTCCCACCTGCATGTTCCGGTTTGTTACAGTTTTGGGGAGCTGAAACGCGTAACAGCCCAAAACGCTATGACCTGCAGCGATAGTGCCAAAAGCACACAATGTTCCACATATCCCCGTTTTTCAACAACAACTTTTTCCCTAGAGCAAGTTCTGAGTAAATGTCATGCTATTTACTCGCACTCCGCAGAGATCGCGAAAGCCACGAAGCTAAAACAAGAACACCCCGCATCCGCCCAGCTCGACATTGCAGCGACGTGCACCGCCGTAACCGTAACGGGAACAGCGCATGCGGCCTCACCTGCATGTTCCGGTTTGTTACAGTTTTGGGCTGCGCAAGAAAGGAACACCCTGAAACGCGCTGACCTGCAACAACGCCGACAAAAACGCCCAATGTTCCCGTTATCACGGTTTTTCGGCAACAACTTTTTCCCTAGAGCGAATTTTGAGTAAATGTCATGCTATTTGCTCACACGCCGTGCAACCCGCCGACGCTACAGAACTGAAACGCGGAACACCTCACATCCACCCAGCCGGGCGCTGCGGCGACGTGCACCGCCGTAACTGTAACGGGAACAGCGCACATGCTCTCACCTGCGTGTTCCGGTTTGTTACGGTTTTGGGGTTCCGGAACACGTAACACTCCAAAACGCTGTGACCTGCAACGATGGTGTCAAAAATGCCCAATGTTCCCGTTATCACGGTTTTTCGGCAACAACTTTCTCTCTAGAGTGAGTTTTGAAGAAATGTCATGCCATTTATGTGCACCCCACGCTCCCAGAAACACAGTCCATGATGACGAGTGTTGGATGAGGCAGTGCGAAACAGTGCGAAGCACCCGAAGCAATACGAAGCACCCGAAGCAATCGTGGAGTATCCGAAGCACACACGACGCAAGAACTGCATCCACGAGCGCAACAACGGACGCCGCATCGCTGCCGCACGCCATTGGTTCCAGCCGCCGCGATTGTCGCCAGAGATAGACAGCCACGATGACAGTTTGAGTGTGGGGCAGGGCATGCAACGCATGAAACACATGAAGCATGCACTGCAGAGCAAATGTAAACACTGAAGCAGACGAAGCGGGCTGCTCTATAGGCCGAAACAAAACTGTAAAGGCGTAACAATGCGTACAAAACTCCAGCTAGAACGTACTTTATACCCCTTATATATCTGTAACAAAAAGAAGAACAAATACAGGGCTCCTTCTCCGCTTTATAGCGTTTTACCTGCAGTTTTAGCCGTGTTACAGTGTTACAGTTTCAAATGCCGCACACAAGCAGCCGCGCCGTGCTACCATCGTTGCTTAACCCCTCCATAGCGCCACGCACACCACCAACACCCCCGATGTTTATGGTCTGTAGCCCGATGGGTTATAGTGAAAGTCCGCTTGAATCACTACGCCGCCTCGGTCGCGTGCACCGTCCCCGGCATCGCATGCGGCACACGCAGGACAATTTGACACCACCCACAAGACAGTAAAGGTTTGTGCAACATGGCAGACAGCACCAACACCAACTCAACAGACGGGTTCGATGCCGAACTCAGCGCAGAGTTCGCAGGGTTCAACGAGTCATTCCCTGACGCGGCCGCCGACATCGACAACATGGCAGAAGCCGACGCAGAGGCCGCTGCCGCCGCTGCAGAAGATGGTAAGAGCGCCAACACAACTACATCCAAAAAGCAGAAGCGCGGCCGCAATTATGTCGCAGCCGGCCCGAAGTACTCCGCAAAGAAAAAGGCCGCTACCAGCAACGACAACACCGGCGATACCGACAGCGACAACAACACCACGCGCACAGCGCAAACAATCGATCTCGTGCGCGAGGTCAAACGCTTCAAGCGCTTGAACATCCACCTCGGCGCGCCCATGGAGGTCATCACCAAGCGCTGCATCGAGGACTACTTCGCCCACGACTACTACGAGCCCGGCACCGACATCAATGACCCAGCCCAACGCGTCGTGCGTGATGACGCCCCGCAAACCACAGAAGAGCTGATGACAGCGCTGCTCGCCTCGTGCAACGAGATGATCCGCATGCACAACGCGGCGATCCGCAACTGGCTCAAAAGCCGCGACGAGAAGCCGCTCGGCGGCGAGATCTACCCCATGCTCAAGCGCTTTAGCCAATACGACCTCGTCACCATCATCAAAGCCACAGCGATCATCGTCAACATCGCGCCGGCTGATCTCTCGTCACCCACCGACCTCGACTTGCTCTCCTACTACGACAGCGACCCCACGTCGCGCTCGTATGGCACCTATGTACCCTCGGAGATCGAGATCGAAGCGCTTGTGCAGTCCTACTGCTACAACATCACACGCAAGGAACTCGACGACGTGCTCGCCTCGCTCAAGCGCACCTGCACGCGTGTGACCAGAGCAAAAGACAAAGACTTGCTCGCTGTCAACAACGGCATCTACAACTACAAGACCAAAGAGCTCCTCCCCTTCAACCCGAAGTACGTCTTCGTGTCGAAGTCGCAGATCAACTACCGCAAAAACCCGTCCAACCCAGTGAAAGTGTCCGACGACGGCTACGAATGGAACATCGAAGACTGGATGTTGGAGCTCACCGACGGCGATCGTGAGCTCACCGAGACCATCTGGCAGATCATCGGCGCAACCTTGCGCCCGTATGTCTCCTGGAACAAGTCCGCCTGGTTCTACTCTGAAACCGGCAACAACGGCAAGGGCACGCTGCTAGAGATGATGCGCAACCTCTGCGGGCCCCAAACCTATGCGTCGATTCCACTAGCCGACTTCGGCAAAGAGTTCATGCTTGAGCCGCTGACCAGGGCATCTGCCATCCTCGTCGACGAGAACGACGTCGGCACCTTCATCGACAAGGCTGCGAACCTCAAAGCCATCGTCACCAACGACACGATCACCATCAACCGCAAGTACCGCAGCCCCATTGCGTACCAGTTCTACGGGTTCATGGTGCAATGCCTCAACGAATACCCCAAGGTCAAAGACCGTTCCGAGTCGTTTTACCGTCGCCAGCTCTTCATTCCATTCAACACCTGCTTCACCGGCAAAGAGCGTCGCTACATCAAAGACGACTACATGAGCGACACCGAGGTGCTCGAATACGTGCTCTGGCGCGTGTTAGAGGGTATGGACGACTACTACGTGCTCGACGAGCCGGAGGCCGCACGCAAGGTGCTCGACGACTACAAGATCTCCAACGACCCGGTGCGCGAGTTCTGGACGGAGATGCGCGAAGAGTTCGTCTGGGACCTGCTGCCGAACATGTTCCTCTACGACCTCTACAAGCAGTGGCACTCGCGCAACATCGCCTACTCCTCACCGATGGGCCGAAACAACTTCTTGAAGGCAATTGCGCACGTCATCGCTGCCGATCCTGATTGGGCGGCACCCGACAACGGCCAGGCTAAGGTGCGCACCGGCGACAAGATGTCGCAGCCTGAGCCCTTGATCCGCAACTTCAACCTGACGAACTGGGAAAACGAATCCGTCCCCAACAAGCGCGACAACGCCCATTGGATCCCGAAGCACCAGGCTACTTACAACGGCTACGTGCGTGTGAACAAGGCAAACGCCGACACCGCAGCGCAGCAAAACGCAGCACAGCAGGATGCAGCGCAGCAAGATGCGACCGTACAGCACACTGATGCACAGCAGCCGCAGCCACAGCAGCACAACACTGCAACCACGCAGCAGCAGGCCCAAACCCCGCATGCTGAACCGGAAACCACGCCCTATGCAGGCCAGCCCTCGCCGATTGACACCCAGCCTGTCACCTTCGACGACGAAGGCAACGCATACACCGACGCACCTGACGCGCACGCACCAGCTGAGACAGACGACGCGTACATCATCGCAGACCACCCCGCCAACACTGAGTACACCAAGGCGAACCCCACCGTGCGACGCGCTGTGAAGGAAAACGACAAGCGTAAGCAGGTAAACACCACCGTAAACAACCACGAGACCAACCCGCCCGCATCAGGGTCACAGCCAAAACCCGGGGTAGGAGCTGACGGGTCAACCGACGGCGGCGCCGCGAGCGGCGCAGGGGGTGGTGGTGCGAGCACCACGCCGGACGGTCAGGGATAGACCCCACACCGAGTAACGCGCCCGCGCGTGCTCCGCAGAAAAACCAATACAACCAATAGCACCCATAATGCAACCAACATGTGACGAAAGGTCAGGCGTGAATCACCCATGAACACCACACCCGCACACAACACTCAATACGCCGGCCGCCCGCTGGTGACGACCCAGAACGCGACGTTCATCTTCTACGATATTGAGTCGCTCACCAACGTCTTCACCGTCTGCGCCTACGACAGCCGCGACCACAGCGTCGACGCATTTTGCCTCGTTGACGACGCGTACTTAAGCGACCAGCTGCGCGCCTGCGACATCACCCAGCGCGTCATCCAAGCCAATCCCGCATGGGCCGCGCGCTGCGAGGACGCAGGTGTTACCCCAACACTTCGCGTGCACACACTCACCGACGACGAAGGCCGCATCGACGAGGGCGTGCTGAGCCACATGGCACACACCCTCGGCGGTGTCACGGCCACAACCCGGCTGCACGCCGACGCCGAGTCTCGGGCGCGCTATGAAAAAGATGAGTTCCGCCGCCCAGGTTGGGAGCTCGTGTGCGATACCGACGAAGGCTATGACCCTGCAGCCCACCCGTTCATCACCGGCTACAACTCGCTCAATTACGATACCGTCATGCTCGCCACCTTCTTCTACCTGGCGGCGACACCGAACACGGCGTTTACCGCGCGCGAGCTGCGCCGACACAACGACAACCTGTTCGGCGAGGACATGCGAAACCGCATGTACGCCTACTTCTCCTCGCACCCCGAGGGCAAGGCGCTCGGGCACACCGGCGGCTATCTTTCCGTCGCCGGCGAGATCCGCGACAACTGGGTGAAATCTGGACGCCACCTCGACATCGCACGGCTCAACGAGCTGCAATCCCGTGTGGGCCTGAAGCGCTTGCTCGGCATGACCGGCCACCAGATCCTCGAATCCGACAAACTCTCCGGCCAAAACGCCGAGATCACGTCCTTCGAGGAGCTCACTGAGCTGATCTGCTACAACATCTCCGACGTGATCGGCACAGCCATCATGTTCGAGCACAACGTCTACTCGGGCTCGTTCAACCTGCGCTCCACACTGCTGCACACCTACCCGGAGACCGTCTACGACCACACCGGCGACTTCGCGACCCCTGCGATCCACCCCTACAAGGTGCGCCACGACCGGCTCACCCCGGACACGTCCTCTGCGAAGCTCACCGCCTACATCTTAGCGCCGTACCGCAACTTGCACGACATCCCCGGCCACCAGGCCGACCGTCCGACGGTATCGTTTTGCTACCCCGACCCGCAGGTGGCGGCGGAAATGGGCATCACCCCCATCAACGTGCTCGCCATGGCGCGCGAGTTCTTCTACGACCACGTGCCCGACACCACTGCCTCGGGCCGTAAAGCGCGCGCAGCCTTCGACAACGTCTACAACTACTACCGCTCGATTGAGGGCAAGAACTTCAACGAGAACAACCAAGCCAATCCGAGCATTGACGAGGTCGTCGACAAACTCCATGACGTCCTCGATAAGGCTGCAGGTGTTACAGGTGGGCGCCTCGCGTTGCAGCAAAGCGCAAACAACCCTGCCATGATCGAGTACTGGTCTGCGCTGCACACACGCATCACCGACATGCAGCAGCGCCTTGTAAACACCATCCCGCCGACACATGTCGAAGCGCAAGGGGTGAGCCGCCACCTCGTCGAGATCGACGAGATCGCCGCCCTTCGTGAACCGTTGATCGCCATTGGCATGGATTACCACGCCGCAATGAACGACGACGGTAAGCCTATGCGCATGACAAATCCGAACAACACTGACGGTAAAGGCGCAGCAATCGTGCGCTGGGCCGGCTACATTTGCGACTTCTTCGCCGCCTACTCGCACACGCATGGACTCACTGAGGCCCAGCTTGCCCGTGGCGAGCACACCCAACGTGTGTCCTGGCCGCTGGAGGATTACCAGCTTGTCTACTCGCTCGACGAGATTGAGAAGTTGCCCAACAACATCGACTATGTCTTCGTCGACGAACTGGGTGAAGTCACCCCGACGCACTGCTTCGCAACATTTTCCACCGGGGGCTTGCACGGCGCAGAGTATTCTGCCGGCCAGCACGCCGAACTCACCAAAGCGTTTGATGAGCAGATGGCGCTGTTCACCCGCGTCATCCACCAGGCTGCATCCGACATGCAGACCCCTGAGGCAGCACTAGAGCGCCTCGCCGAGGCACTTGCCCACGACAAGGAGAAAACAACCGGCAAGACTCAAACACCCACCATCACCGACACCATGCGAAACAATGCCCATGCGGCCATGCACGCTGACAACTGGGTAGCGACTGTAGAGGCTGATCCTGAGCTGCAGGCGAAGTTCCCGACAATCGCCAAACCCAACGGCGAAAACTACACCGTCGCAGAGCTCGCCCGCATCAGCTGGTGGATCCGCAAGATGCTGCGTGTGGCTATGCCCACCGGCAACGCAGATGACCCGTATGTGCTCGTCGAGCACAAGTCGCTCATCGTCGCCGGCAAAGCTGACGCGCCGGTAATGCGCACGAGTATGCCGAACACGAAGGAGCCGGGCGAGATCTTCGAGCGCACCACTGCCGGCAACACCAAGCTGCGTGCGCGCTACGCAATGACGTCCATCGACGACGTCATGCACGAAGACTTCACGTCCTACTACCCGCTGATGCTCACCAACATGGCAGCCTTTACCAACCCGGATCTGGAAGAAACCGGCACCAAAGACCGCTACCGCGACATGTTCCACCAAAAGGAGCGCTACGGCAAGCTGCGCAAGGATCAAACCTTAAGCGCCGACGAACGCGACTACTACTCGGTCATGCGCGAGGGCGTGAAGCTGGGTCTCAACTCTGCGTCCGGTGCCGCAGACTCTGTGTTTCAGCAGAAAATCCTGATGAACAACACCATCATCTCGATGCGGCTCATCGGGCAATTGCTCACCTGGTGGGTCGGCCAGTCGCAAGCCTTCATCGGCGCCCGCGTCACCTCGACCAACACTGACGGCATCTACGCGACCCTCGACATCGACACCGTGACGCGCACGCTGGAAACGCTTGCACCCGTCATCAACGTCGACATTGAGCCTGAGCCGATGACGCTGGTGAGTAAAGACTCCAACAACCGCATCGAGTTCGCGCCTCAAGATGGCGACACCGCTACTGACGCATTAGAGCGCGACGTGCTCGCTGTGGGCGGCTCCACATTGGCCGCCTACTTCGGCCCCTCGCCGCGCAAGGCACTTGACCACCCGGCGATGTCGGATCGCATCATCGGCGACTACTTCAAGCTCGTCGCCTCCGGCACCTTTGTGCCTGATGACACCGACGACAACGGTAACCCGCGCACAGATGTACTTAACGCAGAGGAGCCAATGCACATCCCGACGGTCATGCAGCTGCTGCGCCGCGTCGAAGAGGAAGTGGGCCCAGCGAAAGCACTGGTGTTCTACCAGAACATCATCGCGTCTTCTGTGGGCACGATGAGCTACCTCTACGCTATCGACGCAGACCTTGCCGACGACGCTGTGCCGGCCGCTGAGGCTGACACTGGCGTAGGCCAGGTCACAACGCCGATCACAGCAGACACGACCACGCTGCTCCAGCACTACAACCGTGTCTTCATGGTCGACGAAGAAGCTATCGCCACGCATGCCGACGCCTACCGCACTGCGTGCGGCGAAGAGCTTCACCCCGTGCGCATTGGTGCTGCGAAGGTACGCAAGGTTCCTGCGGCAACGCTTACCTCCCGCAAGAAGAAGGACATGCGCAACCGCAGCTCGGCGGCCGCATCTGCCCTGCTGCGCCAGGCTGGCGTGAGCGATCTCGACAGCTACAAACAGCAGCACGACATCGGGCTCTACCGCCACACCGGCGTCGACAGCGCACAAGTGCATGTCATCGTCAACCGCACGATCCACGACGCGCCGCGCGAGGCCAACGAGCTGCTGCTCGCTTGCCTCGACCGCAAGGCGTATGCCGAACTCATCGCCGCGAAGTTCGACGACAACTGGAAAAATGAGCCGGGCACCCAAGCTTGGCGCGAAGCGCTCGACGCAAAGATCACGACGACCACGCCGTTCAACGACGCGCCGATCGCAAACGTGCAGGCTAACATGCTCAGGGCGAACACTGCCGAGCCGGCATCCTCTGGCGAGGACACAGCTGACGCGCTTGCCGGCAACACGCCGCAGGCGGAGAACGGGGTGGCTGACACAGCTGACGTAACCGATACAGCAAAAAAGGAGCACACACAACCAGCACCGCAACCTGCACCACACACCGAAGCACCACAGCACATGGACTCCGACGTGTGGCCTTACGCGCCCGACTACGCGATACCGCACCCGGCATACATCAACCAGCACTGCGATCCTGCGGCGTTTGCCCTAAGTCACACTGACACGGTAATTGCTGCGTCGCACTACACCGAGGAGTACAGCGAAGGCGACCCTTTCGAGGCTGCTGAGCACATCGTCCTCGCCACACAGGGCGTGTAAGGTAGGCGCAACAACCATGGCATCTGATTCCACAACACCACCACGTCACACGAGGCGCCCTCGCGAGCGCACAGTAGAGCAGTACTTTGTCGCCGAGTGCGCCAAGCGTGACGTGCTGTGCTACAAGTTCACCGCTGCGTCCACGATCGGCGTGCCCGACCGTGTGGCCATCGGCACAACAGTACACGGCACACCATTGACGGTGTTTGTGGAAATCAAGCGCCCCGGCGAGCGCCCCAGAGCCATGCAACAGCGCGTCATCAACGACATTGCCGCCCACGGCGGCTACGTCTGCGTCGTGGATTCCCACGACGCAGTTGACGCGTTTTTCGCCGCCACATTCGATTCATAAAGAATCCTCATCACTACCGAAAGGCATCACGACAATGAATACCGCATCGACCCCAGAAGCACTGCGTGACACACACCACCACGTGCCCTACGTCGTCACATTCACCCAACCCAGATGCCAGCCGTGTAAACAGAACTTTCGTTTGCTCCACACATGCTTCGACGACACCGACATTGACATCCACGTCATCAACGTGCGCGAGGAAGCATGGGCCCACGAGTTCATCACTGAAACACTTGGCGCCGCCGCCACCCCTGTCACCGCGATCGTCGGCGTCGATCTGCTCACCACGCCGCTCGCTGCCGATCCTGACACCATGACCTGGTGGCCGGGCTTTAGACCAGACACCGTACGCGCGGCCGCCCGCGCCGTCACTGCGGGCTAACCCCGACCCACACGCGCCCGGCCGCGTGCCCAGCAAGGAAACCCGGAGAGATCAACCATGCACCCATCACAGCCCTTCAATCCATTCGACGACACTCCAGTACCGCCTCCAAGCGCATCTCACGCACCTACAGGCGAGATGTTCACCATCGCCGACGACAACCCGATCACCCGTCCGCTCGACAAGGTAGCCCCGCTCGACACCACGCACATGGCGCCGTGGATGGCGGCCATCGAAGACGCGTTGCTGCCCTCGCAGCGCGTGGTGCGCAAATTCATCGTCGAGCACCCCTTCTGCGGCGTCTTTCTCGGCATGGGCGGGGGCAAGACGCTCACCACACTCTCAGCGCTTTCGCTCGTCCAGCCACCCGGCAACACACTTGTCGTCGCACCCATCAACATCGCCCGCGACACCTGGACCGACGAGATCGAGAAGTGGGACATTCCACTGCCTGTGGTCTCACTCGTACAGCGCCCGCACAAGAACAACCCCGACAAGTTCACGCCCTTAAGCCGCAAAGAGCGCCTTGAGCGCTACGAGCTCGCCTATGACACTGACAACCCGAAGGTCTTCATCATCGGCAAAGAAAACATCGACGATCTCGTCGAGTTTTTCGCCACCAAAGGCTTCACCCGCAAAACGCCGAAGTACGACCAGTGGCCATTTTCCACCATCATCATCGACGAGTCACAGTCGTTCAAAAAGGCCGGCAACGTCGGTTCCAAAGCACTGCGGCGCGTGCGGCCCTACATCAACCGGCTCATCGCCATGACCGGCACGCCGAGCCCTGAAGAACTTGGCGACCTCTTCGGTCAAATGCTCATCATCGATGGGGGCGAGCGCCTCGGCAAGTATGAATCCCGCTTTCGCGACACCTTCTTCAATCCTATCGCCATGAAGGACAACATCGTCACAAAGTGGGAGCCAAAGGCCGGCGCGAGCGACGAGATCTACCGGCGCATCGCAGATGTCACTATGAGTGTGCACAACAGCGCACTCGACACGTTGCCGCCGTGCACAATCGACACTGTGGAGTTGAACCTCACGCCCGAATTGCGCAAGACGTACCGCGAGTTCATGCGTACCTTCATCATGGACGTCGCCGACACACAGCTGCCGGAAGATGCACGCGCCACCGACAAATACGGCAACGCACTCTATCTCCCCGACAACAAGCTCGACTTCACGCCTGACTCGCTGCAGGCGCAGCTCGATGCAATTAGCCAATCAGGCCTTGATGAGAAGCAGAAGTGGCGCGAAACTGCTGCACTGCCCTCTGGCATCGGTAATCTCACCAACGCTGCCGTGCAAACAATCACCGCCACCAACGCCGGCGCGCTTCGCATGAAGCTGCTGCAGTTCGCCTCCGGCGCCATCTATCTTGACGCTGACCCGGATGACGACGAGCCGACACCTGCAGGCCAAGCCCGGCCCTACCACACAGTGCATTCGCTCAAACTCGATGCGCTGCGCGACATCATCACCGAGCGTGACCCGATCGCAGAGCCTGTCATTATTGCCTACCGCTTCATATCCGACGTCGAGCGTATCCAGGCCGACTTGCGTAAGCACGGCTTTGATCCGGTTGTCTTCGATGGCGCATCGAGCACAAAGCGTGCCTGGAACGCCGGCAAGATCCCCATCATGCTGCTCCAGCCGGCCTCGGCCGCTCACGGACTCAACCTCCAGGACGGCGGACATCGTCTCATCTGGTTCGCGCTGCCAGACTCGTCCGAGAAGTACCAGCAGACCAACGCGCGTCTGCACCGGCTCGGACAACAACACCCGGTCGACATCGCGCAGCTTACTGTCAAAGGCACAGTGGATGCGCGGCTGCCGGGCATCTTGCAACAAAAACGCGACCAGGAAAATGCGCTCCTTAACGCTGTACGTCACGACGTCACCCAGTACAGTGTCTAATGCACTACCCAACACCAACAGATAAGGAAACACCCATCATGGCCGACATGATCAACCACCCGCCCCACTACGCCTCCCACGAGATCTTCGAAGGTGAATGCATCGAGTGGATCTGGAACCAACCCAAGGTCGTCTCCGACATGGGCAAGTACGCCTGGCGTTTTGGCGATAAGGACACCCCTGAATCCAACATCGGCAAGGTGCGCTTCTACGCCCGCCTCCTGCGCGACAAGGCAACCCAAGACGGCTACATCCCACGCGTCAACGCAGATGACACCGCACGCACCTACGACGAAGCCTACGAGCAGTACGCCAGCTGGTACGTACACATCACATGTGACCCCTCTGGCATAAGCCACTACCCGCCGATGCCTGTCCAGCACACGGTCGGCTTTCTCGACACTGCGTTCACCACGTCGACCGTCTTCAACTCGATCGACGACGACATCGCACGTCTTACCGGCGCGATCATCGTGCTCGCGCTGCAGTGCTCGCAAGCACCCGATGCCAAGGATGTGGCCGCGATCGCCAACCACATCATCAACATCTGCAACCGCTTGCTCGTACTTTTCGAAGTCAAACGAGACCAGCAGAAGTAGCACGCCATGACATTCGACACTGCGACATCCGCATTCGCCGAACACGCGCACACTATCGCTGCCGTAAGCGCACTCTGCGTCGCCATCTGTGTGGTGCTGTTGCGCGCGACCTGGGACACACGCAAACCTGTCTTCGACGCCATCTGCTACGTCGTGTCCATCAGCGCACTCGTCATCGGCGTGGCCGCGCTTGTCATCGAGTTGCGCCAGATGCAAACGTCACTCGAGGAGTTCTCCACGCACACTGTGCCGGAGACTACGACGACTGCGACATCAGCGACTGTGGCGTCTACGACTACGACCGCGTCTACGACTGCAACCGCCACCACCACAACCACCGACACCGACTAGGACACCGAAAGCGTACACACCCGACCATGTCTCTTACTTCCGCCTCTGCTATGGCAATTCCGCAACCGTATGACACCAATACGCTTGTGCGTGCCACCTGCCCCACACCGAAGCGCGGCGAGCACGTGCGCATCGCCATCGACCTCGACTCCACACTCATCAACTACACGGCGCTGTGCACTGCTGCGGCACTCCTGCTCGACATCGACTGCACACCGACTGCGACACTGGACGACTACTACCTGTACCCGTTGATCTTCATCGATAAGGGAGATTTTCTCGAAGCGCACACCTTCGTCATGGCCCATGCTGCCTATCACCCCCTCATGGATGAAACAGCACCTCAAGCGATCGCACGGTTACGCGCAGCCGGCCACCAGGTCGACATCCTCACCTCGCGCGAGCCCACGCCACACATGGAGTCCAGGCTCGTCGCGTGGTGTGCACATCACAACATCACCGTCGACGAGGTTGTCTTCGCCGAAGACAAGTCGATTACCGACAACTACGACATCATCTTCGACGACGCGCCGCATCACCTGGAAGCCATCACTGCCGCTGGCCACACACTCGCTGTGCGCAAACCCTGGCCGTTCAACGCGCACATGGAGCACATCCCCGCAGCCCCCGATTGCGCAGCACTTGCAGATTGGATCATCATGCAGCAAAACAACACATCAAAAACGCACAACTCGAAGTCGTCGCCGGAGTCTAACGCACAACATAGCACACAACATAGCACCCGCCGTGCCACCCGCAGACGCGCAACCCGCGCTGCCGGCGCACCGCGCACTTCGACTTCCGTATAGCCGTACACGCTGCAGTGTTGTGCCGGCATGCCGCGTTACCGTGCTACAATGCATGCAATCGAGCCTACGGCGTCTCCCACAACCATTGCACGGAGACGCTCATGGCGCAACGACGATCATGTGCAAAGGAGTACATTCATGACTCGACCCATGCCGACACTCACGTCCGAACAGCGCGAGGAAGCACTGCGTAAGGCGTCCATTACCCGCAAGGAGCGCGCTGAGCTCAAAGCGAAGCTCGCAGACGGCTCCATCACGCTCAAAGACGCACTGACAAAGGCAAAGTACGTCAACAACCAGGCGCTCTACAACATGCGCGTCATCGACGTGCTGCGCACCCAGCCGGGCATTGGACCCGCCAAGGCCACCAAGATCATGGCAGAGCTCGACATCGCTGAGCGCAAGCGTCTCAAAGGCCTCGGCCCCCGCCAGCGCGAGCGTCTCATCGAATACGCCGGGGAGAACTTCTCCCGCGCGTAAACGCCGCATAGCACACATAGACAGCGCCCCCGCACCTTGAAGGTACGGGGGCGCTACTCATGCGGCCCAAGCACAACACGCACACACGCGACCTAGCCGCGCGGGATCACCAACGTGTTGCCGGCATAGATCATGTCGACATCCCTGATGCCATTAGCCCGCGCCAGGCTCGCCATGTCGACGCCGTAGTACAACGCCAACTCACTAAGCGTGTCGCCCCACACGATGACGTGTTCGTTCGCGCTCATGCCTGCGGGTGCGGCGGAGGCAGCAGGTGCAGGGACGGTGTCAACTGGCTCAGCATCAGGGGTCTCGCCCTCGGGAGCGCTTGCGCGCTCCGGGGATGCGTGCGAGGATGCGTCTGCATCTGCAAGCGACGCTTCATTGTCTGCCGGCTCAGCATTCGCCGCAGACGATGCGTCGGGCACAGCATCAGTTGCAGCATCGGTTGCAGCTTCTGCATTCGGTGTCGACGTCACCGTCACCGTTTCAGTTTCACGGCGCTCGTCGAGCTTGTCGACGAGTTCATCGAGATCGACAACGCCCAAGTTACGATCGTCGGCGCTTGTCACAGTCGGCGTCTCTTCTGCGGTGGCCACGTCTGTGTGCTCACCAGAGAGAAAGCCCCACAACAGTGTGGAGCCGAAAATGCCGACACCGAGCGCACCGAGTGTGCCGCCAATGGTGTAAATCGGCGTGCGCGAGACATGCGCACGTTGACCAGCGGGTACTGCCTTCACGGCAGTTGCGTCCTCAGATGTTCGATGCGGTTGGCGTTTACGGGTAGAGCCCATGGGTGTCCCTTTCATAGCGTGAACATGCGTGTTTTGTGATAGGGAAAACCATAACACCTGGTTTTACCCATACCCCCACAATACAGCATCCGCGCACGTGCTGTATAATACAACCTGCATAGCGCGCACATTCCCCCGCGCGCCGTGTCCTCGAACGTTCAAGATTTACGTAGATCGAAACAAGAAAGGATGGTCATTCCTCCAATGACTGCACCTCAGAACTTCCAGCAGCCGCAGGGCGGCTACAACAACAACAATGGTGGCGGCCAGCACCTGTCCACCAACGACTTGAAGCCCCGCCTGACCGTTGTCATCAAGGGCACCGTCGGCTACAACCGCATCTCCTCTCGCGTCGAGGGCGCTGAGCTTGAGCGCTACAACGAGCGCCGCCGCCAGGCGAACCCGCGCATCAAGTTCGACATGGCGCCGCACACGATGATCACCATCGCCAACCCGGAGGTCATCCCGAACCAGGACGCTAACCCGGATCAGCAGCTCGCAGAGCAGTTCGTCCGTGAGAGCTTCTACTACTCCAAGCGCAACGAGGAAAACCAGGCTACCTTCCAGTCGAAGATGGAGCAGCTGCCCACCGTCTGGGAGCGCGATCCGGCCACCGGCCAGTTCACTCAGGTCAACCCTGTCTCTGACGACCTGACCGCAGGCCAGGAAGTCTACGTCGTCGTCTCCACCTTCGAGTCGTCTCGCGGCAACAACGGTGTGGGCCTCAACGAGATCTACGTCGAGGGCAAGGCATCGCTCGGCAACGCCCGCTCGCGCGACCTGTCCGCCTACGGCCTGGTCACTAATTCCGCACCTGTGCCGACCATTGGTGCAGCTCCCACGAACGCGCAGACGAACGCGCAGTCCGGCTACAACGCGCCGCAAGGCCAGCCGCAGCAGAATCAGCAGTACAACCAGCAGCAGGCTCAGCCGCAGCAGCAGTACAACCAGCCGGGTCAGTACGACCAGCAGCAGACCCAGCAGCAGGCGCCACAGTACAACCAGCAGCAGCCGCAGCAGCAGGGTGGCGCATCTGACCCGTCTCAGGTGAGCCCGTGGCCGAACGCCTACGGCGACCAGAACGGCGGCATCACCTACCAGGGTTAACCGCCCACGCACGCGCCTTCAAGCCCTGCGTGCATACTGCGCCCGCGCCGCGTCTTCGTGGCGCGGGCGCTCTTTTTCTTCGCTCGCTGCGCACACACTTGACACAAGGACGCATCACCCATGACCTCACCCGCATACAACCCCCACCACGTGTGGCCGCAGTTTTACTCCAACCCGACAATTGCAGCACTTGGCAACAACAGACGCTGGACGGTGTCGACACAGCAGGACGTGCGCGCCGACCCGAACGATCCAACCTCGAAGATCATCACGCCGAAAAAAATGCCCATCGACATCCAAGAGCTGCGAAGTTCCGGTCGCGTCATGGGCGCGCGTGTCGCAGACGCCGAGCAGACGCTCATGACGCTTCCTGAGCTCACACACTTCCTTCCGAACGCGTCGAATTGCGCCTACTACCTCGACTGGACTCGCGACAACGTCATCATTGTGGACATCGAATCAACCTGTCCGCCTCACGTGCGCGACAGACTACTCACCATCACCCCCTACGCGCTCTACACTGAGGTGTCCATGTCGGGTCGCGGCTACCACCTCGTGCTGCCGATGCCTCCGGCCGAGATCATCGACCCGGCCGTGAGCATGAAGCGCGTGCTGCGCAACCTCGACGGCCACTACGAGATCCTGCTCGACCACTGGGTGACGTTCACCCGCACCCCGATCGACCCGGGTGTGATCAACCACGCATTCAACACCGCCGAGCGCATCACGCCGCTGACCCTGTGGCAGGAGCTCGTCACCGAGGCGACATCGCTGAAATCCGGCGCACAGCTCTATAGCGTCGGCATCGGCGATGAGCTGGGGCTCTCGAACGACCCAGAGCAAGCTAGGTACGAGCAGAACATCATCAACCGCGCCCACAACGCAGCGCTTGCCATGCCGTCAAGCGATAAGACCCCAGCCGATTTCAATTTCGACAACTCCCGCTACGAGTTTTCGGTGCTCTCACGCATCGCGCATGCTGTGGGTCGCGAGCTCTACGGCGACATTTTGGAAGACTACGGCTCCATCGACCCCGCAGACATGCCCGAAGGCGCGGCACTCGACCAAATCGCGCGTCTGACATACGTACTCGGCACCCACATCATCGAATACCGCGACAAGCATGATCAAACCAGAAACGGCTTGCCCTATCTTGCCCAACGCGCCGTCGACGTGGTCGAGCACATCGACTGGGACGAGTTCAACGCGAAGTTGCGCACCCGATACATTCACGGCCAGGATCTCTAGGAAAGGAACCCCACCATGACACTTGGCATCATCGCATTCATTGTGGCGTTTTTGCTGCTCATCGCAATCCACGAGGCCGGCCACTTCATCGCCGCCAAATCCGCAGGCGTTGCTGTGCGCACCTTCAGTATCGGCATGGGACCGAAAATCGCCTCCTTCACCCCGAAAAACACGCCGAACCCCACCACTTACCAGCTTGCGGCACTACCCATCGGCGGCTATTGCGGGATTGCCGGCATGACAAACCTTGACGATGCCGACGACGTCGATGAGGACGCCCGCTTCGATCACGCGCCACTGCACACACGCATTGGTATCATGCTCGCCGGCATTGCCATCAACATTGTCGCCGGCCTGCTACTCATTGCAGCCCTTGCTGCCACCACAGTGTTCCCGGACGTGCGCGCCGACTCGCGCCCTGTCATTGCTGAGGTGCAGGCTGATTCTCCAGCCGACAAGGCCGGTCTCACAGACAGCCTCGATGCCACAATCACCGCCGTGGGCGACACGCCTGTTACGCGCAGGTCGGACGTGAGCCAAGCGCTGCAGCACTACCCCGAGAAGACTGTGACACTCACCCTCGATGACGACGGCCAGACCCGCACTGTCGACGTCACGCCCACCGATGCCGGCACAATCGGCGTCATGATGCGCACACGCGAGCCTGCGGCGCGTGAAGCTACCTCAGCCGCTGACGCAATGACCCTCGCCTCCACGTACACGGTGTCGCTTGTCGATCAGACGGTGCGCAGCATCGCAGCGCTGCCGTCGATGGTGGCACCTGCCGTAAAAGCCATCGCAGGCACCGAGGAGCGTAAGTCTGACTCCCCGATGTCGATCGTAGGCGCCTCGCGCATCTCCGGCGAGATCGTGAAGATGGACGCCTGGTCGAGCTTTGCGCTCATGATGGCGAACTTCAGCATCTTCTTAGGGCTGTTCAACTTGATTCCGATTCCGCCGCTCGATGGCGGCCACGTGATGATCAACCTCATCGGCGCGGCCAACAAGCGCAGGAAGGGTACTCCTAATGCCTCAGGTATCGGCGTCGATTACGCGAAATTCACCTGGATTACTGCTGTTGCCGCATTGCTGCTGTTGGGCTTCGGCCTGCTCATCCTTGTCGCCGACATTGTCGCGCCCGTAACCCTTCAGTAGCGCACTAGCACGAGCATACTTCGGTGTGAGATACTCAGAGCACAACTGTGCAAACCATCAGGTCTTGCACCATGTGTCATGTATGAGGGCGAAGAAAATATGGACATGTCATCTCTGTTGCCGCAGGATCTACTCGGGTTCGTGCAAGAACACAGCGGCACGCTGCTCAGCGTCACCCTGATCGCTGTCGCGCTCCATATTATCACCACAGCCATTCCGCGACAGCTGCGCAAAATGCGCCGCATGCGCAGCAGAATCACCACAGCACTGCTCGCCTCCGCCATCGCCGGCGGCGGCATCGGCTCTGTCGCCGGCAACGCACTTGATTCCCGACACGCCACCCAGTGCCCGCAAGGTACTGTAGCCATGTCGCAACTTGGCGGCCAGCTGCGCTCGCAGACCTACTGCATCCCCCAATCAGCACTGCAACCAGCACCGCAAGCTGCTCCCCAACCACAACCCGCCTCACGCGCCGACACACTGCCACTCCCCGACGTTGGCAACCTTGCGTTACCAAACGCCGACATGCTACGTTACACCGATCTTGGCGCAGCACTGAACAACATCACAGGCTAGGCGCCCAACCCCGAATCAACGCACCCATGAAAACAATCACACATACCGTCACCACCGCCACAGGCGAGTCCTACGACGCAGAAATCATCCTGCCCCGCCCTCACCGTGCGGGCACCACCCGCACCATCATCGCGCTCAGCGACGCTCCCACCACCGACATCGCGAGAGCTCTGCTGCCCTGCGACCCCGACAACCCCACAATGACCGTGGCGGGAACGCCGGTTGCAACGACAACTGCGCTGCTCTACGAAGATGGCACACCACGCGGCCACTTCCTGCTCGGGAACCAATCGAACAACGTCTACTTCATCAACATCGACGACATCGACGTGCTTCCGCGCACGCACACATGCGACCCAGATGATGACAACGTGGTCACCGTCAACCTTGACGAGCTGCCTGTCATACACGACCTTGTTATGAGCTTCACTCATAAGGTCGTAGACACGCTGCGTGACTCGTCGAAGCTTCCACACGACGTCGTCGAAGGTGTGAGTCCTGCTATCGCCACGCACCTACACAGACTTGCGTCCAACCACATAAGTGTTGCCGATCTTGCGAAGCAGCTGCACTACATTGTGACTGCAGCACATTGGCGCACACTCGCTACCTACCTGTATGTTGAGGCTCTTCATAATGACGCCTGCAGCAACGGGCAGGGTGCCTGGCGCGAGCACATAGACGCAATCTATGATTACGCCAAGAAGTACGAGCTCGGCATTTCAGATTTCGACAACAGGCACCCGGAATACGTCACCGGCGTCGTCGCAGCGCACGTGCTTGACGAAGCATTGCGCCCGGTTGAGAGCGCGATCACACGCACTGAATCCACGCCAGCCCACACCATTGCCGCGCTCGACGCTATCACCACACCAGGTGCCGGCATCGACCCAGACCTGCTTACTACAGCAGCCAAGATGGCCATGCGCCCCCGAATCGACTAACACCATAAACCCCCACCACGCATAGGTTCTGGCGGGGGTTATGTGTTTTCCCTCGCGCACCGAGGGTGGGCGGGCGGTGTTACGGCGTGGCGTAAGTACAAGGAGGGTGGCGGCTCGGCCCGTCTTCGCCGGCCGAGCCGGGACAAAACGCGACACGTCGGTTGATACGCACTTCGACCACTCAAGACGTGCGCCGGGGGTGAGACCCCGCGCGAGGTACGCGCGGGGTGGGCGTAAGCAGTCTAGAATTGCGCGCACACACTATATGCGACACGCCACCCACGCATCATCATCACTATCACAGCCAACATCCACGGCTAAGAAAGGAACACCCATGGCTAATCCGAACGCTTTTCTGCTCAACGACACGCTGATGAACATCATCCGTCACGACATCGCCACCACCCGCATCGTGCCGGTGCTCACCGGCGGGCCCGGCTTCGGTAAGACCTCCTGCCTGGAAGACCTCGCGGAGTCGTTCGACACCAAGATCTTCAAAATGCAGATCAACTCCTACAACGAAAAGGGTGACCTGCTTGGCGTACGCGTCGTGCCGAAGGAGGACGGCACCGGCTTCGTGCAGGTCTACATCCCGAACGAAGTCATCGTCGCCGCCAACGAGTACGCCGAGGAACACCCTGACAAACTCGTCTTCGTCGCCCTCGAAGAGTACAACCGCGCAGAGCCGGACGTCACGTCTGCCGCCATGACGATGCCGACTGAGCGCAAGTGCGGCACCACTGAGATCGCACCCAACATCCGCTTCCTTGCTACCGGCAACGACAAGGGTAACGTCACCGAGATCGACGGCGCGTCCGCCACTCGCTTCGCTCACTACCCGGTGTATCCAGACCTCACCACCTTCTTGGAGGTGACGAAGGATTCACTCAACCCGCTTGTGAAACGCACCCTGCAGCGCAACCCGGAACTCATCGTCTCCCTGCCAGAAATCGCAGAAGACGACGGCTCCATGTTCAGCGTCGCCTTTGGCGACGACGAGCGCGAGAACCTGCCACACGCGAACCCGCGCACCATCGAAGGCATGTCGAATTGGCTGAACTCCATTACCAACGACGCCACGGACACGACCTTCCTCAAGGAGCTCTTCGACACCCCGGCCCACAACGACAATGACTCCACCCTGCTGGAGAAGTCCATCATCGCCCACACCGGAGACACCGCCTTTAGCAAGGCCCTCTACGCGGAGATCGTGAAGATGCTCACCCCGTCGCAGAACCAGACGCCGTCGTCTGCGGCCATGCCGCCGCGCCCGCGCGCAATGGACGCACTTGTGGGCGCCGACACCCGCAACGAGGTGAACGCAATCCTCGCCAGGATGGACGCCGACGAGCTCGATGAGGTCATCTTGTACTCTATGACCCAGAACCACCCGGACATTATCAATGGCGTGCTGCCGATGGCGCTCGATGCCTACCCGAAGCCGTACATGGACATCAACTCCACCGTCCAGCTGGTGAACCTGTTCACCGAAGGCCTTGTCACCGACGATGCCTTCGACGTCGTCGCGGCTGCGACGGGCGGCGTCGGCGAGAGCATCTACCAGTACCTCTCCGCGACGAAGTCGAACAAATAGCGCACACAACCCCTTCTCGGCACGTGTGCGTCCACCAACAACGCACACACACGTACACCAGGTAGCCCACATACAACGAGCACCTCGTGCTACCCGCTTGACCCCCAGAAAGGACATGTGCCCCCATGGCCGTCACCACGACGAACACAAAGCCTATCCAACTACACCCCACACAGTTCCATGCGCCGCTCACCGACGCAGCCGACGGCGGCCGAGACTACGAGCTCACGGACGTCTTCGCCGAAACGCTCATGCGCGACTGGATCGTCAAAGATGATCCGGCGAAGCCTGTTGCGCTGACCTGGCAACCGTCGACTACCGACAAAGGCCCCGCTGCCCCTGTGCAACTCACGCCGAACAGTGTGGTCGGCGCACTCGCTGCGGCGTGCGATGTCACAACGCCACCGACACCGGCTGTCGACCATGCAGCACTCGACATTGTTGCGGCACTCACTAACACCGACTTGACGTCGCTGCTACCCGTGACACGCAAGATGTTCATCGCGAGCGCCATGCACGACGTCGGCTACCCCGCACCCGTGCCAGGGCGTGTGATCTACACAGTAGAGTCTGACGTGCGCACCGCTGCGCGTGTGTACTGCCAGGCGCGCGAAGCCAAAGACCACTACGAAACAGCCATCCAGGCAAACGCGCTCACGGCGTCGTTGGGTTTGATCTACTCCCCTATGACACTCGGCGTGTGGTGCGCTGACGAGGCCGCCTTTGACGACTTCAAAAAGTACTTGGACTACAAAGTCAACCAGTACGCCGCACAAGATCTGCTCACCGCTGAAACAGTGGTGAGGTTCCGCAAGTTCAACCAGGTGAAGCTTGACAAACTCACTACGTCATTGCGACTTCGCACATCAGAGAAGGAAGCCACCGGCTCCTACTCCTTTGCCCGCGTATTCATGCACATCCTGCACGAATACATCACCCACACTGAGTCGATCACGACCTCGCGCAGTGTGTGCCCTGAGATCGGCTTCATGGCATTCGACGTAAACGAACTCATCATGCCGTCAAGCATCGTCTTCGCCAACATCGAGACGCATGCCTCGCATGAGACGTACCTCATCGACGCCGAGTGGCGTGCGATCGTGGGCGCGCTGCAAACACCGATAAAGCGCATCTCGCTCACAGAGATCGCATCGCTGACCTCCGACCTCAACCAGCAGCGCCGGGCGCAGAAATCAATGACGGGGGGTGGTAGCTCGAATGACGCGCCGACAAAGCGAGTGTTTACAAACCAGGACTTTGAAACCAGCCCGCCGACTGCTGCCCGCATCGCCAAAGATGTCATGGTTGTGCTTGAACACATGGGCAAAGTCAACACGTCGAAGAACATCCACAAGTACCGCAAGAAGACCTTCAACAAGCAGTCACGACGTCACCCGGATAACCCCAACATGCCGGGCAGAACCAAGATGAAGCGCTACTACCCAGATGTGCACATCTACGCCGACACCTCCGGCTCCATCCAGCCCGACGAGTACGAGGCTGCAATCAAGATCATTGCGGTACTGGCAAAGAAGCTCGGCTTCAACATCTACTTCTCCTCGTTCACGCACGTTTTGAGCGAAGAAGTTGAGCTCCACACCAAAGGACGCTCGCCGGCGAGCATCATGTCGATCATTCACGCGATCCCGAAGATGAAAGGAAACACCGATTTCGAACTCGTGTGGCGAAACATCAACCAGGATTTTGCCCATCGCAGCCGCTGCAACATCGTCATTAGCGACATGGAGTACACCCCAGACCGCTACTGGCAGTTCCAGCACCCCAACTCCACCTACTACATTCCGATCGTGACGAACCAGTACAAGTGGCCAATGATCACCCGTAGCGTCGCGACATTTTGCACCAACATGCAAGACTTTGTCCCCGACATCAGGAACCGTATTCTCGGGGCATAAAGTCTCGCCTCACACCCAGAAAGGAGCCGTACACACCCATGGCCCACAACCCATTCGACGACTTCACCGGAGACGACGGCACGCCCGGCCGAGGCGCGCCTGCGAGGTCGCCCTTCGATCCCTTCGAGGACAACCCAATCACCAACGCCGACGCTGACACCAACGTCAACACTGACACGTCGCAGAACGCAGACGGTGATCAGACAGGTGGCGCAGACAGCGCAGCGCTGGCAGACGGCGACGGTGACACCCCCACAGGCGACGGCGACGGCGATGGTAACGCCCCAGGTACCCAAGGCACCGCTATGCCTGCAGACGTGCCCATGCCGGACAACATCGGCCAGGGGGAAGACAACGCACAGCCTATGGTGGGCCCGAACCTCAACGACTTCTTCAACCAGGTGAGTAGTAGCACTCCCGGCGGCGCCGTAATGTCGATTCGCATCCCGTCGCCAGACGATGACGCTGAGCCTTACGACGCCGTCAAGCAGATGATGGTCAACTACAACGAGAAGTTCGTTGACGCAGACCCGACGCTCTTCCGCGACGAAGTGGTCCAGCAAACCCTCAGCGTGCTGGTGTCGCGCACTAAGCCCAACCCGCTGCTCATCGGTGCGGCCGGCGTGGGCAAGACCGCCGTGGTCGAGGAGATCGCGCGCCGCATCGCCACAGGCGATCCCTCCATTCCAGAGCAGCTGCAGGACACCACCATCTACGAGCTGCCGATCTCGGCAATCACCGCCGACGCATCGTTGGCCGGCGAGATGGAAAAGCGCGTGCAGCAGATCATCGCGTTTGCCTCCGACCCGGAGCAAAACGTCATCATCTTCATGGACGAAATGCACCAGCTACTCGACTCACGCTCCGCGATGATCTCGAAGGCGGCGCAGATGTTCAAGCCGCCCATGGCGCGCGGCGACGTGCGTATCATCGGCGCGACCACACTGCAGGAATCGAAGACGATCGACAAAGATCCGGCGTTTTCGCGCCGCATGACCCGCATCGGCGTCGACGAGCTCACCATCGAGCAGACCCGTGTCATCTTGAACGCCTGCGCCAAGCATGAGGTTGAGCACTTCGCACACACCATCGCGATCCCCGCAGACGCGCTCGATGCCTGCATCTCGCACGCAGACGCGTACCTGTCGACCGCGAACAACCGCCCGGACAACGCGATTACGCTGCTCTCGCGCGCGGCCGCCGATCTCTATCTGCTCTCAGCCCCCATCCGCCAAAAGGTGGGCGACGTCGCAGTACCTATGTCCACCCAGCATGTGGCGTCTGTGGCCGAGCGCCTCGCCAGCGGCAACGCCGAGCCGAACCACTTCGACGAGGCAGAGCTTGCCGCAAACCTGTCGCGTATCAAGGGTCAAAATCACGTCACCAAGGAACTGCCCGGCATGCTCAAGCGCCGTGCGCTGCGTCTAACGAAGCGCAACCGTCCGCTCGTCATGATGTTCGCCGGGCCTTCTGGTGTCGGCAAGACCGAGATCGCAAACATCATTGCCGAGCACCTCACCGGCACAGCACCGATCCGCATCAACGGCGGCGAGTACGCCTCGGGCTTTTCCACCTCAGCACTGCTCGGCTCGCCAAAGGGCTACGTCGGCTCCGAAGACAACGACGAAATGCCTTTCGACAAGTTACGTACAAACCCACAGCAGGTGATCTTGATCGACGAAGTCGACAAGATGAGCAAGGAGGTCTGGCAGCTCTTCCTCTCCGCCTTCGATGCTGGCACCATGAAAATGGCCGACCACACCGAGATCGACTTCTCCCAGGCTGTGGTGATCCTTACCACCAACGCCGGCAAAAAGCTGTTCACGTCGAACCCTATGGGGTTCACGGTAAACAACGAGGCGACCGATCTCACATCCGACTCCGCACACAACCGTGCACTGCTCACTGGCGCGCTGACCCAGCCGAAGGGGCCGTTTAGCACCGAGTTCATCGGGCGCATGCAGTTCATCGCCGGCTTCAACCCGATCCAGCGCGACACCTACGCCACAATCGTCGAAGAAGCCTACGAGCGCGAGCGCGGCGAGGTTATCTCCCTGCACCCGAACTACGCGGTGTGCCTGCCTGAAACGCTCCCCGACGACGTCGTTGAAGAGATCGTGTCACACACCTACCACGTCGATCACGGCGCGCGCCCTGCACGCCAAGCGGTGACAGCCGAGATCGAAGACCGCGTGCTCGCCTTCCTCGACGAGAAGGTTACACTTGTACCCACAACCCCCACCAATCACCCACCGACCCGGTCGTCAGCCGAGGCGAACCTGTTTGCAACCACCATCGCCGAGGTGGGCGACGCACGTGCCGATCGCGGCGCGAGAAAGTAGTCCCCATGTCCATACACGCCAACACACTCGACCACGCCGACGCCCCGCACGCTTGCGGGCAGGGGGCGTTCATGCCAATCAATGCCGCACACGTTGACGCAGACGAGCACGAGTGCTACCTCAACGCCGTTGTAAGCTCCCCGCCCTCAGAGGTGATCTCGTGAGCATCCCGGATGCTCTCGTGGCACCACTGCCGCCGCTGATTCCGACCTGGGGAATGGTGCTTGCGCTTGCCATTCCAATCACAGTGCTGCACTGTCTCATCGTGGGCTTGTGCTACGTCACCAGTAACAACCCACGTGCTATGACGCGTACACACCACACAGCGCGACTTGCGCTCATGGTCGTCATAATCGCACTCTGTACTGTCATCGGCACCATGCTGTGCGCTTACACCACCACGTTTAGCGCCCAACATTGGTTGGGTAGCATCACGCCCATGTGGGTGCGCATACTCACCTGGGCTGCCATGCTTGTGCCCGCAGTCAGCTACGCCGTCATGCTCGTCGATCACACCGACATCGTCGACGCAGTTGATAAACCGACCCGAGACGTGGCAGTACCAGGACCCTACATGGCAGCGACACACGCACTGTACACCTAGCACAATAACCGCCAACCACGCTCACGCCCGCGCGCTGAGCGGCGCGCACGGGCGTGCGGGGGCGGGGATGCACCGCGCGTGTCACATGCAGCCGCACATGTATTCACCCGTACCCCACAAAAACCCAAGAGCCCAGATGTGGCCCACTTAGGAGGACATCATGCCTATCGTCATCGACGATCTCATCAACGAGATCACCCACACGCACACAGACCAAACGCCTACGTGGACGCCGAAGTACTTCCACAAGGAACTCAACGGCAACGGACGCGGCTCCGGTGGACGTCTCAGTGCGTCGAACCACCCAGCCAATCCCGACAAGTCGTTCACGCCGGACCCAACTCCGCGTCGTCCGAAGAAGTTCACCGACCCGGACAACAATCTGGAGATCCGCTACATTCCGGTGGCACCCGTACTGCTGAAAACGCTGCGCGCCGCTGCAGAGTCTGCCATGTCGGTTGCCGACGACCGTGACGCCGACGCATTGAACCACAACTTGTCGGCACCCGCCGACCTGAATGATCACCCGTACTTTGTGATGCAGAACACGCCCAACGCAGAGGGGATGTTCAACATCAACGAGGCACTGTCGACCACCGTGGACAACTACCACTTCTTCGCCGACTTCGACCCGGAACGCGTGAGCATCCGCAAGAAGAAGACCGTCACCACTGACGGCGCCTCGGTCACGAAGACCACAACCCACGTCGACTACCACGTGTGTATCGTCGCCGTCCACGACGACGATCTCACCATCATCAAGCATGCAGACGGTTCTATAGAGTACGAGATCGACCGCGAGCGGCTGCCCTATGTCACCGACACATCCGCACGCATGATCGCGCGCGGCGCCAAGAGCTTCATGCTCGGCGAGGTCACTGACACCCCGTTCGAGACCATGCAGAAGCTCGTCTTCGACCTGCAGTCTGTGCTCGACCGTGTCAACGGCTATCAGACAGCCGCGATCAACGAGGCTGAGTTCCACACCTGGTCCGAAAACGTCTACAGCTTGTATGAGCGCATCAGTGCCAACGCTGAAACGATGGGCACCGACGCAGTGGCCGAGCGCGTCGTCGACCTCATCGAGCAGGTCGACTACCTCGCCTCGGAAAAGCACCGCATCACCGGCGATTACCCGTCTGCAATGTGGAACGCAGTACTGTGGCAGTTGCGCTACATGGAGTTCTTCGACGTCACGTTGACTGCGTACTCCACGATCTTCGACGCGTTGGTGAATCTCAACGAGCCGGAGGTTGGCATCGAGTTGTCCAAGCACAACCTGCAGCTGTCCTTCAACGCGAACTTGAAAGCGCTGGTTGGCGTGAAGGATCAACTGCCAGTACCCCTGGCGCCGGGGCAGACGAGCACCTACATGCCCGACCCGCGCTTCTCGCAGCAGCAGCTTGATCCGATCACGACCCAGAGCCCCTTAGTCATGGTGAAAGCCGGCGCCGGCACGGGCAAGACGACTGTCATCCTGGAACACGTGAAGTTCCTCACCGGCTGCGGCGTACCGCTCGGTGACATCGAGGCGTGGTCGTTCACCAACGCCGCAGCCGACAACATGACGGATCGCTTCCCGGGCATTCAGTCGTCCACCATCGCGAAAGCGTACATGGACATCTACGAGTACAACTTCCCGACCCACAAGCTCTCCACCATGGAGACGATTCTCACCTCGCTGCAGATCTACTACGGCGAGGCGATCGGGATGGACGACACGCTCTCCGCGTTCTACCGTCTCGTCAAGGAGGGCGCGAAGCAGACTAACTCGTCGATGACGGCACTGGCGAACTTTGTCGAAGCCAATCTCGTCAGCGTGTTGCGTATTCTCAACGAGATCCGGCAAACCTCGTTGGAGCTCGCGCTCATCATCTCCTACTTGATGATCGACGACCCAAGCTTCAAGTCGAACCGGAAGACGCCGCAGTACCTCATCATCGACGAGGTGCAGGACAACTCCGTCTTCGAGTTCGTCTACGCGCTGAAGTACGCCACGCGCAACCGCTGCGCTGTGTTTGTCGTGGGTGACCCGTCACAGACACTCTACGAGTTCCGCTCGGCGAACCCGAAGGCGCTCAATGCGTTGGAGATGTCCGGCGTCTTCGACACCTTTGCATTGACGACGAACTACCGCTCGAACCAGGAGATTCTCGACTTCGCCAATGTCCACTTGCGCGACATTGAGACCAACAGGATCACCCAGATCGAGTTGAAGGCAAACCTCTTGGCCGCGCCTACGGAGGCCACCTTCACCGAAAAGGTGAAGCTCAAGCGCGTCTTCGGCACGAAGCAGCAGGAGTTCACCGACAACATCCCGGGATACTTCCGTTCGGATGATGTCAGATCCTTCATCGACGAGAAGCTCGCTGCCGGCGAGCGCATCTGTGTGCTCGGCGCGCGCCGCATCGAGGTGGCTAAGGCGATGGACACGCTGACCAAGATGTACCCCAACATCCCGGTGGTAAATCTCACCTCCGAGCGTCCCTTCAACAACACCACCTTCTCGAAGTTCGTCGCCACGCACTGGAACAGTGTCACTGCTGTCGATCCGCAGTACGCCGCACTGACCTTCCAGCGCGAACTGGTAAAGAACCTCTCCTCCTTCGAGCACGACGCAGTCCGCGCTGAACCGCGCATCCGCAAAATGCTCGCCGAGTGGTGGTTGAGCGTGGAGCGCAACTACCTCGGCTGGGTGCAGCACTACCAAGCTGTGCTTGGCAACCCTGGAGCCACCCAGGACGACATCGACAAGGCAAAGCAGTTGGTCTTCACCAACCTGCGCGAGTCGATCTTGAGCTACGAGATCCGCCACAACGCGATCAACCAGTCGCTCAAAACCAAGCGCAACGAGGAGCGCAAGAACAGCCAGGAAGCCCAGACGAGCCAGCTGCTGGTGTCTACCATCCACGGCGCGAAGGGTTTGGAGTTCGACAACACCATCATCATTCAAAAGCCGAAGGCGATCTTGGATGAAGATGAAAAACGCATGTTCTATGTCGCATACACCCGCGCACAGAAGGCTGAGCTCATCATTGCCGGCTCGGGTGACGTGCAAAGCAAGGTCGTCAGCGATTACGACAGCGTGGTTGAACTCCTGCGCGCCCGCGACGCGAAGATTGCGACACTCACCGCAAACCCGCGCCTGCAGGCCGGCTTGCAGGCGCGCGGCATGAAGCTCGACGACATGGATCTCGAAGCCACCCTGGCGAAGTTCGACGCCGAAGGTATCGTCGTCGACGAGGAGCAATTCCTCGATGCTGTCGTGTTCGTCGACCCGGACACCGGCGAAGCCATCACGAGCGACGCTGATGATGAACCGGACACGCAAACGGCCAATCCATCTGTCGGCGAAGCCCTGGGTGCAGCCCTGCAACACACCCCGGCACCTGACGCCGAAACCCGAGGCGGCGACAACAACGCTGCGGCAACCCCGCAGCAGCTGTCACCGAACCCGGCCGTACTCGCCGCCATAGGCGGCAACAGCGCTCCTGCAGCGCAGCCGGGGCCCACGAACGACGCCGCAGAAATCGCAGCGCTGTTCAACTCCGGCTCTGACGCAGGCAACGACACCTGGGGCTAAACGTCTCTCGCCAGAATCAGTGACACCCACAAATGCGCCCGTATGGTTGCTAAATGCTATAGTTGTAGCAGAAGGCACCCCATACGGGCGCCTTTGTGTGTGCCGAAGTACACACTGACCGTCTGTAACGTTTACCATACACAATCGAAAGGTAGTTCACACTTATGGCTACGCTACTCATCGGCACAACCCTGCTTGTGCTCATGCTCGCTCTTCACCTGTTCGCACTCGGGTACGCTCCTGAGCTGCTCGAAGCCGCGCAAAACGACTTCTTCTTGATCTACGTGATCGTCTTCATTGTCTCGCTGGTACTCCTCATCATCGGCATCGTGAACGTCGGCCGCCAGATCAAGGACAAGGAAGACGTCCTCGCCGGCGCCGGCGTGACCGTCGACCCGACCAAGGGCGTGACCTACGACCAAGCGCTCGACGCCCGCGACGGCTCTATCGACCTGCGTACGCGCAACACCACCGCCGCGCATCCCGTCGAGGGCGCAACCAGTGTCGAGATCACCGAGACCACTCGCCGCGTCGACGATGCAGGGTCGAGTGCCATCGACACGCCCGCATCCAACGACTAATCCACGCACACGAAAGCGCCACCCTTACGTCACATGCATGACGTAAGGGTGGCGCTTTTTTTTTTTTCACACAGCGTTGTGCTTACCACGTAGGCTGGAAATCATTGCCGCCGCGAGCGTTACCCTGAGCCTGGGCGTTGAGCTGCTGCATTGTGTTGCTCATCTTGCCGAGGTCTTTACCCTGAATCGTCACTGTCGGTTCACTGTCACGCTGCGCTTGATCGTCGTTCGACTTGCGCACTTCGTGGCTAATGCTTGAACCAATCATGTAACGGTTCATGTGGCTCATCACGTTCTGATTGATCATGCTCGCACCCGCAGAGCGGCGCTTCGCATCAGCAGACTCGGCTTCTTGTTCAGTACCGCCAGTCAGCTGCGTCCATTCGCTTGTCATGCTCATTGCTACACACCTCCTTTACGTCTATCACCACATCCGCGATGGAAAATCATCTGCGTACATCCTACCGCTTACTTGGTCCCCATGCCAGCATCCGCCTCGCGCTCACGCTTCGACTGCGCCTCACGTTGCCGTGTACGCTCAGCCTGACGCTTCTTCTGGCTCTGCAGACGTGCCATGCGATCAGCCACAGTGTCGTTCGCATCGATCTGCTCGGTGAAGTTATGCACCATGTTGATCTCACTACTTTCAACCACATGAGCCTTGCCGCGCGACGCCGAGTCACCCTTCTGCTCAATAATCCCCGGGGTCGACGGGTCATCGTACTCATTTGGCCGAGGTGCTTCTGCCTCATGCGTATCAGCCGTCGGTTGTAGAGTATCCGGCTGCTCATAGTCGAACTGTGCCCCAGACGCAGGCGCGCCATGGGTAGAGTCTCCGCGATTGTCTTCGCGGTTGGTGTGCACATTCATCTGCGGCTGCATGTCCTGGCCAATGAGCTGCTGTTGCTGTTGCAACGCGACACGCTGGTGGCGCGGCGTACGCCGGCGTCCTGTCGTTGTCATACCCGCACGCTCGCCAGCATGAGACTCACTCACAGGCTGCTGTCCGGACTGCTCCGGGTTCTGCGGCTGTGTCTCCTGCTGCTGCTGTTGCCCAGCAACCTGGTTAGCCTGGTTAGCCTGATCAGCCTGCACCTGCTGAGCCTGCTGTGATTGCCGTGTCCGCCTGGTCTGTTGTGCTTGCTTCGACTTGCTCCTTTGGCGTGTGGAGCTGCGCTGCTTACCGGAGAACTCATCGTGAGCCTGGTGGCGCGCGTCACGCTCCTTAGTACCCTCGCGTCCGCCTTCAGGCACATAATCGTCAGCCGGCTGCATCTGCGTGTCGCTGAGCACAGAGCTCCTACCCCGCATCGGCGTCGTCGCTGTGCCATGCTCCAGCTGAGAAACGACCATGGTAGTACCCTCACGCTTCGTCGTGTGGCGCTCGGCACCCACCCACACAGGCCCGTCGAGGCTGCCACGTTTCACCGCATCCGCGTGCGCCTGCTGCCATTGGCTCACGCCTTCCGGCCAATCCATGCCGTAAGAGCTTTGGAACTCACGGAACAGATCCGGATTCGATTGCTCGATGTACGCTGTCGCATTCGCGAACGCCTCGCGCATCATCGCTTCCTGCTGCTGCGGATTCGTAATGCCGTCATCGTGCATCGCTTTGAGCTGCGACTGCAACGTCATCGCAGATGCAACACGCGTATCCCGGTCGGTGCCTTCGCCAGCGACCATGCGTAGATCCTGATCGCGCATCTGGAACCCGCCGAGATAGCCCACAAACACATCCCGCATGCCCTCTGGTGTCGCATTGCGGCCGATGTCTGTCGCAATCGCGGTGGCAAGTTGGGTCACGTGGTTCGCAGTCGGATCTGCCGCGCCAGGTTGCGCTTGCGCAGACATGGGTTTGCGCGGCGTGAAGAACCCCGCGTCGTCGCGCAGCGCACCTTTACCCATGACGTCCCAGCCGCCGTTCCAACCCTGATGGGCGTAGACGCTGCCAGCGACCTCCTGCGGAGCATTGCGCACCGTCATACGCATAGCGCCATTCGACGTCTCAGCAAACACGGCCGCGTACTGCGGGTCTTCCGCAATCTTTTCTGCGACAATGCCACGTGCGCGCGTGCGCACTTCCGCCACGTCGAGGCCCGACTTCTCGAAGCGCTCTTCCAGCTTGTTGATGACATCTGCGTGCAGCGCGTTGATGCGCTCGATCTCTTTGTCGTTGCCGATGTTCGCCTGCATTGCCGCACGAGCGTTCTCCGTCATCTTCACCATGGTGACAGCAGCTGTCTCGGTGACAAACGGCATGTTGCCCTTGTGGGTATTCGCGAATGCGGCGAATTGACGATCCATCGAGTTCGTCAGCTTCCGAGCGTTGATCTTGGCTTCTTTGCGCTCCTGGCGGGAACCCCAGTAGCCGTCAACTTGGGCGTAGCGGAACAACTTGTCGCGTTTCGACTCAAACGCCTTCTTCGCAGTGTTGTCCAAGTTCTTCAACCCGCTACCCACAGTCTCGCGCATCTTCGAGCTCAACACCAGCATGATGGCAAACGCCGACATCGACTGCATCAACGATTTCGCATTCATGCCGTTCGCCAACGGCGCGGTGCACGCGAGCATCAACATCTTCGACAAGTCGTCATTCTTATTTGCAACGTTGCCCACAATCTCGTCGGCGTTCATGTTCGTCAAGTACGGGTTTTCTTCCAACGCTTGCTCGTACTTGGCGATAGCCTCGGCTTGGGTCTTGGCCATCTGACGTTCAAGATCCTTGTCGTCCTTCACGCGGCCGTCTTCACCGACCTCGACGTCGGATACACCTGCCACTTCGTTGTCGCGAACACCCGCTGCAGTGGCGTCGTCGCTCTGACGGATCTGCTCGTCACGTCGCGCGGCGAAAAGCGCTTCCATCTCGCGGCGGTTGCGCTCGGCGTCAGCAAAGTCTTGATCACTCAAAACGAGCTTCGCACCGCGCAAGTCGTCGACGACATCGCCGATGTCGCCCGCCTGTAAACCTTCCGTGTTCACCTGGGCAAACTCGTAACTCTTCGCGTCATAACCCGGCGGCACCTGTTCGGAAACCCAGCGCTCAATGTCTTCGACACTGAGCTCACCAGATTCACACGCGGACGCAAAAGACGTGTACTCAAGGTCATTGTCCTTGCAGTACTGCTTCCACGCTTGCTCTGCCGCCAACACTTGGCCAGCGTCAATGGAAAGCATCATGTTGTCTTTCACATGCAGCGTGTAATCGCGCGGGCCGGCGGCGCGTGGCCCACGATAGACAGCGAGATCAGTGCCTGGCGTAGCCTCTACGTCGTTTTCAGCTTCATCGTCGACGTGGTCGATCACCACACCTTCAAACTCGCCGGCTTCCAGCTTTTCACGCACGTCATCATCCATATGCGTATCAGGCCATGTTGCAAAGTGATCCTGCATCGCTTGACGCGCATCGTCGTCGCCCAAGCCATCTACAGCAGTGCTCGCAACACGCTCGTTGTCCTTGCGCATCTGCTCCAACGCCTTGCCGGATGGCCCCTTCGCTACCTCATCGCGCAGCATGCCTTCAGGCACAGCCTCAATCACATCGAAGTGCTTGCCAGCCTCATCGCGCAGCCGGTCGCGCTCATCACCATACGGGCCCATCACATAGGTCGTGCCGTCTTGCACAGCGGCGTTGCGACGGCGGTATTCGCCGGCGACGAAGTTACCGACGTTCATGATCTCCACTGCGGCCTTGCTCGCCTGCGGATAGCGCGCGGAGATCATTGTGTACGCCTTATCGGCCGCAGGAGATTCCTTGAACTCCTTGATCATCCAAGCGACTTTTTCATTACCGCCGAAGTCGTCGTAGGCCTGGCGCACAATACGACCAGAATCAACAAGCCGCGACACAATGGACTTGTGGTTTTCCACGTCGCGCGCACGCTGCAGCGCACCGGAGCGGCGCCCGGCCCGCGCCACAGATTCAACTTTACCTAGCTCTTTAGCCATGTCATTGTCTCACTTTCACAAACGTGTTCTCTTAAAGGCTTAAGAGAAGTCGGGGCCGTCATTGTCAGGGGTATTGCGGCGACGCTCTTCGTACTCGCGCTGCTGCTTTTGCATCATATCGGACACGTTGATTTCACTGTGTTCGTCTGGGGTGTCGTAGCCCGCATCAAATTGCAGCGGGGGTTCACCGTACTCCGCAACATCGTCTTCGTAGTCCGAAGGCATCTCGGGCAGCACGTAATCTCCGTCACCGATCGCCAGCGCCGGGTCATAGGGCTGCGGTTCGCTCTGGACATAGCGAGCCCCGACACCTGCCATTGCACGGGCGCCCTCTTGCTCCCAACCAGCAACAACACCCTTAACCACGTCCTGCGCAGACATATCCTTGTCGACCTTGAACTCCACCTTCGGCATCTCAGTGAGCGAGTTCGCTGTCATCACCGGGGCTTGAGCGTGCGCCTGCTCGTTGACAGGCAAGTTCGCAATGACCTGCGGTTCGATCGCAGACGGCGCGCTGAAACGACGCGTACGAGTCTCACCGTTTCGCAGATCACGTGCTTCAACGTTGCGCATCTGCGCTTCGCCACTCACGACGCGTGGGTCGCACTTGAAGGATTCGACAAGCTGCTCATCGGTAATGCCTGAGTGCTGCTTACGCAGCATCTCGACTTCCTGCTTCGCTTCCCGAAGTTCAACGTTATGACGCACATTATCCGGCATGAAGTAGTCAGTCTCCTTCTGATACAGCGGCACACCCTTCTCAGCCAGCTCGTAGAGCCGGTCTGTCGTGCCGCCGTAGGCCAACTGATCCATCACCGTCGGCTGCTTGTCTTCAGGCCAGGTGTGCCAAAACTCAGGACGAGTGTTGAGCATACGCTTTCGCATTGAACCATCAGCATCCTGTACCTCTGCAGAGAGTGCATCGGCCACAGCCTTAATGTGCTTCTCGTCAACAGACGCACCTAGTTCATCAATGACGTCTTTCATCTGGTTGACCCACTGATCAGGTTCTGCCTGCCGCACACGTGTGACATTGCGGCCGAGGCTTTGGTCATACGTAGTGTACGTTTCTGGCTTCCAGCGTGTTTCACCTGTCTCAGGGTCGTCGTACTTTACCAATGCGTGACCAGACCACTGCCAACGCAGCACTTCATCAACCATGTACACACGCTTGCGCGCGTCTGCCGCGTCGTGCTTCGCCTGCAGCAGACCCTGGGTTGCCACATAAGACACCTCTGTCGCAGCCTCCATCAGACCTTGCGCGCGCAGGAACTGCACCGCGTGCTGCGAGTGCTTGCCAGCCACACCTGTGTAGTGATCCTTAGCCACCATAGCGTACTGCGAGTCGACATACTCCTTGTCGGCGGCAAACGTCTCACACGTGCGCTCCCACATTTGAGTTTCCTCATTAAACTCAGCACCCATCTGCCTAGCAAAAGCTTCCATCTTCTTCGGACTGCCTTTTGCGCCAGTGTCAATGATGCGCTGAAACGACGTGAAGAACTCGTTCACGTCACCGAATTGCAACGTGAGCATCTCTTCATCCTGGCTAAACGCCGCACGCACACAGTTCGACAGCTCTGTGGTGATCTGCGAGTTCTTCGCATACGCAACCTCGTAGGCAACATTGCGCAAACCATCGGCATCCATCGTCGCCAAATCCAGTGTAGCGAGCTCGCCGTAGCTCTCCATCACGTGCGGATCGTTACTGTAGCGATCAATGAAGCTCCGATAGTCACCGCTGTCCATTGCAGCATGCAGCATCTCGTGCACTTCATTGGCTTGGTGGCGCAAGATGTCGAGGTAATCTTCACCGTTGTGAGTCAGCTCGCCCTGTCCACGCGCAACCTGAATGTCGAGGCCAGTTTCAAGACCGAGCTTGTACTTGCCGTTCTCAGGCGCGGCACCCGTATTCAACGGGTTCATCGTGATCGACGCATTAAGCCGCAGTTCTTCTTGAGCCTCCTTGCTCAGGTTGCCGACAATACCGTAGGTGTCGCCATCGTGATCGCCATCAAAACGGCACGACGCTGTAGGATTCATCATGAACCCACCAACGCCAGGACGAATCGTCACACGCATGCCCGCAAGGTTGCTGCCGTGCAGCTGCGGATCGCGCCACATCAGCACAGTTTCACCCTCAGTGACGTTGAGTGTTTCGGCCATCTCCGGGCTAATTGCGATCTCATCGAGGTCGAGCGTCGGATCAAGCTGTGCCACAGCCGTCGCCGAGTTTGGCACGCGAAAGCCCATCAAGGACTCCTTGATGATGTTGTGCTTACCGTTGAAGTGACGTGCGGCCACATCATTTGCGACCTTGTCATACTCACCCTGGCATTGACGCATCAAATCGCGCTTCTTCGCCTCAATCGCCTGTGCCAACTGTTCCTCAGTCGGGCCGTCGGGGCCGATGTTCGCCTTCGCCTTGCCTCCGAGATAGCGCTCTATGTCCTTCTTGGTCATGTTGCCGTGATCTTCGAGCACGCGCAGCTCACACAGATTGTCGTAGATCTTCACATAGTGCTGCGTGTAGTCGTGCTCGGAGACAGTGCCATCACGCAATTCCTGACCAGCACGCACACTCGACGAGGGGATTACAAGACCGTACACCTTCTCGCCTGTCTTCGGGTCTTCACGCAACAGCGGCGTCTCGCGCCCATTGTGCATCGTGATCGGGAACGGCAGCTCCAGCACGCCACCTGAGCGCGAGATCTTCTCGGCAAATTGCTCGCTCGGCGTCTTCTTGTAGCCAACAATCACGCCCTCTTCAGTTTCAGAGTAAATCGGGCGCGACTGACGCTTGTTGTACCCGATGACTTCCTTATTCTGCGTACGCAGAAAGTCTTCGAGATCCTCACTCGACGGCATTGCAAACGGTGTGCGATCAGACAAGTCCAAATCATGCGACACTTCTGCGTAGTCGTTGAGACTCACACCCAAGATAGAACTAAGCTCACGCGCACGACGAAAACCTGCCGGGTTCTTACCGAACAATTCGCGCAACGTCGTTGTGCAACCGTTCACGTCCAAAATCCACGCAAGCTGGCTTGAAATCTTGCGGCCTTGCTTGCCCTCTTCAAGTGCTGCTTCGTCATAGTGGTTTGTCTTCTTATCCACCGACAGGTGCGTGATGATCATGTTCATGTTGCCCATGGCATTTTCACGCACCTCAAAACCGCCCTTGCCATCCGGGACGTTGAGCAGACGCGGGTTTTCCATCATCTCCAGCACAACGCCAACGTTGCGGCGGTTCACCAGCGAAGCAGGATGCATCACGAGATCGAGTTCGGGGTTCGCCTTGAAAAAGTCCACCAGTTGATCGATACCCTGCTCCTCTGCGAGCTCGCGCGGCATATCAGGGTCAACCACGATCGCGGTGACACCCTTATTGCCGTGGAAGTCGGAGATCTTGTCGCCCGATTGCAGCGCACGGAAGTTACCGTCTGCGTCGCGCGCGAGGTACTTCTCAGCGAAGTCCTTGCTCACAGGGATGCCATCTTCAAAGTTCCAACCGTAGATCATCGAAAACGCCGCGTTGACGTCTTTGCCTGTAACTCCCACCGACTGCAAGATGTTCGACAGCGTCATCACGAAGCGGTCGTGCGGGTCGATGTGCGAGTAGCGCATGTAGTCATGCTGCATCAACTTGCTCTTCGCATTTTTATCCGGGTTGCCGTTGGCGTCCAGCACACGAGTAGCAACACCGTCACGATCAATCGTGGCACCGTTGACGAGGTAGCGCACAAGGCCATGGTTACGCGCCATACCCGTCATGTCCTTGTCAAACAAGCCATGCGAATACTCGGGGTCAATGATCGAGAGGTTACGAAAACCTGCGCGCACCAGCGCATCACGGCTGTTGTCGTTGCGCGGGTCAATACCCCGGCGCACTGCCTTCTCATACGCCATCATTGTCGCCTCATCACGAAACTCACCACCGTAGAGCACACGCGACGCTTCTGTGTCCGCGATGACGTCGATCCAGTCTTCCATACGTGCGATGTCTTCCGGCGAGCCGTCTCGGACCTGCTCCATCATCTGCTCGAAGTGGTCGACATCATAGCGGTGGCCGTAAATCTGACGGTACACACGATTCAGCCGTGTCGTGCCGTCGCGCTCGGTGCCCTTGCCAACAACACTGTTGTGCAGCTCGGAGCGGATGGCTTCATGCATGAGCTGTTCGTAACCGATGAACCGAGTGCGCTCTTCCAACGGGAGGTTCTGACCAGGCTCCTGGCCGACGACACGGGCGAGATAGCCCGGGATGAACATCACGTTGTCGGTGCCGGCGAACTTCGTCACCACTTCACCGCGCTCGCCGCGCGGGAAGATCTGGCCGATTTGGCCGCTCATCTGCTCCTTGGTGTCAATAGGTCGACCACCCGTCGACTTCGAGGCATTTTGACGGATCGTGCGCTCGCCTGTCCAACGCACGACGCCGTTGTCGTCGATCATGATCTCGCCCGGCTCAATGCCGCTCGACTGCAGCGACTCGGTAATCGTCTGCGACACGTCGCGGAAAAACGCGTCCTCATGCGTGCGCATATCTGCTGCTGTGTCTGGATCGAACTCAAGCATACGGTCAATGATGACCTTGTTTTCATAATCGTTGCCGCGCAGCTCTTCAGGTGCGATCTCCAGCGCCTTGATTGCTTCGATGATGGTGTCCCGGTTCGAGCGACGATTGCGCGTGCTCGGCATGTAGGAAGCAACCATATGCGCATCAAAGCGCTTGCCGTCGCCCTCGCGCGGCTCGAATTGACCGATAACCTCATCCACGGTGAGGTTCGCATGCGCACGGATACGGTCTGCCGCTGTGGCGTAGCGCGCCGACGTCGTCATGGCCTCTAGTTGCGAGCTGTCACCGATGCTTGCCATGTCAACAGCATCATTGTATTGCTCATCGTCGTAACCAGGATCACGCACGAGCAGCGGGCTGCCATCGCGTTCGCTTACCAGCATGTCCCAGTACAGACGCTGTGTTTGCGCGATGTCGGCGCTGCCGCTGAACTCCGGCTCGTAATCCGGATCTTCACTGTGCTCCTCGAACTCAGCAATAAGGTGCTCAACATCGAGGTTGTTCAAGTACGCTGCGCGCGCGCTGTCAACAAAACTGCGCAGGTCACGTTCTGCCTTCTCTACATCGTTGTAGGGTTCGACACCAAGCTTACGGTCTGTCGCCTTCGTGTAAATCTTGACACGGTTGTTCAACCACGCACCCATAGTGTTGCCATCACCAGAGTGAGCGTAGGTATCAGACGGACCTGTGCCAACCTGCTGATCTGGGTTTACCTGGTGCTGCACCGTCTCACCCAAGCTGTAGCGCACAAGATCAAGGATCTCTTGACGGTTCGGCATGAAGTCTTTATCCAACCGGCCACCGTTGTACCCAAGCAGGTATGTCACCATGCCGTTGTTGTAAGCGCGCCCCACATACTGCGGCGACTCGATGTCTAACAGACGGATCTCCGTCTTAGAATCATCGACAGTGAGCTTCACCTGACCGAAGTCGCGTCCAGGTTGCACCTGGTACTCAATACCCTTATTGTCCAGGTACTCGAAAATCGCAACCGCGTTGTCAATCATGTCCTGCGGGATCTGCACACCGCGCATGACAGATGCCTTCGTCAAATCATCGAACTCTTTCTGGCGCAAGTACGGCTTCAACGCCGAGATATTCCTAGAGTCGTTGACAGTCTCGATCATGCCGGCGCGGCCGTGACGGCCGAAGTCATCGGCGTTGACCATTTCGAACTCATACACCGCCTTCGGCGAGCCTGCGCCACTGAGCGCGTGGAGACCGCGCAGGTCGTTGCCGTATTGGTACACAAGCTCCGAGGGCAGACGCAACGGCTGCGTACCTGCGGCGAGCACAGCTTCACGGTTCGCCCAGCGCGGGTCATAGGGAGAGATCGGCATCGGGGTGATCTCGTCGGTGTTGCCGGCCACAGCAGCGGCAAAATCGCGGCTGAGCTTCATCACCGTCGGATCCCTAAACGGCTGCACGGCACCCGTCTGCGGATCTGGCTGCTGCGTCCACAACGCCGGAATCAGCGAAGGATAGTTGCCGTTGGCCGCATGATCCCAATGCTGCCGGAACAAGTAATCCGCGTGCTTGAAGAACATCGTGACGTCCTTGTAGTTGCCGCCGCGCATCTGCAGCTGGTCGAAGCCACGGTTGCCTGTCTGCTTGAGAATGTTCTCTTCGAGCTGTTTACGCAACTCGCGCCCTTGGCGCGCGGTGATCGGGTTCGGCAGACGCTCGGAGTACATGTCCACCATCTGCTGGAAGACGTACTCGAAGTAATAGCGGTCGATGCCTGGGGTGTTGAACTGCATCTTACGTGCTCCTCGTCAAAGGTGTCTCGGCTGGTCACAGCACACACGCCGCGTGGAGAAGGCATCTCCGCCTTCACATGTGCGTCCTTCACATAACGAGAAGTAGTTCAATATGCACATATATCTCGCCTGCGAAGAGGCTTCAGGTGTGGCGTGTATGCGAAATTGCCACACAGTATAGTCGCAGGTCACAACCCCTGTCGAGAGTAATATGTTCTACCATAGGCTATACTTCAGCACTATGGCTACAGACAACATTGCATCCACGCTCAACCTCGTCGTCGCTCAAGCTGTGTCCTGGGCGAAAGCGCACCCAGACGAGCCGGATAAAGGCTATGCCGTCACCCTGCCGGCCGTTGGCGTCGCGCCAATCGAAACACTTGTATCAACACTCGGCGTCGACCCCGGCGCCTACGCGCGCCCGCTTGTTGAGGAAGCGCTTGACGGGGCCCTTACCACCCACACACTCACTCCCGTCATCGTCGCCGAGTACGACTACGCCGTGGATGATCTAGACCACCCTGTGCGTGTGCTCGACATCGCGACCATGCACCACCCGCAACTTGCCGGCACGATCACCGAGATCGCAGATGCGCTGCGCACCCACCACAACGCGCAGAACACCACCCCTGCACACGTCTACGACGATCTGAACGCCATACACGCCACACGCACCGGCAACACGACACTGTTCACCACGCCGCACAGCTTGCAGCCCATCCACGGCGACATCGTGCGCATCCAGCACCTGTGCACCACCGTCGAACACGTCGAGGCGATCATCGACAACACCGTCAATCTAAGCGTCAACATCTGCGACAACCTCGACGACGCAGACGCCATCGTCCACGCCCAGCACCCCAAAGTCGCAGATGCACACCCTGACTGGCAGCTACTCGACACATACTGCGCAGCACTGATCGTTGACGACCTCGCAGACACGTTGCGACACGCGCTGCGCGACCGAGGGAGGCATCCCGAAGGCGTTGATGACACGCCACACTAGAGCGCCGGGTTGGCACCCGGCGCAAGGGCGGGCGTGCGGATCACGCAAACGCGAACCCGCATCTCTCCTTGGATAGGTTTCCTTCTTGGGCACGTCGTTTACGGCGTGATGGTCAAATGCACAACTCACCCGGTATTCCGGGTGGGTTGTATTTTTTTCTCTGCTTATAGCGTCTCAATTACAAAAATGTGACAGAGTGCGGAGGGGTCTTTAGCCCCTCCGGTGAATGTTCATGCTAAAACCTTTGCTTTCGCAGCCCGTTCTGTTTCTTGATGTAGTTCAGCACGATGTCTTTTGAAACGTCGCCAAGGGTCACACAAAAGTAGGCACCGTGCCAGAGTTTTTGCTTCGGTCCCCGGTAGAACTTCGCTAAGTGGTCTGACTCCTTCTGCCAGAGGTAGTGCAGGGTTAGCCCTTTGATCCGATTCATCATGGAGTCCACGCTAAATCTCGGGGACATCTTGATGGCGAGATACATGTAGGAGCCGTCCTCGATGTTCATGTCCAAGATGGTGAAATCACTGACCGACTCCACTTGCCAAAACGCCTGATACACAGACTGCTCAATGCCAGTCAGCGCTGGTTTTCTGTACTTCGTCGTTAAAACAACATGATACTTCAAATTTGTCACGGACCCCATTGCGCTACCTCCTGATTACAAGTTATAATCAATTCGTAGCCTATAACTTACCAGGACACGGGAAGGAGGAGAGATGGCACCACGCAAGCCCCATGCCAAGGCAATGGACGAGAAAACCCGTCTTGCGAAAAACAAGAAGATCGCCCAGAGCCAGAAGCAGACACGTCAACGACGCAAAAACATGGACATCGTTGTCAGGACAGTCAAGGTGCAACGCAACAAACTCTCCACCACCCAACGAGAAGCATTGGAGCGCATGTTTCTCGAAGGTAAGTGGCTATACAACACAGCGATTGCTCACGACGACTTTAGCGAGAACTTTAGAAAGCAACTTGCTAACACCGCCGAGGTAAAACTTCCAACAGGTGATGTTGAAAAACGACAACTCACTGTGCTTGGAGGTCAACTCCAACAGGGTGTTCTTGCAAGGATTCGTGACAACATCAAGGCACTTGCGGCGCTGAAAGAAAAGGGCAAGAAGGTAGGGAAACTCGGGTTTATTTCCGAGATGAACTCCATTCCCCTCAGACAGTTTGGTGGGACCCACAAGATTCGCGGAAGCAAGATAAAAATTGCTAATGTGCCTGGTTGGATTCGAGTACGTGGTCTTGACCAGATCAACCTGGATACAGACGAATGTGCAAGTGCTGTGTTGATCCGTCGCAACGGTGATTTTTTCGTCGCACTTACCGTGTACAAGCGGAAGGACGAACATGCTTCGCTTGCGACAAAGAAGTACACACCGGGAACCACCATTGGTCTTGATATGGGTGTTGCTACCCAGATCACGTTTTCTGATGGGACTTCGGTGAACTCAAGAGTCGAAGAATCAGACCGCCTCAAGCGCCTGTCACGAAAGCTGGCGCGACAGCAAAAGGGGTCGAAGGCGTTTGAGGACACGAAGAAACTCATTAAGGGCGAACACATCAAAGTGGCGTCACGAAGAACTGACGCGGCCAATAAGGTTTCCTCCTGGATTTTGAGCCACGAACACGTCTTCATGCAGGATGAAAACATCTCGTCATGGAGAAGGCGCTACTCGAAGGCTCGCGGTGCTAAGGCCGTGCAGTACGGGATTTTGGGAAGAGTCAAAGCAACGCTTGTTGCTCACCCAAGGGTCACTGTGCTGAAACGAAGTGTTGCAACCACGGCCACCTGTATTTGCGGAGTGAAAACCCCTCATGACATCTCCAAGCGAACGTTTTCATGTCCCTCGTGTGAATATACGGATAATCGTGATGTTCACGCCGCAAAGAACATGTACCGCCTGGCTACGCCAGAAAATATCAAGGAAAAGACGGCTGTGGGACGCAGTCAAACTCCTGTGGAGATGGGTGTAAGTCACTCTGTCGAGGAGCCTAACGGTTCCTCGACAGAGTGCGTTCCGTCGTCGAAGCAGGAAGCGGAACGGTCTTTAGCCGTTCCGTAGTTCACCACATGGGCACAGCTTCATTGGCGATTGCGCGTGTCAGCGAGTCGATGGCCTGATTGCGGTTCTGGTTACCCTCGAACTCACTGCCTGTCGCCAGATCGACATCGAAGGTCTCAATGTAGATGCCATCGTCGGCGACTGTGGTCACCACAGCGCGCGTCAAACCCCCGCCAACGTTGCCGTGGCCGATCGGTGCGATGACGACACCCGGCTGGTCGCCGCCGCACTGCAGAAGCTTCTCCGAACCGATGCGTTCTTCAGTTACCATCGTCGACAGGCCGACACTCGGATCTGTGATCACGCCGGCGCGCGTCGTCGACTTCAACGGTGACGCACACACCTCCTTACTTGTCATATCGGTCTGGGTATACCACTCATCCAGTCCTGCAAAGAGATGATCCTTGTTCGCCTCGATTGCCTCGACGTAGACCTTCTTGTGCGCGGCCACCAGCTGCTGCTCGTCTCCACCAGAAAACGTCACTGCTGTGGCCCACCCCATCGACGCTACGCCGCAGACCATTGCGACAACCATCGACACCCTAAGCCCCATTGACGTGTCGCGCCCGCGCATCCACCAGAACAACCCAGCTATAGCGACAACGAGTACGAGACCTACGAGAAAACGCCAGTCGATGAGCATATCAAACACCGACGCAGACTCGAAGCCGCCCTGCGTCTCACTCAGCGTCCTGTTGAACTGCGCCAGCGGCGTCACATTGCCGCGCTGCACGCTGTGTGGAGCACCTTGTGCCAACACCATCACATCAGAACCAACCACAACTCTTGCCTTTCTTGTGAAGCGGCACACTCATGCCTGCCAGATATATCACAACCCAGCATAGAGCATCGCCGGCTCCTCAGCGACAGGCGCCTCGCGGCGCGCTTCGGCGTCACGCTGGGCCATCTTCGCGGCAACACTAAACTCGCCTTGCTGCGCCATTCCCGTCATGGTGTGGACGGCCTGCGCCGTCTGCGGCGCGCGCGCCGGGTCAAGCACGCACGAGGTAGGGTTACCCCGCGCAGCTAGCGAGACATGGTCGACGATCGGATTCTCCGGGTACATCTCGTTGTACTGGTGGATGTCGGCCACCACATCCCCATAGGCCCCTTCAACCTTGTCAACCCATGCACTGCGTTCATCTGCATCCCGTGCAAGCGAACACACATGCGTTGATGCCGCCTCAATAGTCTCGGCAACGTTATGAAGCTCGCCGCTGTGCTGGGTGGACACTACAGCGTCATCAACTGCCGCACACATGCTATTGACGGCTTGGGTGCCAAGCACGTCGTCGAGCGTGATCGGCTCGCCCTGAGCAATAAGACTGCGCACGCCGCCGCGCGTGCGCGCCGAGTAAAACGCCGGCGCTGCCTCGTTATCCATCGTCAGCGCCCGCAACGAGTAGTGGTGCTGCTTGTAGCCACTTGTGCCACCACCAGTGCCGAAGTCGTTGCCAATTCGACTTGGACCTACGACAGTGAGCAGCTCGCGGAACTGATCCTCGTTCAAACGCAGCGTGTACGCCTCGCGCGCACGCACCGGGTCGACGCGGTTGCGACCTGGATAGCGCACATCATCCCAACGAGTGGCGCGCGGCGTGATACGGCCGTCCTGCGGGGGTAAACCCAATGCCGCGTTGTGCTCGGAAAACTGATTGACACTCAGCGTCACTTCCACATCCGCCGCACGCTCATACGGCGTCATCGGCGCGCGGTCGTTGCGTGAGACAGTCATGATGTAGTCCACATAGGCTTCGTTGTGCCTGCGAACAGATGGATCCTGCGCACGCATGAGTTCACGCGACGCGCCGTTTAAGTGAACGCCGCACCGTGCGGCGTCGTTGGACATGGACATCAGGCAATCACTTCCGTTCGTGCGGGTTACTGGGGTGGGGCATGTGTTACATAACAAAGTATATTCTATTTGCTTAAGCAAACACAAGGGTATACAAAAAAGAAAGCGGCCCGTTTCCGAGCCGCTTTCGTGCTTAGACGTCAACACGCATGTCTACTGCTTCGAGGATTCAAGCACCGTCATGCCGTTGTCAAAGCCGTCCTCGCTGCACGCCTGCGCCGTGAGCACGCCAAATAGCGAGATGGCTGCGATGGCGCCGAGTGCAACACCCAGCGGCTCCAGTTGCTTCGCCACTGGCGCAAACTGACGGTTAATCGCATCAACCTGCGCGTTGATCTGACGCATCCACTCCGGCTGCTGCACGCCGCCGAAACCAACATCCGGCATGCTGCGGCGGAACTGTTCGTTGATCTGCGCGCTTACCTGCTGAATCTGCGGGCCAAAGGCCTGATTCACGCCGTAGCCGACACCGCCGAGCAACGCAAGCGGCAACATCCACACGAACGGGCTGTTGACCGCGAACGCATTCTCGACACAACGCTTCGCCTTCTCAGATGAACCAGATGTATCGATCACAGGCTCCTTCGTACCGATCTCGATGACGTAATCCACAGGCTCGCGCACAATTACGCCCACACCGTTGACGAAGTTCTCCAGGCCCACCACGCCCTGCTGCACAACACGGGACTCGCCGCGAGCAAGCTCCGGGTTCTGGCGCACCTGCACCTCAAACGGAATCTCCTGCGTCCACTCGACGTCGTCTGCCGGCCTGGTGCCGACGCGCACCACACGCTGCACGGGCTCTTTGACAGTCTCAGCGCTTGCCTTGCCGCTGACAACCGACACCTTCACTTGGCCGTTGACACCGGCAACATCTTCAACTTCCTGCCCAGGTTCAAGCGTCGGGTCGAAAACGATCTTCGTGGTAAACGGCAGCGTCACCGTCTCCGAAACGTCAATCGGCTTCGGCTCCTTCATCACGGTAGTAGTCACCGGCGCCGGGGTGACCGTTGAGGTCTGCACCTGGGTCTCTTTCACTGTGGTCGGCACAGTAGTTGGCACAGTAGTCGGAACCGTCGTTACTGCAGTAGTAGTGATCGTCGTCGGCACCGAGGTTGTCGCTGTCACCGTCGTCGGCGTGCCTTGTGCCGTTGTCACAGAGGTCACGGTCGTCGGCACCGCAGTAGTGATCGTTGTCGGCACAACCTTCTCAGACACTACGGTCGTAGGCACAGTAGTTGGCACAACCTTCTCAGACACCACCGTAGTCGGCACAGTCGTGGGCACCGTCGTTGCCACAGTGGTCGGAACCAGCGTGGGCACAGTCGTAGGCACCGTGGTTGTTGCCGCAGCCGTCGTTGTCGCAGTCATAGTCGCCGCCTTGGTGCCCACACGGATAACAGCGTCCTGCTTCCTTGTTACCGTGGTCGTCGTCACCACAGGGTCACCGGCTGGCTTACCGTCGACAAGTGTCTGCGTCGAGGTCACAATCTCTTCACCAACAACACCATCCTTGTCAACGACCTGCTTACCCGCCTCCAGCGTGTCGTCGTAAACGATCGTCGTCGCAAACGGAACCAGGCGCTTCGTCGTAGTCACCAACGTTTGATCATCGAGGCGTGGGCCGTATTCGATGATCTCCTCAACCGGCGCCTTCGTGTCTTCGGTCTTGGCAACGCCGGCTTGGTCGCCGGTCGCGGTGAACTTGGCAGTGTAGGTGCGCTCACCGTCCACACCGCGCTGCACGACCTTAGTCTCGCCCGGAGCAAGATCAATGTTCGGGCGGGTCACCGTGCTGTACGGGATCGGCGCCACCCACGTCACATCCTTCGCCGCAGTCGCTTGCTTCGTGCCGACAAGCACAACCTCGTTCACCGGCGCGGTGGTTTGTGTCCATGTGCCATCATGCTGCTGCTGTGCCACGCCGGGTGTGCCTTGGACGATAACCTTGTACTCGCCAGCGGGGATAGTCGCGTCATACTTGTACTCAACCCCGAACGGGATCTCACGTGTCGGCGCGGCCACGACGTTTACCACTGCATAGGTGATGTCGGTGGAGCCGTCTTCATAGGTCACGGTAACAGGGATCTTGAGCTGGTCGCCCGCCTTCGCACCTTCAGGCGCAGTCGCGGTGATCTGGCCGTCGTCATTGACAGTGACGTTCCACCCTGCTGGCACATCACCCAGCACATACGGGTTGGTATCGGCGACGTTGATGTTCGCCGGCTTGGTCAGTTCTAGCGGCAGCGTGGCTGTGCCACCCGGATACACCGTCTCCACCGGATAGGTGGGCTCTGCCTCCCAGCTGTTGGTGAGCTTCACCACAGTAGTCACAGGCACCTCGGCACGAGAGCCGTCCGGCGCCTCCACCGTGGCGATGACAGTCTTTGTGTCGCCCGGCTTCGCAGTTGCCGGCGGGGTCGCCGAAACAACACCCGTGATCGGATTGATGGTGTACGTCCAGCCGTCCTCAGTTACCAGATTGCCATCTACGTTAGGAGCAATGTTAAGCGCAAACGTCGACTTCTCTGACGCACCAGTAACCTGGTGGTTCACAGCCTGGTTCGGGCCTGTGGCCTGTACGTCGTACACCGGAGCGACGTCGCTCTTTAACACGACGACAGTGCCCTTGACTTCCTGCGGCTTATCAACATTGTCGTAGTAGGCGAGCACCGGAATATCAAGCTTGTAACCCTCGGGCGCAGTCTTCGGAATCGTCGTGGTGATCTTGCCGGTGTTCTCGTCAATTGTGACAGTCCACGTACCACTCTCATCCTCGACGGTGTACTGCGTCGTGCCGTCTGGAAACGTGTAACGCTTCGGGGCCTCGTCGCTCGTATTGCCGCTCAGACCACGCTCAGGAACCTCAGGTGTCAGGCTGACCACAGCGTTCGGCTTGTTCGTCACCGTGCCATAGGTCGGGATCTTGATGTCGACGATCGCCTGGAACTGGGTCTCAATCTTATCGTCGGTGCCATCCGGGTAGGTCGCCTTCACCTCCGGGGTGATAACGGTGCCCGGGGCGACGGTGTCGTCCGCCTTCGCGGTGACCTTGCCGGTCTCATCGACTTCAACAGTCCAGCCAGCCGGCACAGACTCTGGGTCGATCTCGAACTTGGCCGGGTGGACCGGCCTATACCCCTTCATGATGGACTTCGTGCCCACCTGCGCGGTGAGCTCGTCGCCAATTGTGCCCTTCGTCAAGCTCGGGCGCACCAGGTCGGTAACCTGGGTGTTGTTCGGGTCAACGACCACGAGCAGTTCGAGCTGATCCGTGGAGCCGTTGGAGTACTCCACCGTTACCACAGGGCGCGCGAAGGTGCCCGAACGCGGATTCTCCGGAGCGGTGACAGTGACGTTGTAGTCCCCGTCCATCTCCACGGACCAGCCCTCGTAGACGTACTTCTCGTCGAGGATGACCTGAGCTTCAAAGCCGCCGTCGCCCTTCTTCTTCGCGAGATCCTTGATCAAGTCTGGAACCTGGGTGAAGGTGACCGTCTGAGGCTCGGTAGCCAGGGGGCCGGTAGCACTATCGACGCCCGAGATGATCGACGCGTCCGTCTTGTCGTACTTCGGGTCGTGGTACTCAGTGTCGTCCAGGGAGAACGCCTTGGAGTCGATGGCGTTCGGCGTGTTGTAGCGGGTCAACAAGTTGGAGCTGTCGAAGGCCTTGCCTGCGCCGAAGTTGTTGTTCTTAGCGGCAGCCTGAAGCTGCTCCACAGTACGTGGCTTCGCCAGGACAGAGAAGTTCACGTTCTTGTCATCCGCCAGATTGGTACCACGGTACTTAGGCCAGGTGAAGTAGATGTCGCCTTTTTCGTCGATGCGCAGGAGCTGCTCACCGCCGGAGACTGCCGGATCTGTGGTGCCGATGAACTCACCATTGCCGTCGTGAGCTTCCACAACCATGCGGGACATCGAGTCGTCCGTGCCACCCTTCTGCACAGCAGGAACGTTGATATGACCGACCTTGGTTTCATCACCAGGCACGATCACGTGCTTCTCGAAAGACTCCCACGAGACCGTGATCGGGTTACATTCGATGTTCTCACTCGGCCACGGGTTGACGACAGCGCTGAATATTGCAGAATTCCCGTGAGTGGCCCTCAAGGTTGTGCTATCGTTGGGATTCGTAGCGCCGGTAGGGTCTTTCGCATAATTACTCTCCCAGGCATAGCGCACAGGACTATCGGCACCAGCTTCTGCGAACTGCTTGACCTTTGCCTCGGTGAGCTCCGCGTAGAGATTCAAGTTTATTTGGGTACGACCAACACCTTCAATGGCAATACTTTCGTCGGCCTTATAGGTGACGTTCTCGTCAAGGAAAGTCTGACCGACGTCCATAGAAGACACCGTGTCAGCATTCAAGTAGCCGCGAAGATTAGCCGAATTGGCAAATGACCAATCGGCGAATGTGCGATCCTTCGAGTTGTCGAAGGAAAGGCTTAAGCCCCACAAAGTCTTGTCGGGGCTCCCTGCCTCCGGCTCCAACGTCCTCCAGGTGAAGCCTGCTTGACTGTGCTCTGCGGTGCCGGTTTCTGAAACAACACATGAGCCAGCAGGCAGATCAGACTCCTGCTGATCGGCCTTCGCGATGACACCGGTGCCGTCTGCGCCGTAGAGACCGCCGGTGAAACCGGACACCGCCGCAGCTTGGGAGGCCAGCGGCCCGGGCGCTACAACGCTTAATCCCCCGAGTGCAAGTGCGATGGCGGTTGTTGCCGCAACACCGCGTGCGGTTGGTGTGTAAAAGCGGCGGGATGGTTCAGTCATGAATGCTCCTTTGTGGGTTGAATGGGTGCCATATTCCAACAAAAACGCGGCACATGCCTTGGCACCCTAGAGGGTGAAGAAACGGCTGTCTACCTAAGCATTTGCTTAACGCACAACAAGGGTAATGCCGTAATAAGTGCGGTAACTGATAGCAACAACAGCTCCATCTGCAAGTATAGCGTATTTTGCACTCAACCAGTATTGCTATACTACATAGACACACACATCCAAATATCTATTGCATCGAAAGGATCACCACACTATGTCGGTCGAACACGTCACACGCTACATCGATAACATGGACAACACCCCGCTCGAAGACGGCGATGTCAACGAAGTCGAGTTGACGTACCAAGGCAACCAGTACTCGCTGCACTTGTCGAACGACAACGCCGCCAAACTCGACGCAGCACTCGCGCCATTTATCGAGCGTGCGACCGTCACCGGACTCTCACCGGCCAAACGCAAACAGGTCAACGGCGAGATCCGCGCCTTCCTCAAAGACCAAGGCATCAAGGTCTCCGACAAGGGTCGCATTCCGGCAGACCTCGTCGCGCTCTACGAAGAGGCACAACGTGACAGCACGCCGGCGCCAGAGCTTGCCGACAATACGCAGCAGTAACGCAAAAAAAACACCCCCTCGCACCCCCGCACACGCGCTCAAACGCGCTTCGTGCGGGGGTGCGACTTTTTAGCGCAGCACTACACGCCAAAGCGGTACAATGACTGCCAAACATCATCATCACGCGCGACATGACACCGCGCTTTTTCGACATTACGTTGGCATCACCATGACTTTCGCTTCTCTCATCGGCGCGCTCGCAACATTCTTATCGTCGCTCGTCCAGCCGAGCCAGTTCACTACGTTGCTTCACAACAAGCACAACACAGCCATGCTGCGCGAGTTCTCGATGCAGTCGCTCTACTGCATCATCGCCGGCAACGGCGTGTGGTTCGTCTACGGGCTCACCCACGACGCCATCTGGACAGCCGTACTCGCCGTCATCGCCATCACCATTCAGCTCACCATTGTGATGCTCTTGATCCGCACGCGCACACATCCACCCAAAACACTACTTACAGCAATCTGCGTGCTTGCGGCATCCATCGCCGTGTCGTACCCCATCCCCAACGCCGCACTTGGGCCAATCGGATGCGCGTTCTCGATGATCATGTTCGTCCCGGCCGCACGCGCCGCCATCCACGCACTGCGCACAAAAACGGCCACACCCTACAGCATGCCCATGGCCACTATCATGTGCCTCGGCAACCTCGCCTGGGGCGCATACGCTGTTGCGATCCACGACATCTGGGTGGGCCTACCCATCGTCGCCAACGTGCCAATCAGCCTCATCATGCTGAAGGTCGCCTACGACCAGCGCGGCACAATCATCCGTTCTGTGCCCCAGGCGTCGACACGCATGATGCAACATCCCCACTAGACGATCATGAGCACCAGCATCATGATGGTGACCACCACAACAACAAAGCCCACCACCACAGCCAGCACAGCCCAAAAGCGCTGCTCGCGGGGGCTATCTTCCTCAGTTTGCGCCTGAATCTCATCCACGTCGTGGCCCGACAGGGAGTACGACGACGTCGTGTCATCTGAGTAGCGAGCCGGCGCGGGGGTGTGCGCTGTGCTTTGCGCCGGTGCGGGGGTAGCACGCGGCTGGGTCGCATCATTGTTCAAGTTCACGCTGGGTTCATTCTGTGGTGTCGTCATATTTCCCAAACATACAGCACGACAGCGCAGCTGAGGGCATGGAGGAGGTCGCAACGGCGCACCCACACCACGCAGCGGGAAACCAGGCGCACGAGGTGCGCGCCGGGTGGGCGGGCGAGCGTGTGTCACCTAGCCACGCAACATGTGGCGCAGCAGCGGCAATGAAGACGACAAACCCGTCTCATGTGCTGTAACCACAGCTGCCGCACACACGCGACAACCGCCTCATCGCAAAGGACAACTCCACCTATGGCCCCCACCCAAAACACCATCGTCACCCACAACGGCGCACGCTGGCTCGTCACCGCGATCGACAACAACACCCGCACCTGCACACTGACCAGCCTCACGGCACACATCACTTGCACACACGTGCCGTATGACAGGATCACAGTGGCGCTGCCAGTTGAACTCGCCCAGCACGCTGCCTGATAAAATCGCACCCATCACCCACCCACCCCCAACACGAAGGAAATGTCATGCACACCCCAGCACAGCACCCCGAATACGTCCCAGCACGCAGCTTGCGCATCGGCGACGTCGTCTGGCTGCACGAGACACTCCTTGCCGCGCAAGACGCCCTTGAAGACTTCATCGTCCCCGACGTCGTCGACTTCACGCGCTTCGACGCCATGCTAGAGCGCGTCGCACAGGCGCCGCTTATCGTCATCGGCGTCTACCTCGACCGCTACGCCGACGAGATCACCATCCTCGTCGACGACGAAGACGTCGCGCCCATCATTGTCGCTTCCGACTTCGACATCCAGCTTGTCGAGCGCGACGCAGCACCAGCCTGCATCTGCAACACACAGATCGAGCACCCTGCCGACATTGCACTCGGCTACCCGGATGCGCTCTATGCATCGGACATCAACGACGCAGGCCACATCACCAACTCGCTGTTTAGCCCGGAGGCCTAAACACGCACGGGCACCGAGTTGCGAACAACTCGGTGCCCATGCCGGCAGTCACAGTGCGTTTAGTAGTAGCCCTGCTGCTGCACCTCACCCTGCTGCGCTTGCTGCGCCTGTTGGGCCTGCTCAGCCTTCGCAGCCTGCTCGGCCTGATGCTCGCGCACCTTGTCAGCCACACTGAACGCCGCACGCGTGCCGCGCACAGCTTCAGCCAGACCAGATCCATCGTTAAGGCCGTACACACCTGGGCCCTCGCCAACGTGTGTCGCATCAAAGCGGGGCGTAAATGTATTCGCCGCGTCCATCGAACGCAGCGGCTCCTCGTCGTACTCCTGCATTGCCGTGTGCAACGCATGCAGCCCTGTGGGATCGACCGCAGGACGCGTCGTCGCCTCAAGAAATGGCGTCGTCATTGTAAAATTACACCTCCGTGTAGGGGAATTATGAGGCACGCACGACATCGTGCGTGCCGGGGGCGCCTGTGAGGCAAGGCTACCACGGAAGTGATCAGACTCCGACAGTCTCCAAGCGAAACCGCAGACGATCGGCGTACATCCAGCCTTCTGGCACGTCGAGTATCCACAGATCCACACCCCGCGCTGTCGCAAATGTGCGGGCTTGGATGATGGTGCGCTCGTACGTCGTCACGTCGAAACATCCCGGTGCCTCGCCTACGACAGCAAACGTCCACTCGCCATGAGGTGTCGGATAGACACAGATGTCGCCCACAGGGATCTGCTCGATGTCGAGCTCAGTGACACTGCGTTCCATTTAGACCAGCTCCGTCACAGGCTCTTCAGGCAAACCCGGCGGCACTGGTGCGTGCGTGACCACGCTCCTGTCACCGCGATCCCACGTCCACGTCGGACCTGTGTAACCGTAAAGCTGCATGATGTAGGCCGCAAGCGCGCTACACAGCGCTACGAAGGTAAACAACACAATCATTGTGACGATCGCCTTCATCCACGAACCTTGGCACTCACGTACGTCCACAATACCTGTATCATGCATCCAATCCTGATTGAGACTGCTTTGCCCACCATAGTGCGGCAAAGGATGTGAATCTGTCATAACCCCCTACTGTAGCAAAACCGATTCTTCTTAAAAAGGAAAGGTCAAGGTACTCGTTTGACGTACCTTTGCACTCACATACACACAAGAAAGCATAAACCACCATGAACATTCGTCAATTCATCCCCACCGCGCCCACGACCATCCAAAGCGCACTCAGCGCATTTGTCGCCACCTTGACTCTAATTATGCCAATCATGCTCACCGTCATTGGCGCAATCGGTGTGCACAGCAACTCAGAACTTCAAACTGACACTAAGGTGACTGTCTCCCAAGGCATGCCTGTCAACGTAGGCGCAAACGGTACTTGCACTATTGGCTATGTTGATGCCGTCACACATACCGCCTATACTGCAGCTCACTGTTTTACTCGCACAGACAGCACAACAGCATACATCCGCAACAACTTCAGCCGTATCCTGATTGGCGAAGCGCACCTAAGCACTAACGGCGTCGACATCGCTATGATCGAACTGAGCGACAACGTCACTGTCGGCGAGAACAGCTACTCTGGCAACACAACGCTGAGCAAAGCCGATGTGCATGCAGACGATAAAGTCTGCAGCTATGGCGCTAAGAGCAACCACACCGATTGCCTCGATGTGCTCGGACTCGCCAACGCCGAACTGCTCGCCGCCGGCCAAGCACGTATCCCCGGCGACTCCGGCGGTCCTGTGTGGCTGACTGACGCGGCCGGCAACAACAAAGGGCTCATTGGTATCCATTCCGGTTACGTAAACTCGTCTATATTCACGACACCGACGGACGTCGCAATGCTCATCAGCTCTGCAACGTGGGACACCACCGTGCACGCCGCCATGGTGCCAACCCAACCAGCACCGATGAACGACAATCCGCCAATAACGATTGCCATGACCTTCAAACAGTAAGCGTTATATCGCTATTGAACACGGTGTCACTACCCACACACCCCAAGAACCCCCGCCTTTAAGATGTGAGGAGGATGTCAAAATATGCTACCATAAACAGTCATGACGACTCCCGGTAGCCAAGACTACCCCGCCTCACATCCCAGGCGGGGTTCGTTTTTTCAATCCCTGCTGCTCACCATCGCCTGTATCAGCGGCGTGTTAAGCCTCGCGCTCTTTTTCGCGCCCCAAGCGCCCGTGCCAATCACGGTGAGCCAGGGCGACAAGGTCATCATCAACGACAACTTCACCTGCACCGTCGGCTACGTCGACGCCGCGACACGGCGCGCCTTCATCGCCGCACACTGCTCCAACTTCGCTACGGCCGACAACATCCGTGCCAACACCACACTGCGCACCGACATCGGCACACTCGTCGTCAACGAGCGCATCACTAAGCACACACAAGGCTCCGGCGACATCGTCGACATTGCTGTCATCGAGCTCGACGATCATGTGCGCATCGGCACCAACAGCTACTCCGGCAACCAGATTGCCGACATCAACACGCTCACCGCACAAGATAAACTCTGCCGCGTCGACGTTATAGACGGCGAGGGCGTGCGCTGCTCACATCCCACCATGCGTTCCGAGCACTACATCGCAGCGGATGATGCCATCATCGTCCAAGGTGACTCCGGCGGGCCCATGTGGGTCGAAGGCCCAGGAGGCGAACAGCGCGGACTCATCGGCATCATCGCAGGTTTTACCGACGACGACTCACCGAATGCCAACCTGGACATCGCCAGCGTCTTCGATCCCGCAATCTGGCTACGGCAACCGCTGCAAACCCCCACACAAAACACAAAGGCACACCATCATGTTAAGAGCACCACTATCTCACCAGGAAATTCAAGAACAAACACTAGCCCAACGCCAAGACCACGAGACAAACCCAACCGACGTAGCAGCGTCATTTATCATACGCAACATCGACCAGTACAGATACATGGCCGTGCGAGATACGCGAATCACCCCTCAGGGGTTACGCGACAAGCTCACCAAAAAAGATCCCCACAACTGCTACACCATCAAAGACGTAGATGACGGATACATCATCTCCGTCAACAACGCCGCCACCATCCGTGTCGGTACATCCGCACGCAGTGACATCGCTCGATCTGCACTCTGTGTTGATGACTTCATCCGCACACACATCAAGGAAAAATCACACTTCCCTCTTGCGGAATGCGTGATAGTTGTGTTACTGGTGTTATTCGTCACGCTCTACATATATTGACACCACAAAAAAACATATAGGCATCTCACGCATAGCGCCAGATGCCTGTATGCAAAAGGAAATCCGCAGCACAGCACACAACGTGCACTGCGAGCTCCGCCCTGTGAGAGCTTAAGCGACATGGACTACGCCCATGCGTTTCCAGGACTAGAAGAAGAACCACACCACCCAAACGAGGCGCGGAAACTGTGTGTTCAGACGCCCTGAGTACACGACATCTGGACACATCGACAAGTATAGCACAAGCGGTTGCCTAGATGCCGAGCGAAAGTACATTATGCGCTTCATCAGCCTTACCGCTGCCACGCTGAGAGATGACATAGTGGGCGTTCGCGCTAAAGGCGCCGGCAACAGCACGCGGCACACGAGGCCGCTTCGCCGCCTGTAGTTGCTGTTCGGATTGAACAGGTGCATCTACTGCGTCGAACTCGGCGTCTGCACCGGCGCCCTCATCTTCGACATCGTCGCCGCGCACACCGGCGTGGCGATCCATCGCTTCCGTATACGCCTGCAACTGCTGGGTGCTATGTTCACGCAGTTGCGCTACCGCATCCCCCGCAGGCGGCGCCGCCACTTCATGCGGCCGCACGTCTTCCGGCGCGACATACTCGCCGCGCGAGGCAGACAACACCTGCGCGAGCATGTCCTCGGGCACGTCTGCGCGCGCATCAGTTGTGCCGCGTGTGTCGCGGCCGTGACGGGCATCGGGTGTCGGGAAGTACGGCATCAGTAATCTTTCGGGTCGTATTGGCCGGCTGCATCCGACGTCGAACCGGATTGCCGCTCCACACGCAACATGGCATCAGCCAGAGCCTGCTCAAAGTTGCCGTCAGCGATGTCCGCCCAGCTCGACAACGAGTACAGCCAGTACTTGAACGCGTCGGTGACCTTGTACTTCAGCGTGGAATCAACCACATCCTTATCCTCAGAGTAGACCTGCGCGTCGTCGTCCTCGGAGTAGGACTGCATTTTTGCGAGATCACTATCGGCATCGAGCACACGCACGAACTTCTCGTTCGTCTGGGTAAAGATCAGCTCACGATCGTCTGTCACCCGAAAACGCTCGTCACGACCAAACGCGTGGATCGACGCTTCATAGGCGGCAGCCAACTCTTCGTCGATGTTGTCCTTCGTGTTCGGACGCACGCCTTCTTGCTTCGGCATCCACATGATGAAGTCGTAGGAGACTGTGCCGCGCGCAAAGCGCTTACGCTCGTGCTCCTCGCGCTGGGCGTTTAACGCCTCAGTCGCCTCCAGAACGTCATCGTTGTCATCGGCCGCCGCGTTCATCGCCGCCGCGCGCTGGGCGTCACCTGCACCAACACCTGCGCCAGTGTTGGCTTCATCAGACGTGCGACCCTGGGCGTCAACGCGCTTGCCGTACTCGTCGACCTCGACGCCGGCCTTCTGGGCGTTCTCATAGTCTTCGCGCGCGATCATCGCGTCGATGACTTCCATCAGATCGTTGGCGAGCACGTCTGGATCCAACAGCTCGATGGCGCGCTCGTCGTAACCGTACGCCTCGGTGTAGATGTCCATCGCAGTGGCAGCCTTGATCGCCTGATTGATGCGCTTGGCCAGCATCACGGAGAAGTCGGGCTGATTACGCCGCACGTCGAACTCCTGCGCACTCGACAGCGTCGGAATCGTCTGCAACGAATAGTTGTGACCTGGATGCACGATCGTCTTGCGGAAGAGCGCATGCGACATCGGCATGATCGTCTCATTACGGTTCCAGATCGGCGGGTCGCCGGCGCGGAACACGATGGAGTTGCGCATCGGCAGCGTCGCAAGATCGGTGTACGAGATCACCGGCTCTTCCTTGGTCGTCGTGGTGTAGCTCACCTTGCCCTCATTGCGCAGCATGAGCTTCTCGACATCCTTCGTCACCGTCTTCGAGTCGCGGTAAGACTTGTGCCACACGCCCGACATCTTCGACAACGTCTCGATCATCGAGTCATCTGTCGACTTCAAGAAGATGATGTTCGACGTGTTGTGCGTCGGAATGAAGTTGTCGGTGAGATAGAGATGCTCTTCATCTGCGACACGGATGCACTGCACTGCGTCCTCGCCCCGGTAACGCACCTCGGCGATCGCAGCGCCTTGGGTGTTCACCCTGTCGAGCTCTGCTGCGTCATAGTGTGCGCGAACCTCCGATGGCAGTGGCGCCACAACGGGCAGGCGAACCTTTTTGCCCTGAGCAAGCAGCGCAATGAGTTCTTCAGTAGTGACGATCCGTCGTGTCGCAGTCGCAGTCATACTCACGCAGTCTAGCAAAGACACGCCCGCACACCCACGCGCGCGGCCCGCGCGCGTACAGGGGTGCGTTTGGGCATGTATATTTAGCTATCGTCACTACATACACAAGGAGGCACACACCCATGCCAAACGCACGCATCCTCATTACCGGCTCGCGGGAATTTGGCCGCACAAGCGACGACGCAACACTGATGTACAACGCGCTGATACAGACCGGCAACCTCTTGCGGGCACAGGGAGCGGACACCATCACTGTCATTCACGGCGATGCGCGAGGCGCTGACAAACTCAGCGACACGCTTGCCTCAAACTTAGGGTACAACGTTGAGCACCACCCCGCCAATTGGAACCTCCACGGCAAACGCGCCGGCATGATTCGCAACGAACACATGGTCAACCTCGGAGCCAACGTCGTGCTCGCATTTCCCGTCGGCGAGTCGCGCGGAACCCGACACTGCATGACTGCCGCACGCAGAGCATACCTACCTGTCGTCGACGTCACCGGGGGCAAACTCGACTTCTTCCTCAAACGGCAGTACGCCGAGTTAGAACGCAACACGCGCTCTCAAAGCCCGCAGCAACAACAGCAATTTGGCTTCTGAATGCGCCAACCACGCGCGCGTTGCGCGCGCGTGCAGGTGTGAGCCCGCACTGCACGCGCACCAGACACAAGAAAGGCACACTCCACCCATGAAACCGATCCACGTTGACCCCGCGCACGCGATCCTTGTTTACGAAGACGAAGCCGGCAACCAGTTTGAACAACCCGTCACTAAACTTGTCGAAAACGGCACACTCATCGACGACGCCGGGGAAGACATGCCGATCGTCGGCGTCAAAGTAGTGATGTAGTAATGTACCGAATCCAGATCAAAACCTCATGGCGATGGGCACCGTATCGCAACAATGGCGACATCGTATTCTTCGACGACAAAGACGCAGCTGAGTCACTCGCTAAAACGCTTGCGCGTGACACCGGCTACCCCACACGCGTTATTAACGCATAACCACACACACACACACACACAAGAAAGTAACATATCCTATGCCACAATTTTCCATCGACGACGCAAAGCGCCTCGTCGGCCCAATCTTTTTCATCCTCTCGGTACTCTTCGCCGCAATCGGCGCTACCCCTGGCGGATTCGCAAACCTCAACCCGAACCAGGAAGGTGGTTCATCGCTCGGCCGTGCTTGGACGTCGGGTTTGAGCAGCGCACCTGCGACAAACGCGGCACCAGTGACCGTGCGCCAGGGCGAGCGCATCATGATGCTCTACCCCGGCACCCGCAAGCTTTCGATGTGCACGTTGGGCTTCATCGACCATGAGAAGAACATCGGCTACACCTCCGCACACTGTATCCCAGGCGCAGATGAGCGCACCTACACCCCAGGAGGAGCAGAAGTCACCAACGCGAACAACACAGTGATTGGCCGGGCGTACCCATCACAGCGCTACATTGAGAACGGACAACATACTGCCGATGACATCGCCATCATCAAGTTCTCCGACAACGTCGCACTCGGCGAAAACGCCTACTCCGGCAACACCATTGCACAGGTGAGCCCAGACATTGAAGCAGATATTTGCCGATACGGGGCAACAAGCCGCACACTGACATGCACCCCGACCGCAGAACACTACATGGGTGAGAAGGTTATCGGCTTCGGCGGAAAGACAACCACCCATGGTGATTCCGGTTCTGCAATCTACATCGACGGCGTAGGCGTAGTCGGTCTCTACGCCGGCACCACGACCTACAACGACCAGCGCGTTTCGGTAGGACCGCTGCTGTATGGCTACGACGCTGAGTTCATCTAGCGCGTCACACTCAACAATTACACAAACGTCACATCGTGTGATATATTGTGTAATCTTGCCAGGTTGTCCGAGCGGCCAAAGGAAGCTGACTGTAAATCAGCCGGTGAAAACCTACGGGGGTTCGAATCCCTCACCTGGTACAACGATCCGCTCCATACATGGAGCGGATCTTTCTTGCCTACATACTCACACCCACCCACCATCAAAGGAGACCCACTCATAGCTATGACCGTCGAAGAAGTCGTCAACACGCTCAACGCCATGATCGCAGGCGGCGAGATCGACCCCGACGACGAACTACGCATCCTGCTGCCGCAGTACCGCAACGACATGTCCTATGGCGTTGCGATCGTCGTCGACGACGCAACTGTGCCACACCTGGAAGCTGATACCTCGTCGTCTGAGTACTTCAGCAAGTACTCGATGTAACACCCACCAACACAGACAAGGACACACCATGGACGCAGCAACATTCACCCCCTATATCGCACCCGTAGACATCGGCGCAGACAACACTGATGATCTCCCCGCCTGGGCGTTGAGCAACTTCACCCTGCACTCATTCGTGCTTGACGGGGTGATGTGCGCGTCCATGGAAGGCTTTCTCCAATCGCTGAAGTACGAAGATCCTACAGAACAAATGGGCATCTGCACCAAGCACGGCCTCGACGCAAAACGGGCCGGCAAACACGGACGAGACTGGAAAGCCGACCAGACGCTGTACTGGCAAGGCACGCCTATTGCGCGAGAATCAGACGAGTTCGACGACCTGATCACAGCAGCGTTCGACGAACGGTTCAAAAACCCCCATTTCAGGTGGGCATTGTTCCAAACAATCGGCCGGCCGCTGCATCACTCGATCGGCAAGCGGGACAAGACGGTAACTGTGCTCACAGAGCAGGAGTTCATCGCACAACTCGAACGGCTGCGAAAAGTCATTGTGCGCACCGAAAACACTACCTGGAAAATCTAACAGTGCACGAAAGGCACACCATGCTCGAAGAAACCGACATCATCGTTGAGCGCGACGGCGCGTTCGTCTGCATCACATGGGATTACGGCCGGCTCAAACTCGCGCCAAAAGCAGCGCGAAAGATCGCAGCCGATCTCGACCATATTGCTATCGAAATGGCGCGAGAGGTGCTTGAGTAGGCTGCCACGTACCGTGTGTGACGCAGTGTGGCAGCACACCTGCCCCCCCCCCCACCGTTCTACCTTCCACATAAGAAAGCGATCATGCTATGCCAATGCATAAAAAACCCCCAACACGAAGCACATACCTTCGTCTTGATAAAGCACCCGATCTCATTTTCCAAAACCCCATTTGTGAAGCATGCAGCATCGAAGTTGAAAGCGATGATGAGTTCATCTGCCCGTCCTGCGGCACGATATGGGATTTCGATGACCCCTCACACGGCCAGTTGGCCGTCGAGTGGGAGGATGATGAAAATATCGAAGACACCATCACACCTTTCGATGAAGCCTATACACGCGGTGGTGAAGCCGTGACGCAATACGAATGGGTCTCAAAACGCAATGGGTAAGTCTCACCACCCGCGCTGCATACAAGCACATGTGGGCTGTCACGTACCGTGTACTATTATCGTGCACAGTATCCGACACCTCATGGCGTAACGACAACAGTTCCAGGCTCAAATCCTGGTAGAGTAACACAGTGCACAACTCAGTGCACAACGGGATGTGGCGCAGCTTGGTTAGCGCACCTGCTTTGGGAGCAGGGGGTCGCAGGTTCAAATCCTGTCATCCCGACGAGGCGAGACGCCGTCGGTTCATGCTGACGGTCAGTGTCGCCTTATCAAAACCTGTGGGTCGTTACACAGGCGGTGTCATACGTGGAAACGCAGCGCGTATGCCACCGAACGTTACTGCGTTGCAACTATCGCGGCTTGCGCCCTAGGACACACCAGTTGTGTGAGCAAGCTGCACTTCCCAGGTGGAAAGCCCCTCACCTGGAGTATCAATGGCGAACGCTGACAACTGGCGAGGCAAGTAGCCGGGGCATATATGCCTCCACAGTTCATGAGGACATAACACCATCACGACGCCATAGGCACGTCACCAACAACCGCAGCGGTACTGGGTACACACGCACCCGGTCATCGCAGCATGCCCACATCACAAGAAAGGACGCCCATCATGGGACTCGATCAAAAGATTGTCCGGGTAGCAGACGCTGACCTGGAGAAGTTCTACTCAACCAACCTCGACATCATCATCGCGCCGCACAACCCGGATCTCGATGACGACGCTATCCACGCAGCAGCGAAGAACTACCGCGATCTGGAAAAACTCTACAACCAAGCACTTGCTGATGATGATGATCTCAAGGCTGACGAATACAACAAGCAACTGCAGAAACTGCACGAAGCATCCGGCAAATTTGACCTGTGGTACGGGCGAAAGGAAAACCACGTCCACGAATGGGTCTGCAGTGCGGCTTCCGTTGAGGATACGAACCTCGACTACATCCTCATCGACCCTGATGCTCTGCTGAACGATCTCAAGGCTGTACTCGACGACCACGACCTTGCATCAAAGGTTCTGCCGACACGATCCGGGTTCTTCTTCGGCGACACTGCGTACGACGATGACTATTTCGAGAGCGTCAAGAATCTGTACGACTTGCTGGCCGATGAAAAAGAGCAGGAGCTCTTCGATGGCCACTCGTACTTCTACTGGTCTTGGTGGTGATACTGAATAGGTTGTCACCCCCACCTACAACACACACCATCGGGTGTTACTGTAACCTCCCCTGTTGCAGTAACACCCGGTATTTTTTTCTGCTGCGCGCTTATCGATCTGAGTACAGCGCATCAGCCAGCAACAACCCTCTACCGCGCTGTGCTTGGTTTTGTATCACTCATGACACAACACTATCAATAATGCCGCGACGACAAGTTGCGCTCTTTACTCACGATCCGCAGCACCGCGTGGTCACGGTGAAAATCTTGCCAACTACGACGCTGCGTGTCGTTGCTCATCACAACACCGTTAAACTCACCGACTGTAGCTTCAGTGACGATGTCCTCGAAGCCATACTGCTGTTCAGCGAGCCACATATCAACCAGCCGCGCGAAACTGATCGGGTAATGATCAACGTGCGAGTCCAACGGCGCAAGCCTTTTCCCGTCGACCTCGTCAACGTATGTACCGCCATGCGCTGCCTTGTGCTTGCGGCGGTATGCACTAATCTGATCATTAATGGCACTACGCAGTGCAACAAGAACATCATCCCGCGCAACACCAATTGCCGGCACATTAGTAAAACCAGCCGCCTGCGGGGTGCAACCCTTAAACATTCGCACAGCGTTGCGTGCAGTTTTCACCCAGCTGAGATCATCGACGATGTCTTCCGACTCAACAAGAACATATTCACCATCACTATACATGATACATTCTTGTGTACCCGTAACGGTGATAATCCAATTCCCGTATTGATCTTTATCTAGCTTATACGTATCCGGCAAATACGAACGAAACTTCGTGTCAAACTTCGGGTGACACGCGATGAACATATCAAACATATCCCGAACATCAGGATAAAATGCAGTATAGAGCACATCAATACGTGTACTCTCTCCCTCATACATCTGCGTAAAAGCTGTGCGAATAGCTGCAAGTACAGTATCTTGCGTCACCTTTGCATCTGGTCCAACGAAACGCTGCACCAGCGCCGGCAGGCTCATGCCGCCATCGTAACCATGCTGTAAATCATGGACGATAGCGTCAAAGTCGCGACCACCATTGTCACCATCAAGACATCTATCAATAAAATACGGTGACACATTGCGAATATATTCGCCATGCCGTTCATGAATTACGCCATCCGTTATGAACATCACTTATTCCCCTTTGCACGGTTGTGTCGCACGCACAGCATTTCGCAGTTCTCTAGCGTCGATGCGCCGCCGTTGGACCACGCTGTGACGTGATCTGCTTCCATCTCTTTATATGCGTAGATCTTCGTCGTGTTCGCGCCTTTCGTGCTCGCCGCGCAGTCAGGGCAGTTCGATACACCATCCTGGGTAGCCTGCGCGGTTTGCTCAGCGTACGCTGCACGCTTCACACTGTCCTCGAAGAAGCGGATATCCAGCAGTCGCGTGGCCTCTTCCCCGCCCAAAATGAACTCGAAGATGTTCCGCTTCGTGCGCACTGCAGGATCTGCGTACAGCTCTGTGACGCGCTGTTTCGTTGCATCGCTGTCATAGGCATTGCTGCCCCACTGAGCATAGAAGCGCTGCCACTCCAGCCCCCGCATCTCCTTCGGCACGGGCTCCAGCGGGAAGCGTGCCTCAGCCCAGTCCAGCACGGCGTTAAAGTACGTCTTCAACTCCGTAACATCAGTGTCGTGACGGTGCTGCGACATATACCTGTCGATGGTCGTGTCCTGCCTCAAAGCAATCCACTTGAGTGCTGTCTCCAGCACACCCTGACGCGACGGATCAGCGTTGATGTACGCGCTCCACCGCTGCTGCCTCGGATCAGTCTTGCTGGAAAATTCAGCGCGCGCGGCTGTGACAAACGGGCCGGAGTAGATGGCGTTGCGCAGCTCCTGAGCATTCAGCGGTACGCCGGCGATGTTGATCGTCTCAAACCACTCTTTGATCTCTGTCTCGGTGCCTTCGCAGATGTAGACCAACAGCGGCGTATCGAGGATGAGGTCTCGCTTATCTTGCGGCAATGAAGAGAAATACTGTTCGCCGTTGGCTGTTTGGATAGCGAACTTGTTCGTCACATACCGCCCAATGGATGTGATGCGTTGCTGACCGTCGAGGACTTCGAAGTTATCGTTGCCGGCGTCATCTTTGCCGACGGCGAAGTAGATCAGTCCCAGCGGATAGCCCTTCAACACTGAATCAATGACGGCGACGTCTTTCTTACCGTCGTTGTAGATGTAATTGCGCTGATACTCGGGTTGGATGACGAGCTTGCCGCCGAGTCCGTACAGACCCTTGCCCTCCAGCTCATTGTACTGGAAGTCCTTGGTGATTTCGCGGATGGTGTAGGTTTTCAGTTCAGTTTTCATTGTGTGTCACATCCCCAGGCGAAACAATCTCATATTCGTCATGTTCACGAACAACACGCTGCATCAACTCTTGAAAAATATATTCCACTGCAAAATCATACCCCCTACTCCCAAAGTCATTAACAAAGGCCTTGTACGCGAGGTCGTGAACAACAGCCTTATACGCGAGATCATGTTTTTGCACAAGGTATGCTTCGAAGTTAAAAGCAGAAGAAAAACCAGTACCCATGACATCCGCAACAACATTGGTACTGTTAACCAATAGCCGGCCAGACATGCTATATACTGCAAATTGATAGACATCAGAATTTTCGGTCGCAGGCGCAACAGGCTCAATCTTAAAACGAAGACCATCATCTTCAACAAGATCATCAACCAAAAGATCAATCTTTTTAGAAAGTAATACATCAACCTCTTGATCTTCATGATCATAAAAAGGTTCACGCATAACCCAATAAATTACAGACACAGTAGCTTACTCCTTATCAAATCAGATATAACGAATGAAGATGCGCTTATACACCCTCTTACCATCAACAGTAGCTTGTTTTACATGACCTCCATTATACAACCCTTGTGAAAAGCCCGATCCTTCACTCTCTGTAGCACCCACAATCTCAAACTGCTCCGGGCAGTACTTGTCCAAAAACGAGATCGGCACACCCATGGCTGGGTTCAACACTCTCACGCTAATAACACCATCTTGTGACGGATCAAGATCCGCTTGTACACGCTCTTGCCCTCGATCGCCCCGCTCATCGAGATCGCCTGATCCCACCCCTTCGGTCTGCCGTAGTTGTACGAGCACCCCATGATCTCGAACTGTTCCGGGCAATACTTGTCCAGAAAGCTGATCGGCACACCCATCACTGGGTTGCAGATCCTGACATTCAGCTGCCCCCCCCCCCATTACTACTCAGGACTTCCACACGAAAGCCTTGTGCAATCAAAGCGTCGTATTCTTCCTGCGTCACAGTCTTTTCCACTGTGTAATCATTGGGAATACCCGCCGTAACGGGCACTTCGATGGCATCGTAGTTATCGTACTGCTTATACGAATTGGGATTGTTGATGATTCGCTTATTGTACTTCTGATTCTCCTTCATCGACATCAGCCGCAGTGGTTCGTGACGGCGACCGTGTTCGATGTTCGCAAACCAGCACACACCCATAATGTTGATGATATAGTTACCATCCTCATTAATCGTGTACTTCTTCACCTTGGTTGGATCAAACACATTCTTCGGAAAGATCATGTCCATACCACCACCCAAGGGCTTTGTTCCTAGCCAAATCTTGTTATCACGGATCAGCGGAAACACTTCCTTATACGTGATTGCGTTCATATTCCCAATCACAGCAAATTCCACCCCACCCTCAACAAGCCAGGCCACGAACTCCCGAAACAGCGAAAACGGCGGGTTTGTGATCACCATGTCGGCCTCATCACGCAACCTCGTCACTTCGTCGCTGCGAAAGTCGCCGTCGCCCTCCAGATACTCCCAGCGGAAATCGCTCATGTCGACACGGCCGTCGGCGTTCACATCTGCGCCGTCGAGCACAAAGATCTTGCCGCGCTCGTAGTCGAGCTCTGGATCGTACTGCGCAGCCTGGATCACTGCCTGCTCCGGCTCATAGAAGGCCCCCTCCATGTTCGCCTTCGGCGCGTACGACGTCGAGATGAGCTTTTTCAGACCCAGATACTCGAAGCGCTCCGCAAAGTACTTGGTGAAATTGCTCCAGCCCGGATCATCACACGGCAAGAGCACTGTTTTACCACGAAACACGTCCGGGTCGTACTCCAAATACGCGTTCATCTCGCGCTCGATGTCGATCCACTGAGTGTAAAATTCGTCCTGCTTCGCACGCTTTGCGTTATGCAGGTTGCTATTCTTCGCGGCCACGCGATGCTTCCTTTCTGAGACAGCAACTCACATCACAATTGTACCATAAAAACGCGCGTCGTTGCCGCGCGCAGGCGGAAGCGTAGAATCATGCACCCCTGAAATAACTACCATGCACCCCTGAAATAACTACAAGGAGCAATCATGGCACGACCGCCGAAGTCACTCCTCAAAGACTCACACCCTGAAATCGCCGCAGAGGTCGTCAATCAGTCGCTGCTGCCAACGCTGGCTACCGGCGCCGACCGCAAGATCGAGTTCCGCTGCCCAGAAGGCCACATTTACGAAGCACGCCCCTACAATCGCACCAACAAGAAGACCGGCGGCACCGGGTGCCCGGTGTGCAACGGCAAACAGATCCTCGTAGGGTTCAACGATCTTGCCACCACACAGCCGGCCGTCGCGGCAATGTGCACCGACCCCGAGGATGCGCTGACACACACGCAGTTCTCCAACAAGAAGATCTCGTTCACATGCCCACAGGGGCACACGTGGACAGCGCCAGTTGCACGCATTGTGGAGCAAAGCTTAAACAGCCCACATCTGGGCTGCCCCTACTGCGCCGGGCGCAACAGTGTGCGAGACACGTCCGACCTCGCCACAACCCACCCAGAGCTCGTGCAGTACCTTGTGGATCCATCGCTAGCACATGAAGTGAAAGCCGGCAGCAACAAACAAGTCGAATGGCGCTGCGCCAACGACCCATCGCACACATGGCGCACAGACGTATACCATCGAGTACACCACGGCAACACATGCCCCTACTGCTCCGGCCGAACCGTCACCGTCGGAGTCAACGACCTCGCCACTGTGGACCCATTCAACGCGTCGCGCCTTGTCGACCCGAGCATTGCAACGCAGGTGAGTAAACACAGCGACCGTGTTGTCGAGTGGCGCTGCCTCGACGACCCAACGCATACATGGGAAAATACCGTCCATAACGAAACGCTCAACCAATTCGCCGGATGCCGCATTTGCCGCGTGGACCAAACAAGCGACGCTGAACGAGACTTGTACAATGTCATAGCCGCACTCGTCGGCGATGACAACGTCACAACATCAAACCGCACAATTCTCGGCAACCGCCAAGAACTCGACATGGTCATTGAGCACCTCAAGGTCGCAGTCGAGTACAACGGCGTCTATTGGCACAGCGAGCCTCGAAAAGGCAAGCACTACCACGCCAACAAAACTGCGCTTGCGCACAGACGCGGCTACCAACTCATCCATGTCTGGGAAGACGACTACCTCACACGCCGCGACGTTGTCATTCGAAGCATTGCACACAAACTTGGCGCAACCGATCGCGTCATGAATGTGCTACCCCACGCCAACCCAAAGATTGCGCAACGCACGCCTGCCCGAAAGCTGCACCTCGGCATAGCAGACGGCTCCCAAGCACGCATCTTTCTCGACCAAAACCACATCCAAGGCGCTGTGACGGCAACAACACACTTCTGCCTACGCGACGACGACGGTGAGATCAGAGCACTGCTCTCTGTGCGCTCACCTCGCAACAACGCACGCATGCGCAGAGCCGAAGGAGAGTGGGAGATCCAGCGTTACGCAACATGCGGAACCATTCCCGGCGGCTTCACAAAACTGCTGAAATACGCAGAGCGTGAGATCAAAGACAGAGGTCTACCACTTACAACGTGGATCTCATTTGCTTCAAACGATGTATCCCAGGGCGGCATGTACGAAAGCACAGGCTTTGTCGTAGACAAAACACTGCCGCCCGACTACAAATACGTCGGCAACTACACACAATGGAGGAGAACCCCGAAAGAAAAGTTCCAGAAGAAGAGGTTCAAAAACACACCAGAGCTCAAGTACGAAGAGGGCTGGACAGAAGCACAATGCGCCGCAGAAAACGGCCTGTTGCGTGTCTATGATTCAGGAAAAACACGCTGGATAAAACCAGTATGACATGAAAGAAACCACCTGTAGGTGATGTCAGCTCACATCACCTACAGGTGGTTTTTCTTTCCCAGTTTCAACATAGGATCCATCAGCGCATTGTAAGACCTAGTCTTCAATGATGACGTCCCAGAGGTGCTCACCACATGCTTCGACCATCGATCCGTCTTCAGTCACAATTTCATACACCGAACGTGTGCCGCGAGGGTACACACCAGTCACAGTCGTTGCAGTTCCACGAGGCGTCAACACTTCATCGCCAACCCGGACATCGCCCATCCTCAGCCAACCTTGCGGTGTCGCAAGTTTGCTGTGAAGAGGCTGTGCGTTGCCCTGCACGATCTTGTCGACGCTCTCCCCGTAAACGTTTTGGCCTGTTTCCGCAGGTCAGAGGGTGTTTTTGAAGCATTTTCACCGTTACCATGGACCATTAAAATGGTGCAAGGCTTTAGCCAAACAAGCTCCACACCCCTCATCATCCACAGAAACAGGCACATCCTTCACTGCCCCGCGCAACTGGGACAGCCGCAGCATCACCTGCCGCTTACGCTTTCACGCAAGAAGAGATCATGTCTTCATCTTGTAAGTCACCCACCAACGCGCCCAGCTTGTGACGCGCCGCATGCTCACCACATGTGCTTTCAACCAACAAGAGCCAGATTTTTCTGCTGCCATATGCTTGCAGCTCTACATCCCCGCCAAGGGGCTGATCGTTGAACCTTTGCCGTAGCTCGCGTGCACAACGTGTACACAACACAGTAGGCAAGTGGCTGCTAAAGACCCATTATTTAACCCGCAACAGGTTTTCACCATGTAGGTATCCCACGAACTTCTTTTCGCTTTCGCGGCCGGGTCACACTCATCGTTTCCGATCATGTTGTGGCGCCGTGGGCTTTAGGGATTCAAAGCAATTAACCTGGAGACCCACACTCGTCACCGAATGTAGTGGGACATGTTTTCCCGAAGCTGCTGCAACGTCTGCAAAATCAATGTGAACTGCTGCTCCTGGCCTAGACCAATTGACAACATGGTCTCAAACCTGTCAATTCCGTGTCCTTCTGATTGGAGGTTGCCTAACTCATCAAGCATGAACCTCGTTTTATACAGCGGTTTCTGATTTTCCTTCGTCATGTACGACTGCTGGAAGTTCATATCAACCAACTGACCCACCAGAATCAGAATGATCTTCGCGTACTTCATCAAGTGCGGCGGCGTGACCAAGAACACCATCTTCGGCTTCTCAGTGTAGCGCGCCTGCATCTGCGTAATCGCACGCGATTGCACTTCGACAGGCTCGATCTTGTTCTCGGCCGGATCCATGAGCTGTTCCGCAGTAAACGACGAGATGTTGAGCTTACGATCCGCAAACGTCTGCTCACCAGGCACGTATTTCACGTTGCCCTTGGCATCTTCTCGCGGCACGTACTCAATCAGCACGCCGTTTTTCACCATCTTCTCCCCTGTCACCGGGTCCTTCAACCGTCTGTCGCCCGACAGCGACGTCTGGTAGCTCTTAACGAACTTGAAGTAGAACTCGTTAAGCAACATGGATGTTGCCGTGTCATAGAGACTCAGCTTCAACCATGCCACCTGATCCGGGAAAATGCCCTTGAAGAAGTAGCGGGCCCATCCTTCACGAGAAATGGTGTCCTCGTGGTAGAAGTCGCCCTCTAACTTCTCGCTGAACGTCGAATCCGTATAGGCCTGCCAGCGCACCTGAGCACCGAGCAACTTGTAGTGCTCGATGTAATCAGGGCTAAAGCGCACGCCCATGCGGCGAGGGAAGGACATGCCTCCCAAGTCGGTGTTCTGAGACAAGGTCCCCGAGGTGAGGGTAGCGATCGTTGGGTCTACGAAAAAAGACATCGCCGTGATTGAGATGCCGTACACAATCTCAAATAGGTAACGCTTCCTTGTGATTCAAGCCTCTGACCTGCACTTTTGCGAGCTGTTGTAGGAGATGCTGCAGAATTGCGCGTTAAATTGAACCATATTAATCCATTAACCTGGACCATGTTAATCGTGAAATTAAACCATGTTGATCCAACAACCGACAGAGTGCTCGGATCATCACATCCGCGTTTTCCCCTGAGCCACACCGTGCATGCGACTTTCACCGCACACGGCGTTCCATCAATCTCACAGAACAAAATTCCACTATTCAGTTGTCGGGTGATAATTGTACACCTTTGGTTGTCGCTGAGGTAAGGGGAGCCGCGCCCAACAAATACTGAGATCACCTAAGAAGATCATGAGGCCGACCCTGAGCCGAGCCCACGACGCCGCGTGCTGCGCACGCGGCCCAGGTACTGCGCGCGAGATGTGTCGCACCCGCCACGCGACGCTGTCACTGCTACGCCCCCAATACCGACACCAAGGAGCCATCATGACCGACTGGGTACGCAACTACGCCTGCTTCACAGGCACACCCAGCGCTGTTGCACGCGTGAGAAACGCCATCGCCCACCAGATCCAACCCGAGCACGTTGTAGGTTCTCAGCACTACCCCGACCGCACAACACCAGTCCCGGCCAACCTTGTCGGCATGCGTGGGCTCTGCTTCGACTTCGACGAACTCATGCCCACGCCCGCCATCTTCAAGTACCTCACTGTGCCCACCCGTCCGATCCCCGACGAGCAGTGGCCGCACGGTCTGTTCACCACCGTCGACGAGGCTATCGCCTTCTTGAAGCAGCACACCATCTCGCACGCCGACGCTGCCGCAACGCATGCGGGCGACGACGACTACACGCTCACGCGCATCACGCAGCACACCATCCCGCAGCATCTCTACGATCTGCTCAAGGTCGAGTACGGCGCGACCGACGCCATCATGTGGCGCGACCGGCACTGGGGGACAAAGTGGATCGGAGAAAACGTCGCCGTCCATCTCGACCACCCCAACGCGCTCATGCTTGAGTTCGACACCGCGTGGAGCGCGCCTGATCCCCTCTACAGTGAGCTCGACGCCGCAATCGACGAGCTATGCATCTCATCAGGAACAAACTTCTACGACGCCGACGGTGTTACCGTCACCTACGGCGACGACACCGCCTTCTACGCCTGGTGGGAAGTAACGCGCAGGGTGCAGCTTGACACCTTCGACGCCAAGGGGCCAGACGGACACATGCACACCTACCGCAACACGCTGCACGACGTCCTCATTGAGCCGAACGTCGACACTATGAGCGACATGCTGCGCGACGGCCACTTCATCGCTGGCGAAGAGCACTACGTTATCGCTGGTGCGGGCGACATCGACACGCTCGATTAGTAGTAGATCACACCCGCCACCACATAGGCGACGGCGCAGAGCACAATAACGCACAGCAGCGCCGAGAAGCCGCCGATGAGCTGCATCAGATGCACCTTGCCATCAGGCGAGGGTACGACGCAAAATCTCGGATCGTTCGGGTTGTAGATGACCTCGACCTCTTCGCCTGTGCGATCGCGCGTCACTGTCGTCGCCAGCCACGTGCTGTGCTGCTCCGACCACGCCGTGTACGTTGTCACCGCCGCGTCGCCGGCCGCACCCTCGTCGGAGGCTGCTGCTGCTGCTGCGACAACTGCTGCCTGGTCACCGTCTCCGCCGACGTCTGCGCTACCGTCGACTGTGTCATCGTCGTCCGCATCATCGTCTACGACCACGGGTGCGACAAACTCCACCTGCTCGTGATAGTAGCGCTTGCGCCACGGCAGCTTCGTCGCGCAGTTCGTGTGGGCGTGCACGATCCTGCCGCGCGTGCGCTCACCCTGGTTCACCATGAGCTCCATGATGACAGCTTGGCGCCACGGCGCAAACGCCGTGGCCGCCCACAGCATAAACAGCGCAGCAAAGCCGACGAAACCGAAAACGGCATAGGTGCTCACAGATTCAGGCATCATAGCCACCAATTCTATCATTACCCACTTGTAAAGGAACACACCACCATGAGCGACCGCGAATCCCTCAACATCACAGCCAGCATCACCGACGCAGGCCTTGAAGCCTACGCCAACGACAACAAGATCAGCGTGCTGCAAGCCTCATCACTCATCAAGGACGCCTTCTTCGACATCGACGAAGGTGCTCTGCCGTACGACGCATACAACAACCACGACACCACCGGCTACCTCAACGCCCACGTCATGTCGAGCTCGAACCCCGAGATCATCATCGACGGCAACGACGTCGTCGCCAAGATGTACGCCTTCGTCACCACCTTCGGCGACTACCTGCTCGATTTTACCGCCAACTGGCGCGACAACGACGACTACGAAGTCTTCGGTCGCTTCAGCATGCTGCGCACCGGGAAGGGCCCGAAGCTCGCCTACAGCCCCGGCATGCTCGCCGAGGTCTACCCGGCAACCACCATCCTCGACGAGAGCAACTTCGGCCTCACAGCCGACGACGACGAGTAACCCAACAACACACATCCGAGCACAACACCAACCTGCTACACAAGGATGACATCATTATGAGTACACGCGAAAGCATGGACATCTCTGCTCGCATCAGCGCAACACGCCTCAAAATCTATGCTGAGGACAACGATCTCGACGTACCCGACGCTCTCGCCGACATCAAGCGCGCATTCTTCAACATCGATCCAGACCACAACCCACGTAACAGCCACGATGTGCACCACGACATGGACCACATCGACACATATGCTTGGTCAATGTCAAACTATTGCATCGACGTCGAGAACAGCGACATTGTCGAGCGCATGTACGACTTCGTCACCACCTTCGGCGACTACCTGCTTGATTTCACCGCCGACCGACGTGACAACGAGGACTGCGAGCTCTTTGGTCAATACCGTATGCTGAACACCCTACAAGGCCCAAAGCTCGCCTACGCCGAAGGCATGCTCGTCGAGGCATACCACAAACCCAGCATCATCAACCGCGACAACATCTCTGCATAGCCCAACCATGCACAACGCCCCAGCACGATACCGTGCTGGGGCGTTATATTTTGTTCCGTGTTATGCGATTGACTTGAGACCATCACTCCCGCGCACCGTTACAGCGCCGATCATCACTGCGATCTCTACTTTTGAGCACCAGCAAGGCAGCTTATTATTCTTCGTCTGCGCCAGCGTGGCTTCCCACCACACTGTCCGATGCCTTTCCGCGTTCCCTACAACCTATCTCTACATACGCGCCCGTAGGTGCTGTCTTTGACGTGGGTTACGCAGTGTGTGTCACACCGAGTTTCCATTCCCGCAGCGCGTTCGCCGGCTCCATAGCTACTTGCCTGCGCGCATCCCACGCCGTACATCCGACAGTTCGTCCACGCCCGCTGCGCACACAGCAGACGAATCCTCACCATAGGCGCCTTATAGACCTCCGGCCCATGCAGCACATTCCATCTGCGGGCCGACTTCACCGAGCTTCGCACCCGGGCTGTGATAGCCCACGCACGTCGGAGTCTCAAGGAAAGACGTCGCCATCTTTTCAGTTGTAGAGTTCGTGTTCGACGTATATGTCTCCGCTTGCGCTATACGTGGCTCCTACCCCACAAACACATTTACGTAGCCATACACACGCTGTCATCGGCGGTCTACGCCACCCCGACAGATACACGCTGCAACTTTTCACTGCAGAACACGTCGCACGAAGCCAACATTTTCTCGGCCGCACCCATCGCACGAAGCGACTTGTCGGCGTTACCCACGAGATTTCGCATTGAGTTCGCGGGCAACCTATCTGTTGCGTTGAAGAAGAGCGTGAGCATGTCGATCTCGTCTGCTCCGTCCCAAAGCTCCTTCTCCAACTCGGCACGCTTCCATTCGTCCATGTACTTCTCCTGCTCCTCGGGCGGCAGATCTTTGATCTTCTCGCTGAGCTGCGCGACAGGATCTTTGAGCCGCTTCGAGGACAGACGCACGAAGAACTGGTAGCAGTTATAGAGCGTCACTCGCCCCCACATGTTGTCGATGCGGGTGTCGAGCACTTTCGCATCCCACCCCTCGTTCGCTGCGCGAATACGCATCTCGCGCTCTTCTTCGAGGTAGTAGTCGATCATGCCGTAGGCCGTGCGTTTGAACGCGTTGTTCGCCGCGTTCGCCCACACCGGGTCATCGCCCGAATCAGAGGGGAAGAACACATCCGCGATGCCGCCGACGTACTGGGCACACATGTTGTAGTCGCCCTCACGCGCGGCCTCGGCGGCGAGCGCCAGAGGGTTGTAGATGTCCGTCTTCAACGAGTTAATCAGGTTGAACTGAATCACCTGGAACCCTCGAACAGAAGCTCGAACATAATGCTTCACCAGAAGCTCGCCCTTTGGGTCGTTGATCACCATGTTGTTCGGATCTGCTTCACGCAGCCACATGTCGATCACCGGCTCAATGTACGTTTGTCCAGCTCAGAGTATATATATTCACCCTGAGCCTCCTTAAACCCAAGACGCAACTCTTAAGTCCAACGCTCTTCGGCGTTGCTCACGCTTTCACGTGAGGTGAGATCATATCGTCATCTTGGCGTATACCAAGAGCCAGATTTTTCTTCTGCCCTAAACTTGCAGTTCTACTCTCCCACAAGGAGATGATCGTTGAACCTTCACCGTAGTGGTAACCCACGACAGGTGAGTGGCTGCTAAAGACCCATTTTTAACGACCAGAGGATTGAACCACGGTACGTATCCCGACTCTTTTTTCTGCTTTCGCCGCACATCACGCTCAGCGTTTCCGCTCACGTTGTGGCGAGCCGGGCTCTTAGGGATTCAAAGCAATTAACCTGGTAGGACATGCTAGTCACCTAACATGCCGGGACAGTGTTTCCCTTACCGGCACGAGTCATCGCGAGAATCATCGTGTTCACCGGCGCCTCGTCGATGATGTAGGCACCAGCCGGCCGGCGCGGCTCGTACTCCGGCAGCTCCCAATACTTGTTCACGTGCTCAGCCAAGGTCGCCGCGTCACCGAACTTGTCGTAGATTTTGCCGCCGGGGTTCGACGGCACCTTCGACGGATCGATGAAACGGCGCACGCGCTTATCATCCGGCAGATCGGAGTTGTCCCACAAGAAATGGGCGAACTCGGCATCGAACATCGGCTTCTCGTCATAAAGCACATTGCCGTCGTCGTCGCGCAACAGCGAGCCCTTGTACGCAATCACGTTGCCGTCTTCGTCGAGGATGTCGGCGTCGGCAAACCGCGAGGCGCGCACCTTCTTGACCTTGTTGTTGCTCAGCATCACATGCGAGAGCATGGAAGACACTAACACCGGCGAGGTCGCGCCCACATCCGGGAAGATCTGGTAGCGGCTCACCACTTCCTCCGTCAGTGCGATGTGCTGGTCGCCTGAGTACTGGTTGATGTCGGAGTTGTCGTACATCAAATTCTCCGCGTCCAGCTTACGCATCGCGACCGTGCGCACCGCCATAGCGGTACCAAGGCCTGTCATGAGCGTGGTAAGCACGCGCCACACATTCACGTGCCCGAAGAACAACCAGCTTGCCAGCCCATCGTTTGCCTCCTGCTCGATGTCGCTACGGTCGAGGCCACGCTCAGCCAACGCCTGATCGACCATGTAGGCGTGCCACTGCGGCTCACCCGGAGGCGACGACAGACACTCACCGAGAGGGTTGCCCTCGGGGTCGACAGGCTGATAGCAGGTCGAGGCGATCGGCGACTCACCCAACGACGATGACGAGGTCACGTAATACGGTGGCACGCCCAACGACTGCGCCGCATCCATTGCAGGATCCAACTTCGCACCCATGTGGCCGGCGGCCGACTGGAAGGCGTAGCCGAGCATGCCCCAGGTAAACCACACAAGCAGCACGACAGCGATGCCGCTGGCCACGGCGGAGAAGTTCGCCATGCCGGAGCCGCGAATCTCGCCGATCTCGCCGCGCTGAATCGTCTGCGTGCCATGCACGTCGCGCGTGTCGTAGCGCTCGTCGATGGACTGGTTACGCAGTTGATCCCACGCAGAGTCCTTGGGGTTGTGCTTGCGCTTCTTCGCCGCTGAATCTTTCAGCTTGCGACCCCCTTCGGACTGGCCGAAATAGTTGGAGTCTTTTCCTGCTTCATGTGCTGCAATGCGCTCTTTGCGCTTGTTCAACGCGTCTTTGGGGCGAAACGCCCCTTTGGCACCCATAATTGCTCACACACCTTTCTGTTTGTGTCGTATGTTGCAACAGGACAAGCGGATGTGCGCTTATGCACGTGCGCATCGTGCTTAAGTTATGGCACATCGCGCTCTCCCTAGTCTATCGCACTGGCGCACACCCGCCCGCACAACGACGAACGGCGCCGCACGGGGTAAATATCCCCATGTGGCGCCGCTTTTTTGCAGCACACGCGTGTAACACACACCTAGAGCACGAAGTACCCCAAACCCACGCCGGCGAGCAGCATAACAAGTGCCACCACAACCAGAATGATGATCGTCACGCTGCGCTCGGAGCGCTCGGACTCGATGAACGCATCCGCGTTCGCCTCGGCCTGCAGCGCACGCTTCTCGGCATTGTCGATCGAGGACTCCATGTGCGCCTGAAACTCTGCGATACGAGCGTCAGCGTTGTCGCGCGCACGGGTCGCATCCGCACGCGCCTCGTCAATGCGCGCCTGGGCGTTTTCTTGGGCGACACTGGCCATCTGATCACGCTCGGCCATCTGCTCGTTGAAGCGTGCCCGCTGCGACTCCAGCTGCTCGCGGAAGCGCTGCGCTTCCGCCTCACCGTCGGCAAGAATCTTCGCCTCACGCGCTTCAAAATCGGCAATGGCTTCTTGCAGACGATTGTCGCGCGCCAGCTTGTCTTCCCACACGGCCGCCTGCTTGATGTCGTCGGCGCGGTGCTCGTCGATGTAGTGCTCGATGACCTCGTGCGCCTCGTCGAACAGTCGTGCTTCCTCGGCGTCGTGCGCTTCAACCATCTCGTTCATCGAGTTGATGATGGCGCTTAGGCCCAAGTTAAATCGACGCTTGGCTTCCTCGCGGCGCAGCTCGACGAACTTCTCGTCCAGCTCGTCGCCGAAGGACTGATACATCGTCAGCAGCTCGGTTTCCACAGCGGCGAGCTTCGCGTTGTGCTGCGGCGTATTGAGACGGTCAAAGTCGTCGCCGGCCTGCGCCATGCGCGACTGGATGTAGGTCTCACGGTTCTGCTTGTAGTCTTCACGCAGCTCCTTGCGACGGTTTTCCACCATTGTGGTGAACTGCTCACGCGCGGCTTCCTTATCGGACTCGATCGCCTTGTGCAGCTGATACCAAGGCATGCCCTCACGGTCATAGGACATCTGATCGGCGATGTCTTTGACCAGCTCTGTCACCAGCGCCATGTAGATGCGCCGGCGCTCTTCGGCATTCGCCTGATTCACCGAGACGATCTTGGTATTGAGATCCACCGCAATGCGGTTGAGCTGATCGCGCAGCCATTGGGTCTCAATGTCGGATTGAATCTCGTAGATCTGGCGCGGCGCAATGCCGAGCGCTGCCTGGAAGGGGGCTGCGTCAATGTGCAGATCCAGGCTGTCATCATAGCGACGCAACAAGCCTTCGTTGATGGAGTCGCGGTCAAAGCCTTCCTCCTGCGGCATGTAGACGCCGCGACGCTCCATCTCGCGAGCCTCGGCCTCAGCCTCCATGTCGTTGATGCGCTCCATGAGCTGATCCGACGACTGAGTCACCGCCTGCATGAGCGTGTCAAACTGTTCGGCACTCATAGCACCCGCACCCTGCAACACCTGTTCAAGCTGGGCTGCAAGCTCCGGGGTGAGCACCTGGGCCGGAGTACCAGCCATCACCGACATCGAACCGGCGCCCTGTGCGTCCTCGTCCTCGTCGGGCTCACCAAAGGGTGACTGCACATCCTCGCCCTGCCAGACAGACGAGCCGCTGGCCTGCGCCAGGACGTCGTTCGGGTTGACGATACCCGCTTCAACCGGATCGAAGTCGGCAAACGGATCCTCCTCGTCCAACACGGCCGCATCGGTGGTGTCATCTGCCGTCTCCTCGGCCGCATCTACGTCGGCCTCGGATTCTGCCGGGGTATCGACGTCATCGGCAGCATCTTCGACGTCCTCAGCGTCATCCTCGTCCTCGTCCTCGTCCTCGTCCTCGACCACCGGCAGCTCACGAGTTTCGTCGATCGCAGCGGCAGCCGCTGCAACCTTATCGGTCGCATCACTAGCATCCACATCGTCATCCTCGTCATCGACGTCACCGAGCACCTCGGGGAAATGCGCGATCAGGTTCTCGATCAGTTGCTCCGCGCTCGGGTAGGCGCCCTTGCGCTTAGCTTCGACGATCACCTCAGTATTGAGCTCCATCGCCTCAAACACGCCCTCGGCACCATAGTCTGCGCCCTCGGCCTGGAAAATCTCGTTCATCGCCGCGATGAGGTCGAAGTCGACCACGTCATCGAGCACGAGACGCCCCTCTGCGACCTGGCGCACCTCGTCGAAGATCTTGCCGTCCGAACTCGACTCACGCTTCGGCGGCACGAGGTAGACAAACACGTCGCCGGTATCCGGATCGTCGGTCGCCACGCCATAGAAGTAACGCGCGTCGCGCAGGATGCTGTATTCATCCATGCGCTCCAGCGTGCGCTCATTCGGCACGAAGCCCAGCGCGTTGTCGTCGAGCAGATCAGGCGTGACCACAGAGTTGATCACATCCGAGTTGATCAAGTTCAAGATGTTGCCCTTGTTGGAATCCTTATTCTGGCGCTTCGACAAGCCCCCAAAGCTCGGATCCTGCGTCGGCAGCACAGGGATGACGTAACCCATCGACGCCGGCAGCACAAACGGCGTGTTCGCGCTCATGCGCTCTAGCACCGCACCAGGTTCAGACTCGTCGACGACGCTGGCAAGCTGGTCATCATTCGTTGTCGCCGACTTCTTTCCCGTCACACGGCCGAACAAGCCCCGCTTGCCTTCCTTGGGGCCACGGGCAGCCTCAGCGTCTGCGGTATCCGGGGACGCGGTGGCGTCGGTTTCAGTTGTGTCCGTCGTGTTTTCGCCGGCCTTCTTCTTCGAGAAGCGGTCAAACAGGTTCGCCATGATCGCGTAAAACCCTTTCCTAGTGTGGTGCTTTGTGAAAAGCCGTATTATGTATACACGTGTTGATGTATCTGCAACGTCGGTGTCAACCTACTGCTGTCGCTCACGGTCTACCGCAAGCGCTGCGCAACTGACACACGACCAGCATACACTATTGCTGTATTTATGCTACAACTATGCCGCTACTGCGACCTCCTGCCTACAGTCAACAATGAGCACACTGTGTCCACGCTGCTCAGGTGGCAAACTGCGCGACAAGCTCAGCATGTGTTGTGCATCTGGTCTCGTGAACATGCGCACCTTATCGCTATGATCCATCACTACGCGCATGCGCGCGCCCTCGCACCCTGTCCACCAGCCTGTACCTGCAGCAATACCCTTGTACATGTCGCCTACGTGCGCAGGCATCGCTTCAAAACCATACTCCAGCACGAGCCGGTGAATATCGCCAAGCAGTGCCATGTTGCCGAAGGGCTCAATCATCACCGACCACGTCGACTTAAACCCTGAATCGACCACGCGCCCAGCGCCGTCGAAGATCCCCTGCAGCAGCCAGAAACGCAGCTTTGTGGGTGCTGTGAACCATGCGGGGTCAACCCGGCGTGCCCCTTGCGGCACACACAGCAGATCCATATGCAACCCCGTCATTGCCACCACGTCGTCGCGGCCGACAACGCGGTGCATTCCAGGGGTCACAGGCCCGACATAGTCCTCGTCGAACTCCGGCACATGCAACACCACGTCCACCGGCTTACGGTTGACGTCGTGGAAGTGCAACACAGCGTCACCAGCATCGTCAACGCCGAGCTCGCCGTCGGTGAGCAGCACGCCGTACAGCCACGCTTCATCGCGCGTCATAGCGTCCCAACGCTCATGTTCCACACCGGCTACCGGCGCCTCGGGCACTGCCGGCCACCCCCAGGTAACACTACCGCTACGACCTGTCTCGGGGTTGAAGGTGGACGCTACCTCGCCTGCGGTCAACTCGCGCCATGTGCCTGCGCGCACGTCCGCCACCGTCAACATGGCATCAGGTGCGCAGACAAAGCTGCGCCCGTCGAGCAGGGTAAATCGATATGTCATACTCACTATGATAACACATGAGAATATGTATTGGAATACACACTAACGATACATCGGCTTCGGCAGCGAACCCTTCACCTTACCCACGACGATCTTCGCGTTACCCTTACGCGTCGTCTTGGTGTCTGAGCGCATCGTGCCGTCGACCTTCACAGCAACCTCTGCGACCTCAGGATGCGCGTTGATGTACTCCGAGATGAGCGAGATCACTTCGTTGTTCAAGGTACGCACCGCATCACGCGCACCACCAGAGTCGGTGTTCGCACGCTCACGATCGGAGTCGAGGTAGGTAAGCACACGCTCGTCAAAGCGCAGCTTCACGCCATGCTTGTCCCAAACTTCCTGCTTGATTGTTTTGATCTTGCGCTGCAAAATCATCGACTTGGTGTTCTGGCTCAGCGGCTGAAAGGGCACCACAGCGTCCACACGACCAAGCAGCTCCGGCGGAAACTTCTGGTTACGCAGCGTGGAGTAAATCTTCTCCTCAAAGTCTTCCATCGAGGAGCCGTCGCCGGTATCGGATGCAGCATACGCACCAATCGTCGAGAAGATCGACGCGCCGACGTTGGTCGTCAAGATGATGTACGTGTTCAAAAACGTCACCGGACGACCGTTGTCGTCCGACAAGATGCCGTCATCCATCACCTGCAGCAGCAATCGGTAACAGTCCGGGTGCGCCTTCTCCACCTCGTCGATGAGCAGCACGGCGTGACCCATATTGGAAATCTGCCGTGTGAGCTCCGAGCGGAACACGTCCGCACGCGCCGCGTGCGCATACTCCGACATGTCGAAACGCACCAAACGCCGGCGGTCGTCGCCGAACATGAGATCGGCTAGCTGCTTGGCCATCTCTGTGTTGTGCGTGACGATAAAGTCGCCCGCCTGATACATGTGCTCCGGGTGATCCACCAGGATGCATTGCGCTTCCTGTTCACCGATCGGCTCAATCGTGCGGACACCGACCGTATCATAGCGATGCGAGAAGCTACGCGGCTCTTCAGCTGCAAGCCGAGCCACATCCAACTTCGTCGAGTGACGGAACACCGTCTGCTTCGTCACATGATCTGTGCGCACAATCAGCCGCGCGTCCACTGCCCCATCGGCCTCGTCGTGGCCGCGCTGGAAGAGCGATACCGAGCTGTCGATGCCCACAGAGGCGAGCAGCGTCTTCATCTGCGTGAGCAGCTCCTGCGACACCGACTGGTAATGCACCGTGTAGCCCTGCTTGCGGATATAGCCGCCGGCGTCGAAAAGACCACAAATCACGTCCTGACGCTGCGTGAACCCTGCGGTGAGAAACACATCAGGAATGCGCCGATCGCGCCCGTGGCGCTGCGTGATCACACCGTCATCCACAAGTTCGATCCCGAACACGTCGCGAAGGCTCAGCATGTGCCCAGGAGTAGCTTCAAACTGCCACGCCTGATCCGGCATACGCACCGGGCGTGCCTTGAGTGCGTAACTCAGCGCCCCCACCACATGATCATCTACGCCACGCACGCTGAACGTGTCATCGCGCACACAACCTGCGGCGATAAACACGCCAAGCACATACGGATCTGCCGGAAGATCGACATCCGGCCACTGCACGCCGCTTGAGGCCGGCAGGTAATACTTCGCCGCCCGATACGCACCCTCTGCATCGACGTAACACGCGCCTGCGGCAAACATCTCGCGCGTCGTCATGAGTTTCCATGGCATAATGCCAGCATCTTCGTCGACCTCGACGGGCTCAAAGGCATCGTCGGTCTTCTTGCGTGCCATGTCGGTGTAGATAGGCCAGATGTGCGATGCAGATGCCTCGATCACCCGATCGTTGGTAAACGTGATCCGATAAAACTCCTCCGGCGCGTTGCGGTAGGTCGCCGCAATCTCCTCCGGCTCGCCGTAGCGGTTGAAGACAAAGTCACCAACCTGAAGATCACCGTGACGCTTGTAGTGCGTGCCTCCATCTGAATCCCACACCGGCACGAGCGTGTCGTCGGCGAGCGACTTTCCCACACCAGTCGAGCCCACAAACAAAAAGGAGCTTAGAGGGCGTGTCTTATCCTGCAAGTCCGCCACACAGATCTGCAGACGCTTGTTGATGGCTTCTGTCGCACGCTCCTGGGCGAACACGCGCCCATTGAGCGAGTCTTTGATCTCACGCCCGTCGACAGCGAAGTTCACGTTCACACCAGTCGACTTGCGCAGCGCTTCGTCGATCATCGCGCGGTTGATCGGATCCCCCGTGCGACGGTGCCGGCCAATGACAGAGTCCATCACAAGGATCGACTGACGCGGCTGCACCGACGCTGGCACGTAGCGGTTGGTCAACTCCACGATACGCCACAGCAGCGTGTCGTCCTGGAAGAACTGCTCGACGCCGTAGCGGGCCGCCATCTCGCGCAAAATGCGCACCACCATCTGATCCGGCAACTGCTCAAGCAGGATGCGCTGCAGACGCTCTTTCAGCGGCTGGTTCGGCTCGACGTACATGTTGTACTCGTCGAAAGTGGTCGCAGCGATGATCCGCAAGCCGAAAGCGCCCGATGCCGCGAGCACGGGTTTCAGCGCCTCCACGGCCGCCTCACTCATCTGCACAATCTGGTGGAACTCGTCGATAAACAGCACCATCTCCTGGTCCTGCTCACGAAAGTAGCGTGTCGCCTCGCCGAAGAACTCCTTGATCAAACCCGCCATCTGCGCCGGGTTTTCCAGATCCGAGATCATCTTCGCAAGGTCGACCTCCATGTACAACCGCGAGGTGTCGTACATCTTCACCGACTGCACCAGCGCGGTCTTACCAGAACCAGCAGGTGCGAGCAGCATCACGTTGGGGAGCTCCGGGCGCTCAAGCGCGGCCAGCATGTCTTCGCGGTCTGCTTCACGGCCGACGATGTCGCGCACTGGCGGGGCAAGCGGCGCCGCATATTTATAGAGCGTCGGGTAGGCGTCTGCACTGATGCCGACATCTTCATTTGTGACACCATGAACAATGTCAATATCCTTCGACACCACAGACTCACGCTGTGCCATAACGCCCATCCACCTTTTCGTGTATTCGTACGCAACTTGAAGTGCTACTAAGATACCATAAATATAGGCTGCCGAACGACACGGCGACCAGCAGGTACAACGCTTATCAACCGCCGTACAATTTCGTGTCCAACCACGACTCGATCTCGGCGAGTGTGTAGCCGGTCGACACCATCTGCGTCATCTGCCGCATCGTCGTGCGCCACTCATGCGACGTCAGACGCACCCACGCATGCGGAACATAATGCACGATGCCAACCCTGCGCACCGCGTGCGCGCTGGCAAAGGCCATCACGCCGAGTGCAAACATCATCCCCCACACCGCTGTGAGACTCGTCGCGGCGAGCATGGCGAAACCCGCCATGGCAAGACCCGCCACTACAGCTACAATCGCCCAGTACCACATTGTGGAATCCGCCCGCAACGCCTTGACCTCGTCACGCCGGCACACCCACACCGTGTCTTTCGTCGCCCCATCAAGCCACAGATCCTGGTTCGTCGCAGCCGAGAACTCCACGTACTCCGCATTGTTGCGCTCGTGATAGAACACAGCCACGCGGCGAGTATCAACGCATCCATCCTCGCCATCGGCGAAGCGCGCCGCTTCTTCAGGCGGGGTCATACGCACCACGTCGACGTCGAAATCCACAGCCGCCACAGCCGACTCCGCCGGGTTCTCCTGTTGCGTGCGCCCGCGCGCAAGGCGCGTGCCCTCTAACGCATCCATAGGAGCTGCCTGCTGCGTCCCAGACCGACGAGACTGCGCCTTGAGCTGTTGATAGCGACCCAGCGTCGTCTGCTCGCGGGGAGCAACACCGCGCGCAAGGCGCTCGACAATGCGATCTTCATAGCCGCGCGCGGGATCATTGTCCTCCGGATACATCGACTCCGGCACCACTCGCCGAGTACTCATCGTGAAACCACACCTTTCCGCTTGCGCTGCTTGACATAGTCACGCGCCGCCTGCTTGCGCTGTACTTCCGCCTCGCGCTCTTGAGCTTTGATTTTGCGCACATCATCGCGCTCGACATCTCGCACCATACGAGCCTTGCGCTGGTTTTCCAACCGCTGAGACACCCACTGGCCTATACCTGTCGTCATACCCACCAACGTGCGCGGCTGGCGAAGAGCGACCTGCGAGCCCAATACCTCGGGCACCACATCATGCGCAGCACACGCTTTGCACGCCTGACACGTGCATCCGCGCACGCCCCGGCCTAACGCTGTGGCAAGCGCAATGTCTGCGTCGTAGGTCGCGTAAAGCTGCTGCGCGTAGCGGCGCTGTGCATCGCTACCACACTGTTCTTGCAACTGCGCATCAACCTTTGTCAGTGTGGTCTTGCCCACCGGCAAATACGCCTTCAACCCTGAGCGCTCGACGAGCGCGTCGTCGCTCGCCCGGCGCAACTGCGTGTGCGCCATCTGCTTCATGCCTTCCCACACAGGCACGTCCATGGCAACGATCTCACCGCGCGAAGAGAGACTGTCGCCCACAAGATAGCGCTCGAAGCGCAGCAGCGTGATACCAATGAGCACACACAACACCACGAGGAGCAGCATCACCCACAGCGGCGCGCCAGTGAGCAGGCCCACAGTAAACAGCACGAGCGCAGACACAGCCGCAATGACAGCGATATGCACGCGCCACACCGGCATGGTTTCACGCACGACGAGCACTTCGTGGTCGTTGTGCTCGCGCCGCGTCGAATAGGCGATCTGCTTATTCCACCACGTCAACACCACTTCCTGCGTCGGCCCCTCGTAAAAGCGCGCGAGGTTGACAACCCCTGCAGCCAAGGCAGCATCGCGCGCTGCATCAGCCTCGTCGCGTGGCGTGTCATCTACGCCACCTGCGTCATGCACGTCATCAGCGACAATGGCTCGACCGACGTCGTCTGCCACCTGCGACGCCTCGTCGAGGCCGTCACCTGTCACCTCTACGACGTCATTGTCTTCATGTGTGTCCTGCTCCGCCACCTGTGCCCCTTTGTCTCTAACGCACTGATTTATGGTAGATACTAGCACACACACAACGCCCCACCAGCATGACGCTGGTGGGGCGTGTGTCTCGTACAGACACGTAAGTACGCAGAGCGTAGCTTTAAGCCTGATACTGCTCCTGCTGCGGAGCGGCCTGTGCCGCAGCCATCTGGCGCTCCTGCTCGGCCGCAACACCAGTAGCGACGCCGCCAGCAGCCATCTGACCTTCATACGAGGCGCCCGACATCGACGCGGCCATCGCATTCTGCTGCAACTGCGCCGGTTGCGGCGCACCAAGCGCCGGCCCATTGTTGGCAAACGTGCCGTTAAGCGCGCCATAGCCGGCGCCAACCGCTGCACCCAAACCGCCGCCGATGCCGGCGACCTGCTTCCAATCCTTGTCGGTGACCAAATCCATCGTCGACATGCCGGCAATGGAACCCGCAGCCAGATCCGCTGCGCCGTCGTAGCCGCGATCCGTCAACGTGTCGTGCATCAGGTTCGCGCCGGACATCGCACCCATGTTCTTCAGCGCCGCGTTGAACCCGCTCAGGCCATCCTGATCGAAATCATTGCCGATCAGACCTGCGGCAAACGCATTGGTTGCGACCTTGAACGCGCCACCGTCCTTCTGCACATTGTCGAAGGCGTTCTTCTGGAAGAAGCCTGTGCCGGCGCCACGCACGAAACCCTCAAAGGCGTTCATGCCCTCGATGTCCTTCGACGCCTTCATGCCGGCAATGCCACCAGCGGCAGCAGCTGCCAGATCCGAGAAGATGCCCGTAAAACGAGCGTTGTAACCGCCACCCGGACCCTGCGGGCCCTGACCAACACCAGCGAGCACCTGTTGTGCACCCTGCTCGCCTGCGCCAGGAACAAACCCAGCACCTGCAGCCATCATCTGCGGCTGCTGTTGTTCCTGCTGCTCTTGCTGACCGCCGAGCTTCTTACCGAGAGCGCCCATCACAAACGGTGCCGCCGTGCGTGCTACTGTAATTGGCCATGCCATAGTAATTCACTTCTCCTTCATATTGTCGTATTCCGTGGACACACAGGCGCGCATCCACGATCTGCCCTGTGAGCTGTTCACAGTGCAAATGCTTCGTACCACGGCGAGTATCCAACGACCCCGCGTGAGGTCATCGAACAGAGCAGCACATGCTGCAAAAAAAGGGATTCACCGTATATGGCCGAAGCGGGTTATGTACTTGAGAGCGAAGTATAGCACCTAGAAATCCATGCCGCCAGGCTTAAACGCGTACTGCTGCCCGTCGCGCATCGCGTCCTGGTAGGCGGCAACCTTATACGCCACTGTGCCCGGGGTAAGCTCGGCCTCGCGTTGCGGCGCAGACGCAGCCGCTTCCTTGGTCACCATCTCGCCAAACGTACGCATGTGTCGCTGCAACTCAGGGGTAACCCCCACACCGTACTGTGACGCAAGCGACATCAACGTTGCACCGTCAAGTGTGTCACGCACTGTGTCAAGGTAATTGTCTTGCGTGACATACTCACTCGCGCGGATCTCCTCGCGCATCTGCGCCATCGTCGTGAACATGTCGTGGCGCTCGATCGCCTGCTCACCAAGTACGCGACCCGGCTGCCAATGCGCCGCATCAGCAACGTGACCCCTGCCGCTTTCCTCGAAGCTGCATGGGGCAACCACACTAAAGCCCACCGTGCCATCCTCCGCTGTCGCCACATTGAAGCGCCCAGAGACCAAGTCGTCGACCGTCCCAGCGTCAAGCTCGAACACACCCACTTCAGGATCCGCCACTGCCTGGCGTGGGGCAGCAAACCCAGAAGTGACCACGCCGGTGGATTGATCCAACACCACGTGCGCCGTACACGACGCACGCTCGCCTGCAAGCACAGCTTCCAGATCGTCAATGTTCATACGGCATTGCATATCCGCCATCACCGTCGACATGACTCACATGCTCCTTTCCTGCGCCGGGCGCTCGTGCTCGCGGATGTAATCGCGAGCCTGCGTCATGCGTGCTTTCAGCTTATCCGCCACAGTCTCCTGCCCGCGCTGCGCCCGCTGCGCTGTCGCTTGCGCTTTTTCCTGTCTGCGCGCCTGAGCTGCAGCACCTACCGGATCTACCATTCGATGCATCTGCTCTTGATCCGACATATGCTGCTTGTACTGGCCATATGTGCCACCTGGGCCAAAGGGAATCACGATGTCGGTGTTACGCGCCCGGCGCTCAGCCTCTGCTTCTCGCTGAGCCTGCTCTTTGGCCTGCACCTCGTACGCCTCACGCGCTCGCTCACCGAGTATCGCCTCCGCGTCGTCGCGGGCGGCACCTTGGGCGCGCATCACATCCACACAGTCATAGCTCGGCGCATCCGAATAGGAAAAACTCGACGGATCGAGATCGAAACGGTACCCATCGAAACTGGCATCCGCCTTCACCGGGATCATCCAGCACGGACCCCCGGTCACCGCACCAAAGGCGTTGCGCATCTCGGGATACATCTGCGCCTTGTCGCCGGCAGCACACCGCGCACGCTCAATAACAGCAGGCGAAAGATCAGGAGCGTTGCCCTGCACGCCAGCGTAGACGTCGCCGCCGAAGTCGACGGGCAACACCGTGTTGATGCCCTCCGGGTCAGTGCGATTGAGCCACAGCGACGTTTTCGACGTGTCAATGCGACCCGTGGCCGGATCAGCGTGCGCCATCATGATGAACTCGACGTCCTTGTAGTTGCCGACGTCGCCCACAGGCAACCCATCGCGCTGGAAACTCGCACGCACCAACTGCTCGTCATAGGCCCGCTCACGCTCGCACGCGAGCGCTTCAGCGGCCTGCGCGGCCTGGGTCTGCACCTCAACAAAGGCGCCGTCACGCGACAACACTCCGGCAGGCGTGAGATTACCCGTGCAGGTGATGCTGCCCTCGTGAGAGACTTCCAACTCCTCGGCGCGCACACGCGCGATGTGTCCCGTCAGCTCACCATTGGCGCTGTACCTGTCGAGCAGCGGCCGCTCGCCGTCGACATCGTGCTCGCCAGAGATGCACTCATTGGCAATCCAGTTCGCCTTACCGGCGCTGAGCTCCACCACACTCTGGTTGATGTAGGCATCGTGCGCGTCGACAAGCAGACCTTCAGCCATATCGTACTCGCCATCGAGCGTGACAAAGGCGACGACCGTCTCGTTTTTCGGGTACCCGCCCTCCGGGCGCGGCGGCAGTGTCAACAACACGCGCGCGTCGTTACCGGCACGCACATACGGATCACGCTGAGCTGCAGTCATAAGTCACTCACCTACTTCACGAAAAACCCCTCGCTTACAGCGAGAAGTCGTTACCGTTGTCGCGCTGTTGCGGCTGCTGACCCTCATTGAGGTAGCGCTTGCGCACCATGTCAGCCACAGACATGCCCTCAGGCGGCTGCGGCGCGTCAGGCTGCGGCTGTACTGGCTGAGCCGGCTGTGCCGGCTCCTTCTCACGAGAAAGCGCTTCCCATGCGTCGCGCGGATCGTAGCCCACGTTACCACCCTGCTGCGTTGGCTGCCCACCTTGGTGCTCCGGTTGCACCTGCTGCACTGCCGGCGGGAACACATCCATCTCCGGCGCTGCGGGCTGCGGGGCATCCTGGGTAAAGTCCGGCTCGTCGAAACGCGCCAGCTCCTCCTCGGGATCGAGTAGGTACCCCTGGGGTGCAGCACCAAGCTGCTGCTGCTGGGGCTCGCGCGTGTCCACCGGCTCGGCAGAAAAGTCAACCTCGGGCACGGTGATCTCGTTCGGATTCACTGCAGGCGTGTCCACGTCAGGTGCCTTGTTCACCGTGGTTGGCACACGAACCTCGTTCGGATTCACCTTCACACGTGCGCCCTTGGCCTTGTACGTGCCCTGCTCGATCTGCTGCTCAATGGTATCGAGGTCGGCGATGATCGTCTCCATGCGATCTGCCGCGCGCTGCTGGAAGTCGCTCAACGGCACATCAAACCCGTCGAGTGTCGTCTCGACCGCCTGGCGCATCAGCTCGCTAGGTTTGCGATCCTTATTCGCCGGATCCTTTTGCAGTTTCGCGATCTCACGGTACACGGGCCCATACACCGACGACGCGCCAATCTGCGCCTCACGGAAATTCGGGGCCAATTCGGGGCCAGGCTTGAGCGAATTGAAGTCGACGAAGATCTCGTTGAAGTTCACATCCGGCTGCGACACGTCTGCCTGGTTGATCGCCTCGCCCTCGTACTTCTCCACGGCCATGGCGTTGCCCTGGCTGTCACGCTTGCCGGGGTACGGCAGGTGCACGTTGCCACGCACAGAATAGGCGTAGCCGATGCGTTCGTTGTTCTTGTTCATCACGGGCTGGCGGCCTTCGGCACCTGCAACCATGAGCTTTTGCACGTCGTTGAGCGCACCCGGACCAGCGTCGTCGAGACTGATCGCGTAGTCCTTATTCACGCGCCGGCCGTTGTGCATTTTCGTTGCCAGCCGCGCATCCGTCTGCGGCGGCAGTGTTGGATTCGCATCCGGGTACTGATTGACTTCGATATTGACGTATGCCTGGGTGCCGTCACGGGAGACCTTGCGGTCATACATTGTCACAATCAGCGCAACATCGCGCGAGGACGACTCCGGGTACAGCATGGCCTTGTCGAGTTCGGATTTGCCCCTGGGGTTGACACGGCGGGCGAGGTTGATGGGCATGAGCACACTCCTTGAGGTGTAGTGGTCGGTCACAGTGGTGCAAGTCTACGTGCGCCACGTGCACGAAACACGTGTCCCACACCCGGAGAAACACAACCGACACATACACCCGATGGAGCATGCGCGTGTGTCTCGCGTGTGGCAGGTGCGCACCTGACTTGTTGAGAATCTGGCGCTTATCTTTTATTAATAAAGTATGCCGTGTCAAGAGGTATGTGAGAAATTTCACACACCTGTGGCATGCCAGCTACGCGCCGAAGTCATCGCTACCAACACCGGGCTGGAACCCGTCAACATCCTGCTCCAGCTGCTGGCGCACAGCATCAGCCACAGCCGTATCAATGGCTTCCTCCACATGCTCCATCACTTCCGCATCGAGCGGGTACGCTTTCGAGGCACGTGGGCCGCGCCCCGATACGTCACGTCCTGTCTCCCGATCCGCTGCCTCAGCAAACTCGGGCGCGCCCTCGCGCTCCCACTGGGCACGAGTAAGCGCGCCCGCCAGCACACCAGTAGCCCCAACCTCACGCGCTGTGGCCTCCATGCGCAAGATGTCTGCTTCTGCCATGCCCGTCTGCTGCGCGATCTGTGCGACCTGGCCGGTGTCGGAAAGCCACTGCTTCGCCGCGCGCAGCCGCTCGCGCCGGCGCACGGCCAACTGCGCGTAGTCGCGCGCGACGTTCTCGCCCACCTTGGTATCCAGCAGCCAGTCCCGGCCCATGTCGTGCATGTCCACCATGCGGCACGCTTCGAACTCGTAGTCAGGCGCCACTGATGCCTTAAGCGGCACGCCGGGAACATCAAAGAGCGCGTCCTCGTCCACGCTCTCGCCGCCGAAGGCCACCATCTCGGCGTACTCCTGCACGTGCGTCTCGTAGTAGGACGCTGCTGCCTGCGGCTCATCGGCATGCAGCTGTGCTTGCGCCAGCGACATATCCGCCAACGCCTGCATCTGCAGCGACACCATGTCAGTGGTGTCCATCGAATCGATGTCGATCTCGCCGAGATCAACTTCGTCGTCGTACATCTCGTCCCGCTCCGGCTGTGGTGCTTGCCCATCCACGAGCTGCTGCGTAGGCTCCTCTGCACCTGCATCCGGCTGCGCATCGACGTCCGGCTCGCGCTCATACGGCGGCTCCGGCTGCGCCTCGTCAAACGCACGTGCCATACAGGCCTCACGATCAACCTCCACATGCGCGCCTACGTCCGCCACACGCGCGCGGAACTCGCGCACACGCCGTGAGTACTCGCGCTGCATCCGCGCAATCCTATCGTCGATGATCCGCCGACCTGTCTGCGGGTCGCCGCCGCCGGCACAGATCTGACGCCCGCCGGGGAAGCCGTAGAGCTCTTCACCAAGGGCTTCTGCGGCATCCGGATCCGACATACGCATGATCGACGCGTCAGTGCGAAGTGCACGCATGCCAGTGAGCTTGTAGCCGAGCTGCGAGATGTCCTCCCACTCGTCCTCCAGCTCATCAAACGCGACTACCGACGGCATGAAGTAGGTGTACTTCGCTGCCGCCATCTCGTGATACTGCGCCTCCGTGGCATAGAACTCGCCGATCGCGCGCGAGGCCTCTGTTGCCTTACCAGCTGTATACGCCTTCGACCAGGTGTCTTCGCGCTCGCGGTAGTACGCCGCTTGGTCTTCATGGTGGCGCTTGCGCGCCGTGTATGAGCGCATCCGCATCTGCACACGGTGCATGTCACTATCGCGCGTCTCACCCTCCACGCCCTGATCAGCATCAATGCCGCCACGAACGCCAAGCCCAAGAGATTCCAGTTCTTCTGCGTCCGCACCCATGAGCGCCATGTACTCCGGCGCCGGCACGATCATCTCCTCCGGCACCGCACGCAAGACCTGATACACAGCGCTCACAGCAGCATCTTCTACACGCCCCAGGGCGGAGTCGACAAGCGCTTCACGGTCGTCGTCAGATAAGCCTTCGCGCTGGGCCCGATCGTCAGCGTAACGCTCGATAGTTGCCACCACGCGCGCATAACCTGAATCGGGATCGGCAAAGCGGTGACGCGCAATCTCACGCACCACAGCGTCAGCGCGCGCCATTGACGGATCATCGTTGCCCGGACGCCACAGATCGCGGTTTTCCGGCAACACGGAGAAAAGGAACTGCGCATCCGCTTCGCGCAACATCACGTCGTAGGCCCACTTGCGCATCGACATGTTGAGCGAATGTTGCTCATAGCTGGCACTCGCCGCAATCGGCGTACGATCAGCTTGGCGCTGCAAGGATGCATCCACCGCACGCTTGAACCGGCGCAGCTGCGGCACAGGGATGATGCCGCTTTGCGAGCCGTCTTTCATCCTGCGCCCCTCGCCTGCGTCCACCATGACTAAGTGGCAGTGCACGTGCGCCGTATCGACCTGAATCACGCCGACATACTGCAAGTTGTCGAAATTCGAACTCAAGCGCTCGCATCCAGCCATGATCGCCGAGCGCAACTTGAGCTGGTCGATGTTGCCCCGGTAGTCGCCGGGACGGGTGAATTGGAAATCGTCGCTTACCACCCGCATCGTATGCAGGTACTCCTGGTCGAACGACACGACCGTCTTCATCACCGTCTTGCCGCCGTCAAACATCGCCTGCACATCACGCGAGCGCTGCAGGAAGTCCTCATGGCTGAGCGACACATCGTCGTTGCCGAACGCTACGCCGGCGAATTTCATCTGCGCAGCCAGCGCCGCAGCTAGCTGCGCGTGCGACTGCACTGCCCCCTGAGATGTAATCGAGATGGTGTCATCGGCGGGCGCACCGGAGGCCGCATTGTCACCACGCCCACGCCGGCGCTTGGGGCCTACGGCTGCCTCGTCGACAGCATTCTCACGCGCCATATAGCGCGTCATGTATGTCGAAACGTCGTCGACGCGCGCCGGCGCGATGAACTCCACCGCGTCTTCGCGCGCCATGTAGCGGGTGAGGTAATCACCCGGCGTGGCGCCGCGTGAACCGGAGCCGTCAGCATTTTTCCTCGTCCACTCGTTGACGACAACAACGTCACTATTTGCCATGGGTGACAGTGTAGCCCATGTGATGTTTACACATGCATTAGCGTGGGATCTACGTGACGTTGCAACGACGCATGGATAGCACCCTTAAATTCGCGCACCTGTGACGCAGAAATTACACCACGCTGCGATCCATCATGTGGTGTTCCACCCTCATCTGCATCCACCATGATCATATAACAACGCACATGGTCTGTGTCAGCCTCAGTCGCACCGACATACTGCAAATCACCGAAGCCCGGACGCAACGACTCACACCCAGCCATGATCGCAGAGCGCAGTGCGAGCTGACCGACACCGTCGCCATATACCACGTGCATTGCACGCAGGTAGTCCTGGTCAAACGCCACAAACGTCTTCATAATGGTCTTGCCGCTGTCAAACATGTCCTGCACAGCCGCTACACGCGTAAGAAAATCGTCATAACACAACGACACCGCATTATTACCAAACGCCACATCTGCGACATTCGTTTGCACGCCATCAAGTCCCGCACACCAGAGCAAATACTCACTCGGTGTTGCACGACGCGATCCCGCAGCAGCAAGGTGCTCATTGTGCGTCGTTGCTTCATTGAAAACGACAACATCATTGCTTTTCATGGCTCACACCCTAACACATACAGCACATCACTACCGATCCATGTCCATGCCCTGCTCGCGGGCTTGGCGCACCTCACGCTCGCGCTGGCGGCGCTGCTGCTCGCGCACCTTGCGCGCCACAGAGGCATTGCTGCCAGTCGGCTGGTCAGGGGTATCTAGATCAACCACGCGCTCGCCGACATAGTTGCCGTCCGCGTCAATCTCGTCAGCCAGATCGTCTTCACGATCCTCACTGTCAATCTCGGTACCGTCAAGTTCAAGCTCAACATCGCCTTCAAGCTCATCAAAGTCGATCTCGTCAAGATCCAACTCGTCAAACTCCGCGTCCTGCTCCGACTGCGCACCCTCGACCTCGGGTGTCACGACACGCTCCTGCTCGGTGGCGGCCACGCGCTGCGGCACATCGCGGTGCTCGCCGTAGGCGGTGTCACCATCGACGGCACCATCACGTGCAATCTCACCCTCAGCAGCACGCTCCTGCGCCTGCTCTGCGGCGCGCTCGATGGCATCGCGCTTCGTGTCGGTAGCACTTGCGCCTTCGTGGGTATCGGTAAGTGTGTTGTCATCCTCGTCGAGTTCAAGCTCGCCGTCACGCACGTCCATGTCGCGCACGTCGACAACGTTCTCACGCTCGCGAACCGTATTTGCGGCAATGTCACCAAGGCCGGCCTCGTCGTAACGGCGCGCCACATCCGTGTCGAAGTCGTCTGCCTGCTCGCGCTCGTACGCTACCTCGCGAGCAACATCTTCAAGCTGCTCGTCGCTGAGCTCAAGACGGTTCAGCAGCTCCTCGGACGTGAACTGCAGCGTACCGCCAGAAAGCTCGTAAAGACGCTCGGTCGCACTCTTGGACGCGCGCGCACGCTCGCGCGCAGCAACCTCGCTCTGGCCCTGACCGTATTCGAGGTCATCGTCGGCGAACATCTCGCGCTCGATGTCAAGCTCAGCGCCTGTGTCACGCTCACGCTCGGGCTCTTGGGCAGCAAGCTCAATGAAGTTCGGAATGGGCTCGACCATGTCATACTCGCTGCGCTCCAAGTCGGTCACCATGTACGCCGCAGGTGTGGTGTCCACCACGACAATCGGCACCTCACCCTCATACTCCGGCGGGAGCACCTTCGCGTTGAGATCAGCCTTGAACTCCAGATCCACCAGGTACGGCTCCTGCGGCAGCGCGAAGTCCTCGGTGAAGTAGCCCTTACCCACCAGCTCCTGCTGCTGGGCGGTAGTGAGCTCATAGTCGACGTCGATCGCAGGCAGCATGTTCGAGTCAAATTCGACCTCGTCGAAGGGGAAGACCTGCGTCTCGTCCTGCACGCCGCGCTGTTGCGATGTCTCGACGTCGAAGACGACCTTGGCAATATTGCCGCTAAAGCGCAACACCGGCTCGCCGCGCTCGCCGCGACGGTAAAGCTGCGCCGTCGTCGGCGCAAACACCACGTAGAAGGGGTTGTTGTCGAACGACAACACACGAGAGGCGTTGTCGCGCAAGATCTTGTTGGTCTGCGGGTTCATCGAAGAAAAGCCTGCAATGGCAACCATGAGTGTTCCTTGTCATCCTTATGTCAGCGTTGTGGGAGAAAATGTGCCGCTTGAGGTGGCGCTTCGCACGCAGCTTCACGCCACGCGCATGTGTCATGTGTGAAATTCTAGCAGAGGGCCATACACCGTTACTGCTGCAATGCAGCTTCTGCTTCTGCTGCTTGGGCACGCACGCGTGCCCGCTCAGCCTTCTTCGCACGCTTGGCCTCTGCGCGCTCGCCGGCCTCAACCTTGCGGCGTGTGCGATTTTGCCACCAGGTTTCCCCGTGACCCGCATACAGCCCGCGCCGCAACGTGGCCGTTTTCTTCGCCAACTTGCCAAAACATGCGCTCAAACCCCGGCCTGCCGCAATCGCGAACACGATCGCGATAAAGGCCACTGGAAGCAGCCACGAGAAAATGAACCTGTCGCTAGACGCCAAGAGTACGGCCGGATCAACGCTCAAACTTGAGGCCACAATGCCCGGCAGCATCGTCACAAAGTAGGTGCCGCCGATCACCACAAGCCCGCCCGCGACAGCGATAACCAGCGCCCACATCACCACAGCAGCAATGAGAAACACGATCACGCCAACCGCGTAGCCGTTCGCGTCGTAGACTTCCCGCGACCACGCCGACGTGCCGGCGAGGTTCGTTACCCGACCATCCTGCGTTGTCGCTTCCGCAGTGTCAGCCTCATGCGCAGGTAGCGCCTCCTCGACACGCGTTTCCTCTGTACGTCGAGCCTTTGCTGCGGTCTTCGATTTCCGATGTGCCATAACTTGCAACCTTTCCCATTGTGTCAGTAACGCGGCGTTACACATGCAAAACGCGGGCGCCTTCCCCGGCCGCCCGCGTCAAGACACGCTTCATTGTATCATAAATTAACGCACACGCTACCCCGACTTTGTCACGCCCATCGGGTTGGTGTAAATCTCCACGTCAGTGGGGTTGCCGTCGATCACACGGTAGCGCAGATACACCACGTTATCCACGCTTGCCGTGCCAGTTTGATCCACCTGGCGCGCTATCGCACGCGCCGAGTAGCTGTACACATCGGCGGTGGCGTCAACCACGATGGAATCAAAGCCCGCGAACTTCGAAGAGATGTCGTTGTCGAAGACGCTGAAAATCTCGCCTGTCGGGTCTTTGCGGATCGCACCCTGCATCTCACCCGGCATAAACTCGCTCATGAACTGCGAATTTTCAGTGAAGTTGTACTTGTCAGAGATCTGCTTGCGCGAGCTGAGATAGCCTTGCGTGCCGTTCCACTCTAGTGCTGTGCGCATCAGCGACTCCATCACCGCGTCATCCTCACGCTTGTGCTTGATGTCCACGCCCGACGTGCCGATCTGCACCGCCTCTTCATAGACCGCTTCTTCTTCGGCTTGGCGCGCTTCGACGTTGTGCTCAAGCTGGAGCACCTGCGCCTCTTGGGCCCGGATCGAATCATCGCGGTCGTTGAACACGCCGCGCACGGCGATCACCGTGACAAGGAAGATGATTGCCGAGATGATCACAATGACGTTGCGCGAGATGAACTTCAGCACCGCGTCCTTCGGCGTGTCGTCGGGATCCGCCTCGAAGCGGGCTTTGCGCTGTACTGCCTGCACATCCGTCTCTGTCGTTACCTCGGCATCCTGGGGTGTGTCGCCGTCCCAGGTGCCTGTTGCTGAAAAGCGTGCCATGTCATGTCGTCCTTATGTCGAAAACGTGTCGTTATGGTCGTGATCTAGCGCAGCGTTGCTGGAGCAGGTACTTGCTCGCTTACGCGCCTATCATCCTGCAGGTAATTCTCCGGCTTTGTATCCGCGCTCGGCGTCGGCTTCGTTGTACCCTCGCCTTGGTTACGAGGCTGCTGCTGTTGCTGCTCTGGCTGTGCGTCCTTTGCATCACGAACGCCCTCACCTGCAGCCGGGGCGTCCTTGTCGGCCGCATCCTCCGACGCCTGCGCCGGCTGTGCACCCTCAAGCGCCTGTGCGTCCTTGAGTGCTTGATCCAGCACCTCGTTGCGCGCCTGCTGCTCGTGAGACTTAGCATCACCGACGGAGTCAGTCACACCTAAGTGCTCGCGGCCCAAAGACGTCACGCCGAGCGCCATCGAGTGGAACTTGCGCACCTGCGGGTCGTACTTGCCCTCGCACCACGCGAGCAGCGCACCCTCATTCTCACCTGCGCGCAGACGTTGCTCAAAGAGCACACGCACATTGCCGTCAGGGGCAATCGCATGCGTCGGCACAACCTCCCACGACCACATCGACGTCGGCATCGGCACCGTGCCGGCAATCTCAGGATCAGGGCTCGACATGTGCGGCACAAACCACACCGAGGCGGGGTTGAAGCTGCCGCCGCTCAGTGCACTAGCTGTGTAATACGTCTTTAAGTCATCGAAGAGTGCCTGGTACTTCTCGACAGCCTCGGACTCACGGATCGGATCCTTCGGCACCGGGTAGGCGGCAATCTCGTTCATCAAGTCAACGAGCTTGTGGGCTTGGATACTCGCGTCATCCATTGCAGCAGACATCACTTCCGGCTCCGGGATCGACTGCACGCGCTTGTCGACGTCGTTGATCTCACCTTGCAGCTTAGAGATCTGCTCGTTGTTCGCCGCCGCTTGATCTTCATAGGTCCCTGCGGTAGAGATCGCCGCCAAAAACGTCGCGACGGAACCGACAATGAAACCCACAGCAAGCACGTTACGGATAATCGACGCCTTGGGTGCCCGGTTGGCGATACGCTCGCGCTTCTTTTCAGCCCGGTCTTCACGCCACTTGGTGATCATGGCCTCAGCTTCTTCGTTGGTCACACGCTTGCGACCCCCGCCACCCTTCGTCTTCGCACCCGAGACCTTCTTCTTCGCCGACTCAGACTCCACGCCCACACCAAGCGGGGTGAAGTCGTCGCCCGGGGTTTGTGCCCCCATGCCGGTGGACGCGCTCACGCGCTTGCCCTCAGTGTTGTCCGCACGCAGCGACTTCGCCTCGTCTACAGACGCGGCTGTATCCTTCGACATATCCTTCGCCGACGCCTCAATGTTACGCGTAACCTTGCGCGACTGACCTTGCTCAGCTGCTGCCATGATGTGCCTTTCGATCTGTGTGCCCAAGCGCATGCGTCACAACCACGCGCACCACTCAACCTACCATACCGCGATACATTCTACCATAACCAAAACACAAGCGACACACTGGACAATGCCAGCATGTCGCTTACGTTACGTATCACGCACGTTATCCGTTAGGGGTAGTGTGCGCGCAACCACGGTAGCCGTCACACGAATCTTGTGTGGCATCAGACGGAATGTCGAGATCGACCATCTTTTTATCCGGATCCTTCTGCTTGTTGCGGAAGACGTAGTAACCTGATCCGCCAGACTCATCAACCGCCATCGACAGTGTCGGCGCACGGTCGTGCAACGAGCCAGAGCCAACCATAGAACCCTTATCGTAATCTTTGCCCTTCCAGACGTCGTCGACAATCTCCTTGCTCAAGTACATCCAGATGTGACCCTGACTCTTCGAAATCAGCACGTCACCCGCCTCTAGCTGATCTTCCTTCAGATCCTCGCCGGCAAGCTCCCACTTGTCCTTGCCTTCGCCGATCGCGTACGAGTACTGCGTCGTCACAGCACCGGCCGGGAAGTCCTTGTCTGTGCCCGACCAGCGCACAGCGGTTGCCACCGTGCGGTCGCACGAGGCGTAGTACGGATCACCATCGGGCAGCACATTGTCATGCACATACTGGTACAAACTTGTGCCGTCGTTCTGGTGGTTGTCGCCCTTCGAGTGCTTCGGCCACACATAACTTGCCAGCGCACGGGCCGCATCAGAGTTGTTCAAGTTCTGATCCCCTGGCGGCTCACAGCCAGGTTTCACTGCCAGCATCTGTGCTTTGCGTCCAGCAGATGCGCCGCCGGCATCAGCCATGGCGAGAATGGAGCGTCCCAGCGCTGAGTCAGCATTCCAGCCGCCCATCTTCGCGTACCACTCGCCTGCAGCCTTGAGACGCTGGGGTAGCGTCGTATCGGTAGTACCAGCAATGCCCTCCCACTTCGCATAAAACTCACTGGTAGCCGCAACAACAGAGTTCGCGCCGGCATTTTTGTTGTCGACCATTTCACGCATGTACTTCTGAATATGTGGCGGTTCGCCCTTCGAAAACGCAAACGCAAGTTGCAGATCAGCCTCATACCAATCCATACCTTTGGACTCAGAAAACTTCATCAGTGCCTCATTGCGCTCATTCGTCCACTGACCAAAACCAATACCCGCACGCCCAATAGCCTCATGGTCAGACGAATATTCAGCATTGATTTTACCGATTGCAAAATCTACGTCCCACGCACGCTGCTTTTTCGGGCCAACCTCAAACGGCTCATCGAAAATCGTCTCAACACTTGTCGGGTCGATGCCCGACTCTACCTGCCAGTTACCTAAGATGCCGGCGATGTTCTCGTCCGACATGCCCATGCCAGACAGCGCCTGGTAGATGTACTGCGCCGCATCTTCCATGTCCTCGAACTCGCTGATCGTTGTCGGCGCACCTGCCGGCAACACCTCAGGACAGCGCTCGCGATATTCCACCTGGTACGGCGTGGAAAACAGCATGTCCACCGTCACAGCGCCCGCAAGAAGCCCACCCACAGTGATCACGCCGCCAGCTGCCATGGCACCTGCCTGGGGGCTGATTACCCCACCGAGCAGCGTCGAGATTACAGCGCCTGTTGGCGTGAGCGCACGCATCACGCGCCGGCCCATGCTGCGCAACATAGCTTTGCCGTTGCGCGCGCCCGTCATGGCGGCCGCGATGAAGGTGTATCCCACAGAGCCTGCGGCGTTGCCGAGCTTCTCTGTCGCGTCCGCAGCCGCCTGCTCCGAAGTCGCGCGTGCCGCATCGGCCCCACGCTGACTACCCTCGGCGGCACCCGGCGTCGCCGACTGCCACCCGTCGGTGTATGCGTCAGTGTGTCGGCCGTGCTCGCCATCACCGGCATAGGTAAAGCCTGCATCACCACCAGGGCGATTACCGCTCGCGCCCCCTGAACCGGAGCGCTTGACGGTGTATTCAGTCTCCTCGCCCTCACGGCGTGGCATATTCGCGTCAGCCATGACGCCGCACCTCGTTTCCCTTCACGCACATATCAACCGCCAATTTTAACAGCTACAACTGCGTAACACTAGACGCGCGCGCGATCTACAACATCACGTCGACGCCGACGCCGTCAGTATTCGTGCCCGGACCAGTACCCTCCAAGCCGGCGTTGATCGACGTCGCCTCCACCGTCGCCGCCAAGTTAAGCTCCAACTGCAAAAGCTTCATCATTGTCACCCGCTGGTAGCCGTTTTTCACATTGTAGTACTGCGCGTACGCTTCATCCGCACTCGCAGCCAAACTCAACAGCGGCTGCGCCTTCGGATCGGTCGAGCTCAACTCATCCAACGACATGCCGTTGGTCAGCGACCACTGCACCAAATCATTGCTACCTTCCGGCGCCGGCAATGCAGCGAGCTTCATCAAGTAGTCGTGCGGATCTTCACCCTGCGGCACGATGGCATCCACATACCCTTCAACGATAGTGCGTGAGCGCCAATCCATGTTGATGCCGCCAGGGAAGGTGTTGCGAGCATTGAGACGCAGGGTGTTCGGCACGTAGTACTCAACAACCTCCTGGTCGTTGGTTGCCACAACCTGATCCTCGTTTGTCGCCGTCACATTCTCCTGCGCCTGGCCCGGATAAATGAAGTCGAGGTAACGCGAGCGAGCATTCTCCTGCTCCACCTCTGGCGGGAACATTGTCTCTCCCGTCGGCGACTTCGACCCGTCAAGGAATGCCTCGACCTCATCGCTGCCCCGGCCTTCAAGCACGTCGCCTTCGATGTACTGCGGCAACACCGGAGGCACCAGGCGCACATTCGGCTGCGAGCCGATTGTGGTCTTCTCTGTAGCCATTGCTTCTTCCATAGCGCCAATGCGCACCATAGCGTTTTTCATCTGGGCCAGCTGGTCGTTCGCCTCTTTACGAATAATCGCTTCGTCGTTGAGATAGACAGTATCTGCCAATAGCGAGCGAACATTTGGATCGGCTTCAGCATTCAGTGCTTCAAGCTGTGTTGCAGATTCACCTACCGGGTTGATGATGACACGCCACTGATCCACCTGCGCAAACGCTTCACCGTAACCGTACTCCTTCAACTGATCCGGCGTCATCAGGTTGTCGTCGGCGATCTGCTTCTTCGTGCTAATCGTCAAGTTCAGCAGCTGGTTGTCAAACCCTGTCGGCGCTTCCAACAACACGCCCAAATAGCCGGTGTTGCCGAACATATAGATCGAGCCCACCGTGGCTTGATTCACCTTGGTACGCGCGCCAGAAACCTTCTTACCATCAATGCCAGAAACCTCGACAAAGAAATCATTCACATCACGCGGCATTGCCTCAGGCGTGGCAAAATTCATCATGACAAACGCACGTGTCTTGTCTGCGTTGTTGTACACCCCAGTCACCGCGCCAGCGTTCTGCGTCCTACTGGTCAAAAAGTCTGTCGTGTACTGCGCCACATCAGCAATATTTTGGTTACCCGCGTTTGCGGCATACGCCACCGTCGACGACAAGATAATTGCACCCGTGACAGCACATGCACCTACCATCACGCCGAAACGCTCAATACCGTAGTGCGACCCTAGCTTCAACTTTTGCTGCCACGACTGGGCAGTGGAGGCCTTTTTCTGTCCCGTGCCCTTGACTGCAGCTTGAGCCGCTTCATCCTGCTTTGTAGCGCGCCGCGAGAACCCTGCCATGATGTGCCTTTCATATGCCGAGAGAAATGGAGACGTAAAGTAGTAGCAATCCTATCATAGATAACGAGCAACGCCCCCACACCCGGACGTTGCCAGATGTGGGGGCGTGCACGCTCTATGGTGCTGTCAGTCACAGCATCACGGAAAACAGCGTCGCTTACTTGGTGGAGCCGCTGCCGAACTCTTCCACGGTCTTCTGACCACCCTTTGCGAAGGAGAGCAGCAGAGACATACCGCCGAAGAGCAGTGCACCGCCGAAGATGAGCAGGCCGATGTTCATAACCCAGGACTCTTGCTGATTCTGCGCCGGGTTCATCAGCTTCTTCGCGATCTTAAAACCGCCGACGATGATACAGGCCAAGCCAATCAGACCCATGAACGCACCACCGGCGACAGAACCCCAGTTGGTGCCGTTACGGAAGAAGTTGACCAGATCCCAGTCGTTGTGTTTTGCAGTAACCTTGTTGCCGGCCTCACCGCCGTAAGCGAGAGTGAATGGCGTCATCGTAGACACCTGAGAAATAGCAGACATGCGTATTGACTCCTTGAGATGAGTATTCAAAATGTAGCGGGGACATACATCAAGCATGTCTCCATTCGTGATGAAGGCTCCCACTACGCGTCAACCACGCAGGCAGGTGCACACATATGCATCATACACCACTGCATATGCAGCGCAACCAAATCGTTACCAACTCCAACCCTACACATACTTTCACCTGCATAACCCACAATATGGCGTGAATCACAACTTAAGAGACGCTTACCCCGCATGCAAAAAGCGCCGCATGTGCAGTTGCACACACGGCGCTTTCTCTCGCCTCACGGGCCCTTAGACCGAGACTGTGCCAGGTCCGGCACCACCCGGGCCACCGAGACCATTCTGGCCGCCCTGGAGCCCAGAACGCTCGCTCTGATCACCGCGAGCGCGATCACGCATCGCGTCCATGTCGCGTGCGTTACGGCTGCGATCACGGTCACGGTCACGATTACGATCGCGAGTGCGGTCGCGGTTTGCGCCAGCTTGCGTAATCGCCACATTCGCCACCGCAGCCTGACCCATGCCGCCCGGACGCATCATGGCACTGCGCGTCATGGAGCGCGCACCCGCCTGCATCGCAGACGACGCCACGCCCGGCTGCTGGTTGCGCTGACCGTTGCCACCGCCGGTGGCTTGCGCCATCGTCGAGTTGGAGTTGTTGGTCATCGAGTTCAGCGCAGCCATGCCGCCAGCCACAGCAGCAGCACGCGCCGCCTGCTGACCGGCACTCACACCACCGCCGGAACCACCTGTAGCGCCACCCTGCGAGGCCTGGGTGAAGCCGTTCACGCCAGCAGGAGTACCTGTCGGCACCCCGCCACCAGGCGTGCCGCCGGACATGCCACCAGTCGAGCCGGCCACATTCGCAGCAACATCCGCAGCGTTCGCCGCAGCAGCGCCGCGTGCGCCAAGACCAGCAGCACCAGCAGCGCCTGCCACAGCGGCAGCACCTGCGGCCTGGTTCAGGCCACTGCCACCGGCCATCGCCTGACGCACACCATCGACAGCCTGAGACATCTGCTCAGGAGCTTGCGCGAAGGTCTCACCCAACGTCTGGGCCTGTGCGTCGCTCAAGCCCATCGCGCCACCGGCGCTTTGCACAGCCTGTGCGCCGAAGCCGGCCACAGTGCCACCTGCGTCCATGCCGCCAGCATGCGTGGTACCCAGCGGCTTGGCGCCGCCGTCGCTCGACAGCGATGCCGTCTGGAACTGCGCACCCTCACCACCGACACCAGCGGTGACGAGATCACCCTCACCGGCAGCCGGCGTAGAGGTTACTCCGCCACCAGCAAGCGACGATGCGCCTGCATCAGGCGCCGCCTCCTGCGGGCTGTAGAGGAAGCCGTTCTCACCCTGCATGGCTTGCGCGATTTCCTTATCGCTCATGTTGGCAAAGTCATTCGCGCTCGATACAGCACTCGTGCTACCAAGCTCACCTGCAGAGATGGCCTCACCATCAGCACCCGTGATCGGGTTACCGCTAGCATCCACCAGCTCGCCGGCAGCATTGACACCCTCGACACTCGATGCCGGAATGAGGTTGCCTGCGCTATCGCGCATGACCTCGCCGTCAGCACCAACCAGGTTGCCGTTCTCGTCGGTGGCACCAGCCACCGCAGCACGCGCCGAATCAGACGCGCCCGAAGACACGCTATTCGGCATGCTCGTGCGTGCGCCGTCAAGTGCTGCACGATCTGCCTTCACGGGGTTACCTTCGGCGTCGGTGATCGGTTGACCATCTGCGCCAATCAAGTTCCCCGCCTGATCCACACCGTGCACATCGCTCGGAGTGAGCACCTGCCCGTCTGCGCCGGTGATGACCTCACCGTCGGCCCCGACAAGCTGACCATCAGCGTTGGTCGGCGCAATATCGCTCGTCGTCAGCGGCTCGCCGTCGGCGCCGTAGACATAATCCGAGCCGGCACCGTTGACGAGGTTACCGTCAGCGTCGGCCGTCATGTCGCCACCATAACCCGCCACAGCGTCATCACCACCACCGTCGAAGGAGGCAGTGCGCATCGTCGCATCAGATGCCGCATCCATCGCCACAGCATCATCGCCAAGGCCTGCAACATTGCCACCGTCACCCAGTAACAATGCGCCACCCAAACCACCAGCAGTAGCACCCATACCAACCAAATCATCGGTGTCGATGCCGTTGCCCCGGTTAAAGCCTACGGTGTCAAAACCGCCACCACCGGAGCCGCCACCAGGGCCATTACCGGGCCCACCGACTGCACCAGTCGGATCAACGCCACCGTCGGCGTCGGCACCGCCGCCGCTGAGCGCACGGGTTGCCATGGCGAGACCAGCCGCAGAACCGGCCGCGCGGCGAACGCCGCTGCCCTGGCCGGACGTGCCGCCGCCAACGCCAGTGTCGAGGAACTTGTTGATCATGCGCGTTGCCGCTTCATCCATCGCAGTGACAAAGGCGCCGCGCATCTTCATCGCCATAAAGGTGAACACCAGCACACCAGAAGACGCAAGCAGCGTAATCAGGATCGTCGCGATCATCTTGTTCTGGGCCCAAATATCCAGCGTCGTCACCGCCACGCCAAACATCGCAGCAAGCGAGCCGTCGTCGCCCGAGAAGAGCGCGACCAGCGGCGCCTCCAGGATGGCCGGCAGCGCCATGAGCAGCTCTTGCACCACGCGGTACATGAACATCGTGCCGATGACCTCGATGACCATCGTCACAGCGTAGACGATCACCTTCGCGATACCGGCGATGAAGCCGACAAGCGCGAACGGAATCGCCGTGATCAGCTGAAAGGCACGCTTGATGCAGCTAATCATCATCGCCAGCGCGTAGAAGAAACCGATCAAGGTAAAGCTCATCAGCAGCGAGAATGCCGAGAACCAGTACACGATTTGCATCGCACCAGTACCCACAGCGTTGACAGAGTGGTGCAGACCACGAGAGGAGTTCGACACCGACTCTTGCGAGGAGTCCACAAGCGCCTTCTCCGAGTCAAACGACGTATTGAGGTAGTTGTACATCGTCAGCGGGCTCATGTTGCACTCGGTAATCGAGCCACCCAAATCAGGCAGCGACGACGCCGTACACTTGCCAGCCTTTGCGTTCTCAACCGCACTCGGCGTTGTCATGAAGTGCATCGTGCCCTCATACTTACCGCCATCGCCCTCGCCATTGACGTAGAGACCAGGCTGCGGAGCTGCGTGCATAGCCGTCTGAATCAACGGGTTCGGCGACTTTTCAAGCGTCTCACGCTTGACATTCTCCAACTTCTCGACCGTCTTCCAGTTATCGATCCAGCTCATCGGCGCACCGATGCCCTGACCCTCGGTAAGGTTCGCCGCCTCCGCGATCTCCTTGCGGGTCTCCTCGTTCATCTCGATGTTGCGAGAGAGCTCACCAATCTTTGTCTGCACACCAGATGCAAAGGACGCGCCGGAAACTGTCTGCTGGTTGATGTAGCGCATCAAGAGATCAACCGTGTCGACAAACGCACCGCTTTGGAAGGCATCGGACGACGAGATGTCGAAGTTTTTACCGTCCTCGACAGCAGCTTCCATATCCTTCGGCTTCTGCAAACCAGTTGTCGGGGTTGTGCCAACATCAGACCAGTTTTCATTCACCATCTGGTTGACACCGAATGCAAGACGCCGAGCATCTGCTTGTGCATCCTGCGTCGGCTGATCAGTAGTGGGGTCCCACTCAACCTGACCAATAGCCGGCAGCGCCAAGCGATAGTCCATCGCCCAGGTCTCAAAATCGACGTAGTTCGACAGCACCACACGCGTCGCGTTGATCTGCGCAGACGACGTGCCCACGCCCATCATGGAGTTCAGCGCACCCGTAAACGTCACGCCCAACAGCGGCACGCCGAGGCCTAAGAACATCATGCGGGTGACAAGCTTCTTGAACCCCTTCATCTTGTCGGTGCGGCGGAACATCAACGCACCCGCAACAAACAGACCCAACGTGATCGGCACCGTCAAATACCAGCCCCAGGCAATCGCGCCGTTGTAGATGTCGGTGATGAAGTCAGCCAGCGGCTGCAGGCGTGAAGCCGAGCCGTAGCCGTCAGGCATGGACGCCGCAAACGACGACGACCACTCTTGCGCACCGCCGACAAGGAAGCGGAACGGGTTCAAGAAGTTGATCGCGCCAAGCGCAAAGGAGAAGATCACGTCCACCATGCCGGAGCCGATGTACGCCAACAAAATGGTAAAGCCCAGCGCAAACCGTGCGCCAGTGGCACCACGCGATTGCAGTGTGCCAGTACCTGTACCGGCAAAGGAGTCAGCACCGATGCCGGAGAGCGCAGAGCCGAAGATCATGTAGTCGTACATGCCCTGGGTCTGCCCCATCGCTTCAGGGTTGATACCCTTGTGCGAGTAGGTCACGCCAGACTGGTTCTGGTTCGCACCCCACATCGACACACTCTTGCCGTCGAAGAAGTTGCCGTCGTCGAAGCCGACAAACGCGCCTGCGGTCGACGGGTTACGGGTGATACCGCCCCAGACCTCAATGAAGCTCTCAGTTGGCTCCGCCGGCTCTTCCTCAGCAGGGGGAGCGGTCTCACCGTCTTCGCCCTCTTCGTCCTCGTCCTCTTCTTTTTCCTGTTGACCAGACTTCACACCGGCAAGGGAGTTACCGTAGAAGCCGGTAAAGGCGGCCTGCATACGATACAAGGTCGATGGGACCATGCGTGTTTGCTGGTCGTCGTCTTTATCCTTATCCTTTTCTTCTTCCTCTTCTGCCAGCTTTTTAGCACAAGACAAAGGCTCGCCGTCGCTTGCGCAATCAATTACCTTCGACGTAAAGCTTGCGCCTTTTCCAATAACTTCATCGACACAATCAACGACGCCCGGCTCACCACAAATAACTTCTGCACCCTCGCCCAACACTTTCAAAGCAGCAGCAACTGTAGCGGGGTCAGCAGCCTGCGCTTCAGGCGCGTAGCGCACCTGGGCGCCGAAGAAACCGCCGAATGTCAATAAAAACGCCAACGCACCAGCGATGAACCGCTGGTACAGGTTGCGCTTAGGCGCGGCACCCGGTGGCGCAGTTGGTTGATCAGTTGTCACAGTGGCCATGTGCCCACCTCACCTTATGTCCTTGTCATAGCAGTGTTTATATGCCAGGTTTCAACGTTGTTGTGCTGTATCATGCAGGCGTCACCGGGCTAGGTGAGCTCGTGCGACGTATGTTGACACATTGCAGTGTTTGAGTTTAGCACGGCCTCGCCGTGCGTACCTAGCCTTAAGAGCAATCGATCACGACGCCTCGCACTCGACATCGCGTGCGGCCGCCTCCAACTCGGCCAACACTTCGTCGATGCTTGCCAGGTTGTCGCCGAGTTTAGCGAGGTTCGCCGCCACCGAGCGGAAGCCGTAGGCGGAGGTGAGATCGCCCACAGCGCCAGGAACCTGACGCTTCGCCTTCGCCACCACCTCGCGCGTGCGCGGCACCTGCGCCACCAGACGCTTCGCTGCATCATCGACATCGACGCGTGCAGGTGCGGCGCTCACTGCCTGCAGTCCATAGGCCTCGACGTCAAGCGAGGTGTGCTCGATTGCGCCCGCGCCAGCTGCAGCCAACCGCACAATCTCGTCGTCGGTGTACGTGCCCTGAGTCATAAGCAGCATGACGCGGATCACGTCTGCAACACTCACGCCGGCGCACGCTGCAAGTGCGTCAATCTGTGCACCAAACTCCTCGTTAAGCCGTGCGCTGTAGCGTGTCAAGGCCATGTCATTCACCTATGCTTTCTTAATCTGTAAATGATGTACTATTGAATATAAAAATAGCACATACGCCACGCCACGTGCACCGAGACACCTGCCCGCACTCACGCACGTGCAACGACATATGTGCTTGTGATACTGCTACCACGCCGCCTACGAGGCGCGCGAGGCCACCTTCGTCGTCGAGCCAAGCGTCTTTTTCTTTGCCCGCGCCGGCGCTCCAGGAGTCTTCGCCGTAGATTTCGCCGTAGACATAGCCGTAGATCCTGTTGCAGGCGCAGCTTGCGCTACCCGAGCGCCGCGCGTACGCTGCTGGGCACCCTCACCACCGGCAGAGGCAGCCGCTGCGGCCGCCATCGACGGCACACGACAATCAGGCTGCGCCGCAGGCTGCTGCTGGACGGCCTCCTGCTGTGCATCACCCGCCACGTCAGTGGTTTCCTCGATGCGCTCACCAGCCTGCTTTGTCAGCGTGTGGGCGTTGTCATCGGCACCTTTGCGCTTCTTGCGCCCGAACCTGCTCGACCACCCCACGCCGCGATCCATGGAGTTCTTGCGCACCTTGCCGGCCGCCTTGCGGTGGTACTGACCATCACGAAGCCCCAGCGGGAAGTCGAATTGAAACACCACATTCGACACACCACGACGCAGGTAACTCAACCCGTAGTCACGCGTGAGAATCAGCGACGCGAGATCCGGTGGGATCACCTCTTGCAGCGCCTGCTGGTATGCACCGACAGTGTCACGGCCCATCGGGCCCAAAATTGTGTAGTCCGCGCGGTGGAACTTATTGAAGTGCTGCTCGGCAATCATCGCGTCGACAGAGTCGTACAGATACACCACACGCCCGCCGCGAGCACGCAGCCGGTCGAACTGGTTCGCCATGTAGTTCTGCACATCGACATCCTGGATGGTGTCCGCACCGTGAATGATCACCGTGTCGCCACGCTGCAGTTCTTCGACCGCGTAGCCGACGATGTTGACCAACTGCGCCATTGCCACACCGCGCTGGTCGGTACCGCCGCCGCGACGAAGCAGCGAGGAGAACTCGTAGATGACACGCCGCGAAGAGCGCACATTGTCGATGCCAGAGTTGGTGTGCTGGTTAAACAAGTCGCCGTTGGTGTCGAGCTGCGTGTTGAAGATCAAGCTCAGGGCACTCAAGGCGCTCACCAGCTCCTGGTCGCCAGACTTCTCCGCCACGATGCGCTCGTACGCCTCGTTAATGTAGGCGACAAACACCTGCAGCAAGGGCACTTCCTCGTGCGGAATACCCACCAGGCGCAGCTTCTCGCGGTTTTCCTTCGCATTGAGCGACCACATGCGCTGATCGACGTAGAACTCCGTCAGGATCTCGCGCAGCTTACCGGAAATAATGGCCTGGTTCTGATCTGTCTCGCCGTAGAGCAGCTTGGTCATGAGCACCAGCTTGTTCAGATGCACCGAGAAGAGCGAAATCTCCTCGTCCAGGCTGCCGAAGATCTCGAACATGTTCACGTCACCGTTACTCATGTCGACGCGCGAGGTAAGATCTTCGAACTTCGGGCCCAGCGAATCCAAATCGCAGCCGTTGAGCACCAGGTGCACCACCTTGCGGTTGTTCAAAAGCGCAGCCTGCGAGATCTTCGAACCCCACATGTCAACAACATGCTGGTTATTCAACTGCGGATAGAGTGTCTCGTCCGCGCACACCACACGCTCGCGGTAACCGTCGACGTCAAAGAGCACAGCAGAGGTGTTCACGTCACCCACCATGCGTCCGACGTACTCGCCGCCCGGGTCGTTGAGCCCATTGGTCACCAAGCAGTAGGAACCGGCGAACTCGCTCGACGGGTAGTGGAAACCCTTACCGCGCTTGTCGGAGTTCTTGCCGAAGAGGTTCATGAGTTCTCGGCGCTGCTCGCCGTGGTAGGGCTCCACCGTCAGCGTGGTGAACAGATCAATGTACGCACGGCGCACACGCTCCACAGCAGTATCAAGTGCCGCCAGCGTCGGCGCCTTGATCATCAGACGGTTGTGCACGTACAGGTACGCATCACCGTCCTGGATGCGCTGCACGACATCTTCCATGTCCGCGCCGATCTTCGACGCGCGCCGGCGAGACGACATCGTGCCGCCGTCGATCTGCTCTTTTTCCTCCAGCTTGTC